>Ga0208564_1003725_pt1 | contig 10926 bp, 6 predicted proteins | sample AD_UKC073_MetaG_FD_184439 | JGI IMG/M metagenome (GOLD analysis project Ga0208564, IMG submission 184439) | Active sludge microbial communities of municipal wastewater-treating anaerobic digesters from USA - AD_UKC073_MetaG (SPAdes) (version 2) | ecosystem: Engineered > Bioreactor > Anaerobic >... | reverse complement strand
CACCGGCCATCAGAGGCACGATGGACAGCATCTTGGCGCTGGTGCCCAGCTCCATGATGGGGAACAGGTCGGTCAGGTAGTCGCGCAGGATGTTGCCGGTGGCGCTGATGGTGTCCAGGCCCCGGATCACGCGCTCGAGCGTGTAGCGCATGGCACGCACCTGGCTCATGATCTGGATGTCGAGGCCGGTCGTGTTGTGCTCGTGCAGGTACATCTTGACCTTGGTGATCAGCTGCGCTTCGTGCGGGCGGTACTGGTCGAGCCAGAACACCACGGGCATGCCCGAGTTACGGGCGCGGTTCACGGCCAGCTTCACCCAGTCGCGGATGGCGGCGTCCTTGACCTGGCACATGCGCCAGATGTCGCCTTGCTCCACGTTCTGGCTCAGCAGCACTTCGCCAGTGGCGAGGTCGGTGATGTTGGCCACGCCGTCTTCGGGGATCTCGAAGGTCTTGTCGTGCGAGCCGTATTCTTCGGCCTGCTGCGCCATCAGGCCCACGTTGGGCACCGTGCCCATGGTCTTGGGGTCGAAGGCGCCGTGCCACTTGCAGAAGTTGATCATCTCCTGGTAGATGCGGGCAAAAGTGGATTCGGGCATCACGGCCTTCACGTCCTTCAGGCGGCCGTTGGCGTCCCACATCTTGCCGCCATTGCGGATCATCGCGGGCATGGAGGCGTCCACGATGATGTCGTTGGGCGAGTGGAAGTTGGTGATGCCCTTGGCCGAGTCCACCATCGCCAGCTCGGGGCGGTGCTCGTGGCAGGCGTGCAGGTCACGCTTGATCTCGTCGCGCTGGCTTTGCGGCAGAGTTTCGATCTTGGTGTACAGGTCCACCATGCCGTTGTTCACGTTCACGCCCAGTTCTTCAAAGGTCTTGGCGTGTTTGGCGAACGCGTCCTTGTAGAAGATGCGCACGCAGTGGCCGAACACGATGGGGTGGGACACCTTCATCATCGTGGCCTTCACGTGCAGCGAGAACATCACGCCGGTCTTGCGTGCGTCTTCGATTTCCTTCTCGTAGAACTCCAGCAGTGCCTTCTTGCTCATGAACATGCTGTCGATCACTTCGCGGTCCAGCAGGCTGACCTTGGGCTTCAAGACGATGGCCTTGCCGCTCTTGGTGATCAGCTCCATCTTCACGTCACGCGCCTTGTCCAGCGTCATGGACTTTTCGCCGTGGTAGAAGTCGCCGGCGTGCATGTGCGACACGTGCGAACGCGAGGCCTGGCTCCACTCGGCCATGCTGTGCGGGTTCTTGCGGGCGTATTCCTTCACGGCCTTGGGCGCGCGGCGGTCGGAGTTGCCTTCGCGCAGCACAGGGTTCACGGCCGAGCCGGTGCACTTGCTATAGCGGGCCTTGATTTCTTTCTCTTTGTCGTCCTTGGGCTGATCGGGGTAGTCGGGCAGTGCGTAGCCCTTGGACTGCAGCTCGGCGATGGCGGCCTTGAGCTGTGCGACGGACGCGGAGATGTTGGGCAGCTTGATGATGTTGGCATCGGGCTGCAGCGTCTTCCTGCCCAGCTCGGCCAGGTTGTTGGGCACGCGCTGTTCTTCGGTCAGGTAGTCGGGGAACTCACCCAGGATACGTGCCGCCACCGAGATGTCGCTCTCCAGCACATTGATGCCTGCCGGCGCCGCAAACGTGCGGATGATGGGCAGGAAGGAAGCCGTGGCCAGACGGGGTGCCTCGTCGGTCAGGGTGTAGATGATGGAAGGTTGCTGGGTCGTCATGGCTTGTCTCACGAAACAGAGTAGGTAGATGCCCCCGGCTGCGTCGCAGCGGGGGCAAACGCGGATGCTCTCTGATTCTCCTTGCTCGGGGCTGTCACAGCCCGCTGTTTTTGCAATCGAATCTCACAATGCAAAATTATCATAAGCCCAGGGCACTTTTTTTCACCAAATAGGTGGTGATCACCCTGCGGCCCCCTGCAGTTTGACCGCCTTGGCGTCCGCGCGCCACCCCCTGCAGACCCTACGAAAAAGTCCCTGGAACAGCTACCACCCGGCCCGGCAGGACTGCAAACTGCGCCCAGTGCGCGGGCAGGGTGTCGGGCGCCGTGCCGTTGAAGGCCCCGAAGGCGGGCAGGACCAACTGCCCGTCACCCCAACCAAAGCAGGGCGTCCGCAGCGCATCCCGCGCCGGGCCGCGCAGCCGCAGCGTGGGGTGCAGGTGCCCGGCAATCACCGTGTGGCCCGCCACCGCCTGCGGGTGGTGGCAGGCCAGCACCGGCGCATCGGCACAGGGCAACCAGGGCTCGTTGACCAGCGCCAGTGCCAGCGCGGCCGGCGGGTCGCCCGCGTGCTGGTCGTGGTTGCCGCGCACCAGGGTCATCGCCACATGCGCATGGCGCTGGCGCCAGGGCAGCAACTGCTGCCACAGCGCATCGGCCGCGCCGCTGCGTGCGTGCAGAAAGTCCCCCAGAAACACCAGGTGGTCAGCACCGGTGGCAGCCAGCACCGCATCCAGCCGCGCCAGGTTGTCGGCCGTGGTGCCATGGGGCACCGGCTGGCCCGCGCGGCGGAAGGTGGCCGCCTTGCCGAAATGCACATCCGCCACCATCACCATGCGCGCGGCGGGCCACCACAGCGCGCGCTGGGGCAGTAGCTGCAGTGCGGTGCCGCAGGGCAGGGTGACGGCGTGCGCACCCATGGGGAGTGCAGGGACGGCCGGCGTCTCGGGGGCGGATGCGTGGAAGGGAAGCGTGGTCATCGTGATCAGAATCCGTGGCGTCTGCGGGCGCGGCGGGGGGCGTCCCCAGCCGCAGCCTGGCGCGCGCGTGGTGTGCGGGGTCCAGAGCCTTCAGGCAGGTCCCACACCATGTCCGTGGGCTGCACGGCGTGCTGCGCCAGGTGCGTGCCCGTCGTGGCGTCGGCCGCTTGCTCCAGCGCTTGCACCATGCGCGCCAGCCGGTCGGCCAGGGTCTCGGTGCTCAGGCGTTCGCGAAAGCGCTCCACCATCAGCGGCAGGGCGAATGGGGTGGGGCGTTCCAGCGCGTGGATGGACAGAGTCTGCGCCTGCATGCCGCGCAGTGTGTGCGCCAGGCGGTCCATGTCCAGCTCGTTCGTCAGCAGCTCGGCACGGGCCTGGGCCAGCAGCAGGTTGCCCGGGTCGTACTGCGCAAACACGTCGTAGTACAGCGACGACGAGGCCTGGAGCTGGCGGCTGCTGCGCTGCTCGCCCGGGTGGCTTTGAAAGATGAGCCCGGCGATGCGCGCGATCTCGCGAAAGCGCCGGCGCGCCATCTCGGTGGCGTTCAGGCTGGCCAGCACTTCCTCATCGAGCCCGCTGCCGATGGTGGTGTGCGTGCTCTCGCCAATCAGGCGCGGAAGCAGCGTGGCCCAGTCCACGGGCTTGGCCGACAGCAGCTCCAGCCCGTAGTCGTTGACAGCGATGGAGAAGGTGTTGGGCACCTGCTGCGACGCGCGCCAGCCCAGCAGACCGGCCAGGCCCAGGTGCACCAAGCGGCCCGCCAGCGGGTACAGGTACAGGTGCCACCCCTCGCGGGTGTGCAGCGTCTCGGCCACCAGGCGGCCGGGTGTGGGCAGGGCCGACCAGGCCTGCTGCAGCTCCAGCAGCGGCTGGGCGCAGCGCATCTCGGGCGTGGTGAACGCGCCGCGCTCCGCCTGCGCCAGCTGTTCCAGCATCGCATCGGCCAGCGTGTTCGACAGCGGCATGCGCCCGCCGCTCCAGCGCGGCAGGGCGGCGCTGCCCTTGGGGGCGATGCGCACATAGGCCGTCATCTGCTGGGTGCACACCAGCTCCAGCAGCCGGCCTGCAAACATGAACACATCGCCCTTGCGCAGCCGCGCGATGAAACTCTCTTCTACCGACCCCAGTCGCCCACCGCTCACAAACTGCACCTGCATGGCGGCGTCGCTCACGATGGTGCCGATGTTGCTGCGGTGGCGGCGCGCCAGGCGCGCATCGGGCACGCGCCACACACCCTCGTCGTCCGGCACCACGCGGTGAAAGTCCGGGTAGGTGGCCAGCGATGCGCCGCCCTGGCGCACGAACTGCAGCGCCCACTGCCAGTCGCCGTCGGCCAAGGCGGCGTAGGCCGGTGCGCGGCGCACTTCGGCCAGCAGTACATCGGGCACAAAGCCGCCGCCCAGCGCCACGGTGACCAGGTGCTGCACCAGCACATCCAGCGGCGCACGCGGCGTGTGCCGGTCTTCAATGCGGCCCTGTGCCAGCGCGTGGCGCGCGGCGGCGGCCTCCACCAGCTCCAGGCTGTGCGTGGGCACCAGCGTGATGCTGGAGCTGCGCCCCGGCGCATGGCCCGAGCGGCCCGCGCGCTGCACCAGCCGCGCCACGCCCTTGGCCGAGCCGATCTGCAGCACCTGCTCCACGGGCAAGAAGTCCACGCCCAAGTCCAGGCTCGATGTACACACCACGGCCTTGAGCTGCCCGGCCTTGAGGCCTTGTTCCACCCAGTCGCGCACCTCATGTCCCAGCGACCCATGGTGCAGCGCGATGGTGCCCGCCCAGTCGGGCCGTGCCTCCAGCAGCGCCTGGTACCAGCGCTCCGCTTGCGACCGGGTGTTGGTGAACACCAAAGTGGACGCCGCCGCTTCGATCGACTGCACCACTTGCGGCAACAGGCTCAGCCCCATGTGGCCCGCCCAGGCAAAGCGGTCGGCCCGCGCGGGCAGCATCACCTGCACTTCCAGCCGCTTGTCGATGCGGCCCTGCACCAGCACGGCAGGCGGTGGTTGCGGCGCGCCGGGCACAGATGCAGGTAGCAATGTGTGCAGGGCTTCGTCCAGGTTGCCCAGCGTGGCCGACATGCCCCACACCTGCAGCGCCGGGTTCCACCCCGACAGGCGCGTCAGCGCCAGCTGCACCTGCACGCCGCGCTTGTTGCCCACCAGCTCGTGCCATTCGTCCACCACCACCAGGCGCACGCTAGCCAGGCGCTCGCGCGCATCGGCGCGGGCGAGCAGCAGCGAGACGCTTTCGGGCGTGGTCACCAGCAGCGTGGGCAGGCGGCGGTCTTGCGCAGCGCGCTCTCCGCTGGCGGTGTCGCCCGTGCGCAGGCCGCTGGTCCAGGTGGGGGCCAGTTCGGGCAGGGGTGCCTGCAGGGCGCGCAGCGAATCGGCAGCGAGTGCGCGCATGGGCGTGATCCACAACACGGAGAGGGGTGGTGCCGCAGCGCGGCGCGTGCGCAGGGCGGCGCGGGCGTTGGGGGCTTCTGCAGGCGCAGGTGCAGCAGCGGCCTGCGCCAAGTGCTGCAGCGCGCCCAGCCACACCGCATAGGTCTTGCCAGCCCCTGTGGTGGCATGCAACAGGCCCGAGCGGCCCTCGCCCATCGCGCGCCACACGTCGTGCTGAAAGCCGAAGGGCTGCCAGCCCCGCGCCGCCATCCAGGTGGCTGCGGCACTCGGTGCCACCGGGGTCAGGGGCTTGCGCGGGCGGCGGGTGGTGCTCATGCCGCAACGTCCTGCCCGGGCAACAACGCCATCAGCGTTTGCAGGGTATCGGCCTCGGCCACGGGTTTGTCTTGCCGCCAGCGCAGCATGCGCGGAAAGCGCACGGCAATGCCGCTCTTGTGGCGCGGGCTCTTGGCAATGCCTTCGAAGCCCAGCTCAAACACCAGCGTCGCGTCCACGCTGCGCACGGGCCCAAAGCTCTCGCGTGTGGTCTTGCGGATGATGGCGTCCACCTGCGCAATCTCGGCATCCGTGAGGCCCGAATAGGCCTTGGCAAACGGCACCAGCTGGCGCTCCGGGTCGTCCTGCGGTCCGGTCCACACGGCAAAGGTGTAGTCGGTGTACAGGCTCGCACGGCGACCGTGGCCGCGCTGGGCGTAGATGAGCACGGCGTCCACGCTCATGGGGTCGATCTTCCACTTCCACCACACGCCCACATCCTTGGTGCGGCCCACGCCGTATTGCGCGCTGCGGTGCTTGAGCATGAAGCCCTCGGTGCCCATGCTGCGCGCGGCCTCGCGCTGGCGCGCGAGGTCTTGCCAGTCGGTGCCGTGCAGCAGCGCGCTCAGGCGCAGGGTGGGTGGGGTTGCGGGCTCTGCGATGGCGTCGGAGGGCTGCAGCACCGCTTCCAGCAGCGTGCGGCGGGCCTGTTGCGGCTCTTGGCGCAGGTCCTGCCCGGCGTGCTCCAGCAGGTCGTAGGCCACCAGCACGACAGGCAGCTCGCGCAGCAGCTTGGAGGTCAGCGTCTTGCGGCCCAGGCGCTTTTGCAGGTCGGCAAAGGGGCGGGGCTGGGGCTCGCCCGGCAGCCACACCAGGATCTCGCCATCGACCACCGTGCCATCGGGCATTTGCGCCATCGCGGCCTCGGCCAGCTCGGGGAAGCGGTCGGTCACCAACTCCTCGCCGCGCGACCAGACCCACACCGCGCCCGCACGCCGCACGATCTGCGCGCGGATGCCGTCCCACTTCCATTCCACCAGCCAGTCGCCGGGCGTGCCGAGCAGTGCGGGCATCTCGGCCACGGGCTGGTTGAAGGGGTGGGCCAAAAAGAAGGGGTAGGGCTGGCCTGCATCGGTTGGGCTCGCATCGTCGTCCACCGGTGCGATCAGTGCCTGGTATTCGCTGGCCTGGGGCTGCCGGCCGATCTGCGTGTAGCCCATCAGCCGGTGCGCAATGCGCTGGGGGTCGAGCCCGCTCACCGTGGCCAGCGCCTGCGTGACCTGCAGGCGCGATACCCCCACGCGGAAGTTGCCGGTGATGAGCTTGAAGTACACAAAGCGCTGCTCGGGCGCCAGCCTGTCCCATTGCGTGCGCAGGCGGGCGTCGGCCTCGTCGGGCGGCAGGGCGCGCAGGGGCAGCAGCTGGGCCATCCATTCGGCCAGCGTCAGTTCTGTGGGCTGGGCGGGCGGGGGCAGTAGCAGCGCCAGGGTTTCGGCCAGGTCGCCCACGGCCTGGTAACTTTCTTCAAACAGCCATTCGGGCAACCCAGCTGCCTCTTGGGCCAGCGCCTTCAGGCGTTTGGTGGGCACCATCTGGCGCGGTTTGCCGCCTGCCAGAAAGTACGTGGCCCAAGCCGCATCGGCGGGCGGCGCCACGCGCAGGTACGCCACCAGCGCCGCGAGTTTGGCTGACTGCGAGGTGGTGGCGTCGAGCGCCTGGAACAGCTGGGCAAAGGCCTTCATGCCGTCGCCTCGGGTGCGGGTTCGCTGCTTGGCTCTGGCGTAGCGCGTGCATCGTCCTCGTTGTCATCGGCGCCGTATTCGGTCGCGAACACCTGGGCGTCCAGCCCCTGCTCGCACAGCCAGCGCACCATCACCGCCGTGCTGCCGTGCGTCACGATGACGCGCTCCGCGCCCGTGGCACCAATGGCTTTCTGCAAGCTGGGCCAGTCGGCGTGGTCGCTCATCACAAAGCCCCGGTCCACGCCCCGGCGTCGGCGTGCGCCGCGCACCAGCATCCAGCCGCTGGCAAACGCGTCGGAGTGTTCGCCAAAGCGCTTGAGCCAGGGCGTACCGGCTGCCGATGGCGGGGCCAGCACGAGCGCGCGTTTCAGGTCCGCCTTGGTCAGGCCCGGGTCCGTCACGCGCAGCGTGGGCGGCAGGTCCACGCCCGCCGCGCGATACACGGCGTTGAGCGGCTCCACCGCCCCATGCACCACGATGGGCCCGATGCTGGCATCCACGCCATGCAGCAGCCGCTGCGCCTTGCCGAAGGCATACGCATACAGCACGCTGGCCTTGCCCGCCGCTGCGTTGGCTGCCCACCAGGCATTGATGTCGGCAAACAGCGCGGGCTGCGACGGCCAGCGGTAGATGGGCAGGCCAAAGGTCGATTCGGTGATGAAGGTGTGGCAGCGCACCGGCTCGAAGGGCGGGCAGGTGCCATCGTCTTCCAGCTTGTAGTCGCCCGAGGCCACCCACACCTGGCCGCCGTGTTCAATGCGCACCTGGGCTGACCCCAACACATGGCCCGCAGGGTGCAGCGACAGGCGCACGCCATGATGGTCGATGGTCTCGCCGTAGGCCAGCGTCTGCAGTGCGATGTCCGCCCCCAGCCGGTTGCGCAGCGTGCCCGCGCTGCCCTCGTGTGCCAGGTAGTGGGCCGAGCCCATGCGTGCGTGGTCTGAATGAGCATGCGTGATCACGGCCCGCTCCACCGGCCGCCAGGGGTCGATGTAAAAGTCGCCAGGCGGGCAGTACAGGCCTTCGGGGCGGTGGACGATGAGGTCACTGCGGGGCATGGTCAGCGCATCGTAGGCGGCCGGCCAAAGCCGGGGGCGGGCTGGGGATTTTAGGGTGACGTGGGGTCACAGAAATATGCGCGAAAATGGCCGCAAGCGCTTATCTATAAGGCACATTTAGCTATTAATATGTGAGTAAAAGGCAGTGTGCCCGCCTTGGGGCGGGGCGGCACCTTGCCGTTCGCCCATCATCCTGCGCACACCGTTCCTGTCTGCAGGCCGACGCCGCGTCTTCAACCTCGGCACAAAGGCCCGGCACCCGCATGGACAGGCGCACTCGCCCTGCAGGCCTCAGCGTGCGGGCTGAAACATGATGATCGCCATGCCCGCCAGCGCCGCCAGCACACCCGCCACATCCCAGGCCGTGGGCCGGATGCCATCCACCGTCCAAAGCCACGCCAGCGCCACGGCGATATAGACCCCGCCATAGGCCGCGTAGACACGGCCCGCGCCGGCGGTGTCGTGCAAGCTGAGCAGCCACACAAACAGCCCGAGGCTGAACGCCGCAGGCAAGAGCAGCCACAGGGGCTTGCCCTGCTTGAGCCACAGCCAGGGCAGATAGCAGCCCACGATTTCGGCCAGCGCCGTGGCGATGAAGAGCAACAAGGTTTTCACAGGGCGCCAGTATGGTGCAAGGCGCAGAGGTGGTGCAGCGGTCAGTGGGATGGGCGCTGGAGCCCCCGCCAGCCCCCGATCACCGTCCCCCACGTATGCCGCCGTGCATCAAAAAGGCGCCGCAAGCGGCGCTTTGGCTTTGCAGTCCCGGCGACTGCGTCAGAGGGCAAAAATCTTCCCCGGATTAAGGATGTTCTTCGGGTCCAGCGCGCGCTTGATGGCGCGCATCATGTCCACCGCGCCTGCGCCGGTTTCATCCACCAGAAAGCCCATCTTGTGCAGGCCCACGCCGTGCTCGCCGGTGCAGGTGCCGCCCATGCTCAGCGCGCGGGCCACGAGCTTGTGGTTCAGGTCTTCCGCCGTCACGCGCTCTTCGGGGATGTTGGGGTCGAGCAGGTAGCCAAAATGAAAATTGCCGTCGCCCACGTGGCCGACCAAGAAGTAGGGGATGCCGCTGTCTTCGGCCTCCTGCACCGAGTCGAGCAGGCAGTCGGCCAGGCGGCTGATGGGCACGCAGGTGTCGGTGCTGATCGCGCGGCAGCCGGGGCGGCTTTGCACGGCGGCAAAGTAGGCGTTGTGCCGGGCCGTCCACAGGCGGGTGCGCTCTTCGGGCGTGCTGGCCCATTCAAAGGCCTGGCCGCCAAATTCGCTGGCAATGTCCTGCACCATCTCGGCCTGTTCCTTCACGCTGGCGGGTGAGCCGTGGAACTCCATGAGCAGCATGGGTTCCTCGCGCAGGCCGAGCTTGCTGTGCGCGTTCACCATGCGCACGGTGTGGTGGTCGATGAGTTCCACGCGCGCAATCGGCACGCCGATCTGGATGATCTGGATGGTGGTGCGCACGGCCGCCTCGATGCTGGGGAAGGAGCAGATAGCAGCGCTCACCGCCTCGGGCAGCGGATACAGGCGCACGGTGATCTCGGTCATGATGCCCAGCGTGCCTTCGCTGCCCACCATCAGGCGCGTGAGGTCGTAGCCCGCGCTGCTCTTCTTGGCGCGGGTGCCGGTGTGGATGACCTCGCCGCTGGCGGTCACCACCTCCAGCGCCAGCACGTTTTCGCGCATGGTGCCGTAGCGCACGGCGTTGGTGCCGCTGGCGCGCGTGGCGCTCATGCCGCCGATGCTGGCGTCGGCGCCGGGGTCGATGGGGAAGAACAGACCGGTGTCCTTGATGGCTTCGTTCAGTGCTTTGCGCGTGATGCCGGGCTGCACGGTCACCGTGAGGTCTTCGGCGTTGATGCTGAGCACCTGGTTCATGCGGCTCACGTCGATGCTGATGCCGCCCTGCACGGCCAGCAGGTGGCCTTCGAGCGACGAGCCCGCGCCGTAGGGGATCACGGGCACTTCGTACTGGCTGGCCAGCTTCACCGCGTCGGCCACGTCCTGCGTGCTTTCGGCAAACACCACGGCGCTGGGCGGTGGGGCCTGCAGCGAGCCTTCGTCGCGCCCGTGCTGCTCGCGCACGGCCTGGGCCAGCGAGCACTGCGCGCCAAAGCGGGCTTGCAGCGCATTGATGAGGGCCTGGGGCACGTCGCGCAGGTGGATTTCGGGCAGCAGGTGGGCGGCAGCGGTGGGGGCGTTCATGGTGTGTGTCTCCGGTGGGTACGGTCAGTGTGAAGCATTCTAGGTTCGGCCCGTAGGGTTGTGCAGCCAAGGCTCGCATTGCATTTGAAAGGTAGTCGGGGTGCGCCCTGTTCAGGCACCGAGCAGTCCGGCGAGGGGTATCGCGCCTGCTGCAGGATCGCTAAACTGCCCCGGATCGTGTTGACCAACTACCGAGAGAGGGATTGCCATGGCTTCAGCCAGTGTGGGAGATTGCCTGTCGGGTGCCTGGGGCACCTTCAAGAAAAACGTCCTCACCCATGTGGTGTGTACCTTGCTGGTGATGGTGGTCGCCGGCATCAGCGCGGGCCTGCTGGCCGGGCCCATGATGGTGGGCTACATGCGCATGATCGAACGGGAGACGCGCGGCGAAGCGGTGCAGATCGGCGATGTCTTTCGGGGCTTTGACGACTTTGTGCCCGCCTTCGTGGCGGGGCTCATCAGCTCGCTGGTGGTGTCGCTGGGTTTCATGCTGTGTTTCATCCCTGGCCTGCTGGTCATGGCGCTGCCCCCGGTGGCGTTGTTTCTGGTGGCGCGC
>Ga0208564_1003723_pt1 | contig 10933 bp, 9 predicted proteins | sample AD_UKC073_MetaG_FD_184439 | JGI IMG/M metagenome (GOLD analysis project Ga0208564, IMG submission 184439) | Active sludge microbial communities of municipal wastewater-treating anaerobic digesters from USA - AD_UKC073_MetaG (SPAdes) (version 2) | ecosystem: Engineered > Bioreactor > Anaerobic >... | reverse complement strand
TTAGCTGTATTAATAAACCTATGGGTTTTCATACCTGACATAAGAAAAAAGGAAACTACCGGTAAAGGAGATATGTCAGCCAGCTTCTGGCAAGACATATTGTTTGGCTTCAAGTTTATTTCGCAAAGGAAACCATTGCTTATGCTGCTGATGGTTTTCCTTGCTTCGAATTTTTTTGCTGGATTCGGAAACAGCTTGTTCTCTCCCTATGTACTTGCAAGAACCAACAATAACGCTTTGGCATTAGGCACCGTTGAAACATTTTTTGGAGTCGGAGGTCTAATAGGTACGCTACTACTCTCTCTTTGGGTCCTGCCTGGCAGAAAAGTCAAAGCACTGCTCATTGGCATGATCATAAGCGACATCGGATTCTTAATATTGAGTTACTTTCGATGGGTACCTACTATGTGCATAGGTGCTGCGCTAGGTTCCTTCGGTGGAGTAATGTCAAATACCCATAGCCAAGCGATATGGCAAAGTATTGTTCCCATAACCATGCAAGGTAGAGTGTTCTCAGCGCGTAGATTCATAGCTCAAGCCCTTAGTGGAATACCCATGTTTCTTAGCGGGCCACTCGTTGATAATATCTTAGTTCCTTATTTCAATCAAGAGACTACACTGTCTAAACTGATTGGTCAAGGTCCTGCGGGTGCCATCAGCTTCTTAATGATTCTGGGCTCAATTCTCTCCATTGCGGTTGCGCTATTGGCGTTTGCCAATTACAGCATCCAGCATGTTGAGGATCTTGCTATGGCCAGCTTAGAAGCTGACAGCACCCAAGAAACCATGTCGACGCTACCTTAAATTCTATCGGAACTAGGCTTTGAATTTGACGCTCTTACAGGTTTCCCAAAGTACCTTACCACAGCGAATACACTTACAGCACCAATAAGAAGCAAAAGCCAAGAGCTGGATATAAAACCCCCTAACACGTATAACATTAGACAAATAACCTGAACTGCCAAAGCATAAGGTAACTGAGTTTTAATGTGCGCAATGTGGTCGCAAGAGGAAGACATGGAAGCCATTATGGTGGTATCTGATATGGGCGAACAATGATCACCAAAAATGGCCCCACCAAGCACGCTACCAACCACCAAAGTAGTTATGCTCGGACTAACCCTATAAGCCAGTGGTATGGCAAGAGGCATCACAATAGCCATAGTTCCCCAGCTTGTACCAGTGGCAAAACTTACCAAGGAAGCTACCAAGAAAACTAGCGGAGCCACTGCGAACACAGGCAAATGCTCGGACAGAACACCAACCAAGAACTGGGCAGTCCCCACATCAGCAATGACCCCAGATATTGTCCAAGCCAACGTCAAAATCATCAACGCTGGAACCATTGAGGCAGCACCTTCAGTAAAAGCGTCCATGGTTTCCTGGAGAGACAATATGCGCTGCCCCACAGCCAGGAGGATTGTTACAATGGCTGTGAATACCGTAGCCCATAGAATAGCAATAGACGAATCAGCATTGCTGAAAGCCTGCCTTATCGCATCAAAGCTGTAACCAAGATTGGGACCGCCACCATTGTACCAAAGCGCAATCAGGGAAGAAGCAATCAAGACTACAATTGGTATCAATGCGTTATACGCCTTTGCTTCTTTCTTCCCTAAGTAAACTTGTTCCATTTTTATGTTAGCCGCTATGGGTCGTGCATCATCGTCAAGTAACTTCCCCGTAGTTCGAGCCCTGTGTTCTGCGTACCACATGGGTCCAAAATCCCTACCCGTGAACACAATTAGCAGTACAAAAAGTAACATGAGAATCTCGTAGAATCTAAAAGGCAAACTCGACAGGAACACATCATATGGTGCAGCAGTAATACCCAAGTTGGCATAGGAATCCTTTATCAAAGAAAGTTCATAGCCAATCCAGGTAGAGATTATGAACAAGCCCGAAACGGGAGCTGCAGTAGCATCAACAATGAAAGCCAATTTTTCGCGGGAGATGTTGTATTTATCGAACAAAGGCCTCATCGTAGGGCCCACCACCACAGCATTGGCGTAGTCATCAAAGAAAACCAAAATGCCCAGTAACCACGCAGCAAATCCTGCTGTTCTTTCATTTTTAGCCAGTCTTCCGATCGAATCTGCCAAGGCTTTAGTCCCACCCATCCGACCAATAATCCCTATTACAGAACCAAGTACCATGAGAAATATAAGTATGCCAGCATGGAAGCTATCAGTAAGTGCTCCTACAAGATACTTGCTAAGAAGCGTTAAGAAAGCACTGAAGACGTTACCACTTTCCAGCATGACAACTCCCACAAGAGCTCCCAAAAATAGAGAGAGTACAACTTGGCGAGTGACAAATGCCAGAACAATTGCTAAAAGAGCTGGGAGTAATGACCAAATGCCAAAATTCATCACCGTAGAATCTTCAGCCATGACGCAGCCTGGCAAACACAAAAGGATGACTACAATCAGCGCAAACCCAAACCAGTGTCGATCTTCCATTTTACAGCACCTCCCGTGATCAAGCGAACAAAATAGATGATTCTGGTCATTATAGGTAAAAAGCTACCTTAATTCAACATATGCACTTTAATATGCACATAACATTAGAAAGAAAGCCTTAACATTTCCTATCCACTTGCTCACGCCGTGCGCAAACCTTAAGGGAGCAATCTTTCTATATTTGAAAGCAACATATTGACTTTTCTAACCTATATGTTAATATTATTGAAGGAGGCGATGAAAATGATTACAGTGTGTCCAAATTGCGGTTCTCAACTTCATGTAACGGGACTAAAATGCCCTGACTGCGGAACAGCCATAACGGGAGATTTCCCCATGGATGAACTGTTTAAGCTAGCGCCTGAACAGTTGGACTTTGTAAAATTGTTCTTAAAGAAACGAGGCAATCTATCTGAAGTGCAGAAGGAGTTGGGACTGTCTTATCCGACAGTGAGAAATCGCTTGGAAAACATACTCAAAACCTTAGGATACGACGTACAAGAAGAGATCACAGAGTGGGACATACTTGAACAACTAAGAGAAGGTACACTGGATGCAGAAACTGCACTTCGTGTACTAAAGGAGTTAAAGGAACATGAAAACAACTAAGCTGTTTACCATACCCTTTTCAGAAAAAAAGCTGAGGATATTGGCAGTCTCTGCGGATCTTGAAATCAAAAACGGTGAGACCTCACAAGTAGTCTTGGAAGTGGAACTTGAGGGCGAAGCTGAAAAAATACAGGTTTACGAGCCTAAGGTAAGACGTACTGACGATGAACTTGAAATTAGCCTGGAGTACGAGACAAACCGCACGGTGTTCGCGTCCCTTGGACGATCTAAGTCACTTAGGGTCGATAAAGCAACCATTACACTGCCCCCCACAAAAGAGCTTACTATTTCTACCGTGTCCGGAGACGTAAACTTGTCAGCACCTGATTGCCAAGACAGGCTAACGCTAAAAGCCATAAGTGGTGATACAAACATGTCCGATGTGGAATGCCAAGAAATTGATATAAAAACTACTTCAGGTGATGTTAAATTAAGGAACGTAAAGGCAAAAAACCAGCTAAGAGTGTCCTCAGTAAGTGGAGATCTATTGGCTCAGGACATTAGCTTCAGAGAAACGCACATGGAAACTGTTTCTGGCGACATAGTCATACGAGAGCTTACCGATACTTTTCGTTCAATCCAGTTCAAATCAGTTTCAGGCGATCTTGTGATCAACATGCCAGTTCTACCTCCCAGCAGAATCGAATTCAGCACATTGTCAGGTACCATAAAAGTGGGACAGCGTTTACTAAAAGGTACAAAAGGCTCACTGGATACAGCTCCAAAACCTGTAGCAACGGTTAGAATCAATACAGTGAGTGGCTCTGCTACGCTACAAGCTGCCAGAGAAGAGCAACAAACCCCCGAAGACGTTGACTTATTCGTCGATCTAATAAAGAGTAAAAAGGCCACACCTGAGCAAGTCGCAGAGATGATGCGACTATTAGGTTTTGAAGACGAAACAATACAAAAAGTAATGCAAAGTTGATACAATAACAGCCAAGGAAGCCAAAAGGAGCTGATACAATGCGCGACAAACTGGTGAAGCGTTTTCTTAAGTATGTATCATTCGATACCCAGTCAGATGAGAACAGCAACACTTACCCCAGTACGGCAAAACAGCTTGAACTAGCGAACTACTTAGTAGAAGAGCTAAAGTCATTAGGACTTACAGACGCAGCCGTAGACCAATACGGATACGTCACTGCGACACTGCCAGGTAATGTGCAAGGAAAAGACGTACCCGTAATCGGGTTTCTAGCTCACATGGATACCAGTCCTGAATTCCCCGGTGCTAATGTAAAACCAAGGATTATTGAGAACTACGATGGACAATCGACCATCGAACTTGGCGCAGGGCGTGTCCTATCTCCTGAAGAATTCCCGCATCTAAAAAACTACGCTGGTAAAACATTGATAACCTCTGACGGAACAACGCTGCTTGGTGCAGACGATAAAGCAGGTATAGCAGAAATAGTTACTGCAGTGGAGTATCTACTTGAGCACCCCGAAATAGAACATGGCACCATAAAGGTAGGATTCACACCTGACGAAGAAGTAGGCCGGGGCGTAGACTATTTCGACGTAAAAAAGTTCGGCGCTGATTTTGCTTTTACCCTGGACGGCGGGGAATATGGAGAATTGAGCTACGAAACGTTCAACGCAGCCCAAGCTAAAGTAATTGTGCACGGTAAGAGCATCCATCCTGGCGAGGCAAAGAACAAAATGAAAAACGCCATCCTCTTGGCAATGGATTACATAAATCAAATGCCCCCTGCTGAAGTACCTGCCCACACAGAGGGGTATGAGGGTTTCTACCACGTTTACCACATTGAAGGTAGTGTTGACCGCGCAGTTCTAACATGGATCATACGCGATCACCATAGGGACCGTTTCGAGGAAAGAAAGACATACATGGTAAACGCTGCCCAATGGATGAATAAGAAATACGGTGATGGCACCTTTGAAATAGACGTGAAAGACCAATACTACAACCTGTATGAAGTTCTAAAGGACAAACCAGAAATTATCGAGCTTGCACAAAAAGCAATGAAAGAGGCGGGTATCGACCCTATTATTAGGCCCGTGAGAGGCGGAACCGATGGCTCACGCTTAACCTTCATGGGGCTACCCACACCAAATTTGTTCACCGGGGGCCATAACTACCACGGCCCCTATGAATACATAGTTGTGGAATCCATGGAAAAAGCAGTGGAAGTGGTAGTTAACATTGTTAAACTGGCTGCACAAAGTGCCTAAAACATTAATTAACTAATCAGCATGAACTGATGGGGAGGAACCAAAGGACTTGCGTTTCCCGTTCCTCCCTTTTATTTCTAAATGTTCTCGTCTTTGTTGTCTTTTGATTTATCCTCTCTATGCTTCTTCTTCACTCCCATGATATGCTCAAGACGTTGCCCGTATTTGCTCTCCAAGCCCTGATCAGATGGTAAGTAGTAGCGTTTTCCCAGCAAGTTTGGAGGGAGGCATTCCATATCTGCCACGTGTTCTTCATAGTCGTGACTGTACTTGTAATCCTTTCCATATCCAACCTCTTTCATAAGCCTGGTAGGAGCGTTTCTAAGATGCAATGGAACTGGTTCTGCCATGGTTTCCATAGCATCTTGTTTTGCCTTCTCATAGCCCACATACAAGCTATTGGACTTCGGTGCTAACGAAAGATAGACAACTGCTTGAGCCAGGTTGGCTGTGCATTCTGGCATTCCAATGTAATTCACTGCATCAAAAGCTCCCACTGCTTGCATGAGCGCGTTGGGGTCAGCCATGCCTACATCTTCAGAGGCAAAACGGACAATACGGCGTGCAACATACAAAGGATCTTCTCCAGCTTCCAGCATCCGAGCAAGCCAATACAGCGCAGCATCGGGATCACTATTGCGCATGGATTTGTGAAGTGCAGAGATGAGATTGTAGTGTTCCTCCCCTGCCTTATCGTAAAGCAATGTCTTCCTCTGAAGAGCCTCACTGATAACCTCGTCACTAATCACCCTAATCCCTTCACTGTTGGGATCGGTGCCAAAGACAGCCATCTCCAATGTATTCAAGGCAATACGCGCATCGCCATCGGAATAAACAGCAATACGCATCAGTTGCTCATCTGTGATGACCACATGCTCATTGCCAAGCCCTCGCTCTTTATCAGCTAGTGCCCTGTTAAGTATAGTCTTGATATCCTCTACCTCCAAGGGCTCAAGCACTACCACCTTCGACCTGGACAACAGAGGACTTATGATTTCAAAAGAGGGATTCTCCGTAGTGGCACAAATGAGAACCACGGCTCCCTTCTCCACATAAGGGAGGAATGCATCCTGCTGCGTTTTGTTGAAATGATGTATTTCATCCACAAATATTACAGTTCTTCGTCCCATGTTAAACTGAACTTCAGCGTCTTCCAGTACTTCCTTTATCTCTCTAATGCCTGAGGTAACAGCGCTAAACCGTAAAAAGCGTGCTTTCGTTGTATTGGCTATCACCATGGCGATAGAGGTTTTACCAACTCCAGGCGGGCCCCATAATACCAAAGAAGTGAGCTTATCTTCTTCAATTAGTTTGCGAAGTAGCGTTCCCTTTCCAAAAGCTTTATCCTGCCCCACTATTTCGTCTAGGGTACGTGGACGCATTCTCTCTGCTAGAGGAACCCATTTGCTACTAGGCTTGAAAAGTGAATCCTGAAACCTATTATCTGTCATTGCCTACTATCCTCATGGGTTCAACCCCATTAACCAGTCTTCCAATGCCTTCTATTTCTACCACCACTTTGTCTCCTGCATTTAAAGGACCTACTCCCGAAGGTGTTCCAGTGAGTATGACATCGCCAGCTTCCAAGGTCATTATCTTTGAAACGAAACTGACAAGGTAGAATACATCAAAAATCAAGTCAGCTGTGTTCCCCTCTTGACGTACTTGCCCATTTACTAGCGTCCTGAGGCGAAGATTCATCGGGTCCACATCAGTTTCAATCCAGGGCCCCAAAGGCAAAAACGTATTAAATGACTTGGCTCTAGTCCACTGACCATCCTTGCTCTGAAGATCTCGTGCGGTAACATCATTTGCAATGGTGAAACCTAGCACATGTTTATGCGCTTCCTCTTCGCTTACCCAATACGTATGATCTTTGATGACTACTGCGAGCTCCCCTTCATAATCTACACGTTTTGATTGAGGGGGCAGTAAGATATTGTCATTTGGCCCTATCACGGCCGTACGCGGTTTTAAGAACAATGTAGGCTCATCAGGGAGCTTTTCACCCATTTCTTCTATGTGGCTTCTGTAATTCAGGCCCACACAAACGGCTTTACTTGGGGTTATTGGCGCATCCAGATCTTCATAGCTGAACCTCTTCCAGTTCACACCATTTAAACCGGATACAGCTGCTTCTCCTTCTTCCCAAGAAAAACAAACATCGCTCAGCCCTTTTAATCTTAGGAGTCGCATCGAGCTATCACTTCCTTTTTATATATTGTACTCGCATTTTTAACATGTGAATTCATGGAGTCAGCTATGCATTTAACTAGCAAAAAGTGTATTCCGTTTATTCATACTTGATTCTGGTTATACTGTAAGTGAGAACGTTGTTTTGGATGGTGAAAAATATGGCAAAAAAGAAAGCGGTAGTAGAAGTAAGAGGAATGTCTTGTGCTTCCTGCGTTAATACAGTCAAGACAGCCATTGCACATACACCAGGTGTTGTCAGTGTAGAGGTGAATTTAGCCACTGATCAAGCCTTTATCGAATACGAAGAAGAAAAGGTGGACTTAGTTGAGATTGCCAAAAACGTGTCAAAGGTTGGGTACGCACTAGATATTGAGCAAGCAAAAACCAACGAGGAGCTGCAGCGTATAAAAGAGCAATTCATTGCCTCAACGTTATTCATGGTTCCCGTGACCATTCTCATGGTCATGCATATGAGTGGCATCATGTTCCCAAACATGGAACTACTTCAGCTTATTCTTTCTGCTTTGGCTGTGGCTACAGCTGGTCAGGAGACCGTAGCAAGAGCCTTCAAAGCTCTGTTCCATGGACAATGGACCATGGATGTGCTGGTAGCTTCTGGCATTGTCATGGCAGTGCTATCGGGAGCTATAAGTTTAGTCTATCCATCGGTATACAGCTTTGCGTCTGTGGGAGCAATGATATTGTTCTTTAATTTGCTGGGTAAATACTTAGAAAGCTCAGCAAAGAAACGTGCTGCAAAATCCATAAGGGCATTATTGGACCTTAGGCCACAGACCGCACGCATTATCGTGGACGGCATAGAAGTAGAGGTACCTGTTCAGCAACTAGACCCAGGAGACATTATGGTAGTAAGGCCTGGCGAACGCATACCCACTGATGGCATTCTTTTGGAGGGCGAATGCTACGTTGATGAATCTATGATAAGTGGAGAATCCATGCCAGTGCAAAAAAACATAGGTGATAGTGTCATAGGGGGAAGTATAAACCTGGGGAGCCCCATAAAGGTAAAAGCAACAAAAGTTGGAGAGGACACATTTCTTAGCCACCTAATAGATCTAGTACAGCAAGCGCAGGCTGCTCGCATGCCCATACAAGATAACCTGGATAAGGTTATAGCGATTTTTGTGCCTGCTGTGATTTCCTTAGCGGTTTTCACATTTATATTCTGGCTTGCCTTCCCAGGGCTTGCTGCTAACGTTAATAATTACCTTTCCTCAATCTTACCTTGGGTTCCCAAAGGACTTACTGGATTCTCCTTGGCAGCTTTCGCCTCAATAGCCACTCTAGTGATCGCCTGTCCATGCGCCTTGGGTTTAGCTACGCCCACAGCTGTCATAGTTGCTTCTGGCTTAGCAGCTAAGCACGGTGCTTACTTCAAAGACGGATCAGCTTTCCAACGACTGGCATCTGTGAACACTGTTGTTTTCGACAAAACCGGTACGTTAACAACCGGTAAACCCACAGTGAGAAGAATAGTAGCGTTTGAAGAAAACGCGGAGCAACTTATGTACAGTATGGCAAAGCAGTCACAACACCCACTATCCAGAGCCATAGTTGCTTACTTCGAAGAGAACAAGAAGATGGACTCAGCTCTACAGCTAGAAAATGTTAAAGAGACTCCAGGATTGGGTGTTCTAGCAACGTTCAGAGGCAAAACCTATTCATTAGGTAAGCCTAAAAGAAGACAAGACGTTCAGCAGTTCATAGACCCAACAGATAGCACGGTGGCACTTTACGATGAAACTGATCAAGTTTTATTAGCCGTTTGTGCACTTTATGATCCTGTGAGGGAAGATGCTGCCATGGCCATAGAAGAACTAAAAGCGATGGGTATCGAACCTGTACTTTTGAGCGGAGATAGAGAAGAGGTTGTGAAAGCCGTAGCTACTGCAGTTGGCATAAAAACGTTCAAAGCGAACGCACTACCAGAGGACAAACTAGACTTCATAAAACGTCTAAAGGCAGAACAGCCCGAAAGCATCATAGCTATGGTAGGAGACGGCATAAACGACGCGCCCGCTTTGAGACTTGCCGATGTAGGCATTGCCATGGGGAGCGGAACCGACGTAGCTATTGAATCTGGTGATGTAGTTATTTACAAGACCGACATAGGAACCATTGTAAAGACTGTGAAAATAGCCAAGGCCACAGCGAAAAAGATCTCACAAAATCTGTTCTGGGCGTTCTTTTACAATCTCCTTGCTTTGCCCTTGGCAATGATGGGAGCTATCCATCCAGTAATAGCTGAAATTGCCATGGCCTTCAGTTCAGTAAATGTGGTTACCAACTCGCTCAGACTAAATCGTATTAAACTTTAGAGAAAGGAGGTGTACACAATTCTTATGAAGCACATCGACCCTGTTTGCGGTATGGTAGTCAAAGAAGAAACTGCAAAAGGCACTTATGAGTACAAGGGCACCACATATTACTTCTGTTCCGAGTCATGCTTGAATGCTTTTAAAGCTGACCCAGAGAAGTACCTAAAAGAAGGACCCATGGGACACATGCCACAGGAAGAAAAATAGGCTAAGGTATGGCTCAAGACAAAGTTAAAATCGGCATCATTGGTGGTATGGGCCCAGAAGCGACCTTGGATTTATTTAGAAAGATTTTGCGGAATACGCCTGCTAACAAAGACCAAGATCACCTACACCTAATCATTGATAATAATACGTCCATACCAGACAGAACTGACTACATTCTTGGCAAGGGAGAAAACCCCTTGCCTTTTATTTTAGAGTCAGCACGCCTTTTGGAATCAGCAGGAGTAAATGCTATTTGTATGGCTTGCAACACTGCTCACATTTTTGAAAGCGACATCAAAGCTCACATTCATGTAGACTTCATAAGCATTGTAGACAGTGTATTGAATGAACTAAAGGGGACATTTTCGCAAGCTAAATCGATAGGTTTAGCTGGTACCATGGGTATTTTTTCATCGCATCTGTACGATGAACCACTCATGCAGAGAGGGTACAAGCTAATTCTGCCCACAAATGAGTTACAAGAAGAGCTCATGAAGGTGATTTATTCCATAAAGCAGGGATGTATAAAAGAGGTTATTGACAAAGCAGAAGAACTTTTGCAGTGGTACAAAGATCAAAAAGCTGACGTGCTTATAATGGCATGTACTGAACTGCCTTTAGTTCTAGACTACTTGGTGCCTCCCATTCCGGTAGTAGACTCCACTGAGGCGCTAGCGAAAAGTGTTGTTAGGTACGCTTTAAAAGGCTTTGTAAAACTACCCAATTAAAAGCGGCACGCTAACATTCTGAGAACTTGTGGGCTTTATCTCTTTATAGCAATAGAACTTAAGTAAGGTAAACGCAGTTACCACAAAATAAAAAGGGGGACTTAGCACCAACCTACTCTCCCGGCAGCTCCCGCACACCAGTACCATCGGCTTCCCTGAGCTTAGCTTCCGGGTTCGGAATGGATCCGGGCGT
>Ga0208564_1003717_pt1 | contig 10947 bp, 7 predicted proteins | sample AD_UKC073_MetaG_FD_184439 | JGI IMG/M metagenome (GOLD analysis project Ga0208564, IMG submission 184439) | Active sludge microbial communities of municipal wastewater-treating anaerobic digesters from USA - AD_UKC073_MetaG (SPAdes) (version 2) | ecosystem: Engineered > Bioreactor > Anaerobic >... | reverse complement strand
CCCCCCTCCGGCCACGACGGATCGCTCGTCAGGACGCCAACCCCCGCTTTCCGAGCCTCCTACTGCCCCACACACCTCTTGCACTCACGGTCGTTGACGCTTCAACCCTGACCCGCCGGAGACGGGACTCCGCTTTAGAGGGGTGTGACCATGACCATCCACAAGCTGACGGCCGGGAGCGGGTACGACTACCTGACCCGCCAGGTCGCCGCTGCGGATGCGACCGAGCGTGGTCACTCCGGCCTGGCCTCGTACTACAGCGCCCGGGGCGAGGCGCCCGGCGTGTGGGTGGGGCGAGGGCTGAGCGGCCTGGAGGGCATGGCTGCCGGCGACGGTGTCACCGAGGAGCAGATGCGCAACCTGTTCGGCTCGGGACGCCACCCACTGGCCGAGCAACTACGGGAGGCGGCCGCCGCGTCCGGGCTGGATGCGGGCGCTCAAGACCGGGCGAGCTGGCTCGGCAACCTCTACCCGGTCTACGCCAACGACGTCTCGGAGTTCCGCCGGCGTGTGGCCGCGCGAGTGGCGGACGCGAACGTCGGCCGCGGCCTGCGGGGGGACGCCGAAGGCACCCTCGAGGACCGCGCCAGGATCCGCACTGAGGTCGCGATCGAGCTGTTCCGGGAGGAGTTTCACCGGGACCCGGTCGACGCCCGCGAGATCGCGGCGACCATCGCCAGGCACTCCCGCCCCAGAACGAACGCGGTCGCCGGCTATGACCTGACCTTCTCGCCCGTCAAGAGCATCAGCACCCTGTGGGCGATCGCCCCGCAGCCGATCGCGGCCGCGATCGAACGAGCCCACCAAAGCGCGGTCAACGACGCCCTGACCTACCTGCAGGACCACGCCATCCTCACTCGTGAAGGCGCCCAGGGCATCCGCCAGGTCGAGACGCGCGGTCTCATCGGCACCGCCTTCACGCACCGCGATTCCCGCGCCGGCGACCCCGACCTGCACACGCACGTCGCCGTGGCCAACAAGGTCCAGACCAGAGGTGAGGGCAAGTGGTTAGCCATCGACGGACGGGTGCTGTTCAAGGCCACCGTGACCGCGTCCGAGGTCTACAACACCCGACTGGAGCATCACCTACGACGTGCCCTCGGCATCCGCTTCGAGGCCCGGGCGGGCACCGACCCGCGCAAGCGGCCCATCCGCGAGATCGTCGGCGTGGACCCCCTGCTGAACGAGCGCTGGTCCTCACGCCGCGCCAGCATCGAGGCACGCCGACGCGTCCTCGCCAAGGCGTTCCAGTCCACCCACGGTCGGCCGCCCTCCCCGATCGAGTCGATCCAGCTGGCTCAGCAGGCGACCCTGGAGACCCGCGAGGCCAAGCACGCACCCCGCACGCTGGCCGAGCAGCGCGCCGCATGGTCCCGACAGGCCCGCGAGGTCCTCGGCGGTCACCGCGCCGTGGAGGCCATGATCGCCTCGGCACTCAACCCAGCCCGCCGCGCCCCGCACCGCATCGACGCGGCCTGGATGAGCACCACGGCGGCCAGAATCCGCGACACGCTGCAGTCCTCCCGCTCGCACTGGCAACGGTGGCATGTCGAGGCTGAGGCGCTGCGGCAGGTACGCGGCGTCGAGCTCGACACCGCCGACGTGGACCGCGTCGTTGGCCTGCTGGTCGACGAGGTCCTCACCGCGCATTCGGTGCCTCTCACCCGCGGCGGCGACCCGGTGGAGGCGCCGGAATCCTTGCGCCGCAGCGACGGCTCCAGCGTCTACACCGTCACCGGCTCCCAACTGTTCACCTCTTCCGACCTGCTGGCCGCTGAGGCCCGGATCGTTGCTCGAGCCGGCCAACACGACGGGATGGTCGCGCCGGCCGCCGCCGTCGACCTGGCCATGCTCTCCTCCACCGCAAACGGGCTGCCCCTCAACGCCGGTCAAGCCGCTCTGGTCCGCGAGATGGCCACCTCCGGCGCCCGGCTGCAGCTGGCGATCGCCCCTGCCGGCTCTGGCAAGACCACGGCGATGCGAGCCCTCGCTGGCGCCTGGACCGAAGCCGGGGGGACCGTCCTCGGGTTGGCCCCCTCGGCGGCCGCCGCAGACGTTCTCGGCACGAACATCGAGGCCACAGCCGACACCATGGCGAAGCTGACCTGGCACCTGGCGCACCCCGCGCTGGGCCCCCTTCCTGACTGGGCTCAGACCATCGGCCCCGCCACTCTGGTCATCATCGACGAGGCCGGGATGGCCGACACCCTCAGCCTGGACACCGTCACCGACTTCGTCATCTCTCGAGGCGGTTCGGTCCGTCTCATCGGCGACGACCAACAGCTGGCCGCCGTCGGCGCCGGCGGGGTGCTGCGCGACATCCAAGCCACCCACGGCTGCCTCCACCTGAGCGAGCTGATGCGCTTCGCCGACCCCGCCGAAGGCGCTGCCTCACTGGCCCTGCGCGAAGGCCTGCCCGAGGCGCTGGGCTTCTACCTCGATCGAGACCGAGTGCACGTCGGCGACCTGGCCACGATGACCGATGACGTGTTCACCGCCTGGCGGAACGACCACGCCGCCGGGACCGACGCGATCATGCTCGCCCCCACCCGTGACCTCGTGGCCGAGCTCAACCAGCGCGCCCGCCAACACCGCCTCCACCTCACCACCGCCACCCCTACCGCCGCAGCGCAGCTGGCCGACGGCAACCTCGCCTCAGTCGACGACATCGTCATCACCCGCAGCAACGACCGCAGCCTTCGCGTCACAGCGACCGACTGGGTGAAGAACGGCGACCGGTGGCATATCGCCGCAGTCGGCGACGATGGATCGCTCACCGTGCAGCACGCCAGGAACGGGCGCATCGTCGACCTGCCTGCGGCCTACGTCGCCACCTCGGTCGAGCTCGGGTACGCATGCACCATCCACACCGCCCAAGGGGTCACCGCCGACGCCAGCTACACCCTGCTCACCGGGTCCGAGCCACGCCAACTTGCCTACACGGCGGCCACCCGCGGGCGCCTCGGTAACCACCTGTATCTCGAGGTCGTCGGCGACGGCGACGAGCACAACGTCGTTCGACCCGACCACACCCACCCCCGCACCGCGACCGACCTGCTCGAGGCGATCCTGGCCCGCGACGCCTCATCCACCTCCGCCACGACGATGCGCCGGCAGTCCGACGACCCGGCCTACCAGCTGGCCGACGAGGTCAACCGCTACCTGGACTCCCTCTACGTCGCGGCCGAACATCGACTCGGCCCAGCCCAGGTCGCGCGCCTCGACGCGGCCGCAGACCGCATCGTGCCCGACCTCGCCCATGCCGATGCCTGGCCCACCCTCCGGGCCCACCTGCTGCTGCTGTCGGCGCAAGGCCTAGACCCGATCCGCGAGCTTCACGACGCGGCCACCATCCGCGAGGTCGACACCGCCGGCGATGTTGCCTCGGTCCTCGACTGGCGACTGGACGACACCGGGCTGCGCAGCGCCGGCACCGGCCCCCTGCCGTGGCTTCCCGGCATCCCCGAAGCCCTCGTCGACGACCCGCAGTGGGGCCCGTACCTCGCCGCTCGAGCTGCCCGCGTTCGACATCTGCGAGACCAAATCGCCGAGCAGGTCACAACCACAGCCGAATTGCCGTCCTGGGCACGCCAAGGACAAGGCAGGCCTTCACCCGAACTGCTCGTCGACGTCGCACTGTGGCGTGCGGCCATGTCGGTCGACCCTGCAGACCGACGCCCCACCGGGCCCACCCAACTCAGCAAGGCACCCAACCGCTGGCAGGCCGGCCTGAACACCCGCCTCGCCGGCAACCGCACTCCCGCCCTTGCCGAGTGGGCCGACGTTCTCGACCGGGTCCTGGTCCACCCTCGACGGGATCCGTTCTACCCGTTGCTCGCCGAACGCCTCTCAGCGATCTCCCGGGCCGGTCTCGACGCCCCCGCGATGGTCCGACGGGCCCTCGCCGAAGGCGCCCTGCCCGACGACCACAACGCGGCCGCCCTATGGTGGCGGATCGCCGGGCGCCTGGCCCCTGCCGTCGCCAGCCAGGTCGCCGGCGACCACCACCTCACCACCGCCTGGGCCGACCGCCTCCCCGAGCTGCTCGGCCCCGATCAGGCTGCAGCCGTGCGTGAGTCCAGCTGGTGGCCCACCCTCGTGGCCGTCGTCGACCACGCGATCGCACGCGGCACGCCCGTCGACGCACTCCTAACCCATGCACCCGCCGCCAGCGAAGACCTCGACCCGTGCCAGGCCCTGGTGTGGCGCCTGTCGATCCTCACCGATCCACCACCCACCGACGACGAACAGGCCACCTGGCCAGACCTCGACCCTCACGACGACGAGCCCAACCCCTTCTGGGACGACCTCGACCAGGCGCACTGGTCCCCCACCGACCAAGAGTGGGAGCACCTACGGCGCGCGGATCCCCAAGACGAGCAGGCCCCCTACATCGACGAGGCTGACCTCGACGCCGTCGGTGTCGCGACCGACTGGACGGAGAGCAGCGACGACGCCTACGCCACCCTGGCCTGGGCGGCAAGGGCCCGCGAGTTCGCCGGCATCCTGCCCCCCACCGACCGCGAGATCGACACCCAGCTGACCCGCGCCTACGACGCCGACACCGCCCCGGTCAGCCCGGCCCGGATCCTCGAGCTGAACCGCATCGCCGTGAACTTCTACACCCAGCGCTTCCCCGACTCGTGGGCCCAGGCCTACCTCACCGAACGGGTAGGGATCGACCTGGCCGCCGACCCTCACGTGCAGCCCGGATACGCACCCGCCGGATGGACCAACCTCGTCAACCACCTGCGCCGCCATGGCGCCACCGACCTCGAGCTCACCGAGTCCGGCCTAGCCACCACCACCCGCAACGGACGGATCATCGACCGATTCCGTGACCGACTCATCTTCCCCATCACCCGCACCACCCCCGACGGCCGGACCGAACCATTGGGCTTCGTCGGCCGCCGAAACCCCCACCAGCAGGAGACCGACGCAGGGCCGAAGTACCTCAACACCCCCGACACCGCGCTGTTCCACAAGGGGGCGCAACTGCACATCGTCCGCGAAGACCTCCTCGCAGCCAGCGCCACCCCAGTGCTGGTCGAAGGTCCGATGGACGCCCTCGCTGTCACCATCGCCGGTCAGGGCCAGTTCGTCGGCGTCGCACCCCTGGGGACCTCTCTGACCGAAGAACAGGCCGCGCAACTGGCCCGACTGGCCCATGAGAACCAGACCGTGCCCGTCGTCGCGACCGACGCGGACCTCGCCGGCCAGGTCGCCGCGCACCGCGACTACTGGCTCCTCGCCCAGCACGCGCTAGCCCCCAGCACCGTCCGGATGCGCCCAGGCAGCGACCCGGCCGACCTGCTCGCCCTCAGCGGACCCGAAGCACTCAGCTCAACCCTGCAGGCGCAAGAGCCACTCGCCGAGGTACTGCTGACCGAACGGCTCACGCATCTGCACGGCCTGGTCGCCGCGCGTCAGGCCGTTCTCGTGCTCGCTGCCGATTGCCCCACACGCTGGGAGGCTGCGGTCGACCGGGTCGCCGGCGCCACCGGTATCCCGGCCGATCGAGTTCGACGCGAACTGGCTGCGGCCGTGCGTCGCTGGGACAACGACCCGCGAGAGGTCACCGGCGACCAGCTCACCGACCTGACGAATGTCCGCACCCGGATGGCTCCGCCGCCCATCGCTGTCGTCGACGCAGTGGACGCACCTCGAGCCATCCCGGCGGACCACCTACGCGCGACCCCACAGGCTCCAACCCCGCGCAGGTAGGCCGCGATACGGCGCCCGTCCTTACGGTCCTGAACGCACGTCTCTGCACCCCATCCAAGCCTCGATCTGGACCGTCCAGAAGTCGCGGGGTAGCTGCCGGCACGAAACCGTCACCCCTGCAGGCTTGACTAGGGCCCATGGACGTCCTCTTTGGGTTGACCGGCGCGGCTGCGGGCGCCGTCGCCGGCAAGCTGATCCGGCGGCGATTGTCCGGCTCGCCCTATCGTCTCGGCGAGGAAGTTCACCGTGCGACGCCTGGCTCTCGGCCGTGGGTGACCCCTGTCGCCGCCATTGCGGTGGCGGCCCTGAGCGTTACGCTGGCGCCCGATCGATCGCTGTTACTCGTGGTGGCCGTGCCCGTCGCGCTGGGCGGTCTGTGGCTGGCTGCGGTGGACCTCGACGTCAACCGCTTACCTGACCGGGTCGTGCTGCCTCTGTTGGCCTGGGTCATGGCCAGCGTGGTCGGGCTCGGCCTGCTGACCCCGTACGTTCCGATCCTCTCGGCCCTCACTGGTGGCGCCACGTTCGGCAGTTTCCTGTGGCTCCTGAACATCGCGTCGGCCGGCCGGCTCGGTTTCGGAGATGTTAAGGCGGGAGCTGTCGTGGGCCTGGCGGCCGGGGCCTTCTCCCTTCACCTCGTGTGGTGGGTGGGCATGCTGGCCTTCACCGGCGCTCTTGTCGCAAGCCACGTGCCTCGACGGCGAGGCTCCATCCCTCTCGGACCGTTTCTCTTCGCCTCGTATGTCGTTGCCGCAACCGTGCTGGGTGGATCGTGACGGGCGACGCCGTGGACGTGCTCCGCCACGCCTGCTGTGGTTCCTGCTACGAGGGCAACTACGAATGTTTGGAGCCTGGACTCGCCGCGCTGGTGCTCACGACCACCGCTACCCAGTGTCCGCATGAGCCCGGTCAGGGATTCGCGTGCCGCTCCTGCGCGCCGCTCTTGCAGAGGATCTCGGAGGGTATCCGCTCGAGCAGCTACTGGGTCAGCCACGACGGGCACTTCCACGCGCAGATCGACTGGACCGAACGGCTCCTCGTCGCGGCCGGCCTCGTGGCAGAGGGCCTGAGCGGCTTGACCCGACGATACGACGGACAGCAGTGGCCTCTGGACAATCTCCTCGAAGCTCTGGCAGCGCTGGACCTCTCAGTCGAGCAGGTTCAGCGGCTCATCTCCATTGCTCAGCACGAGAACCGCCCAGCCGCAGATGACGACGCCGCTGCAGACCACCGCCCGCCGAGGACTGCCGTCACTCGCGCAGAGCTCGAGATCGCCATGCGCCTGCAGTGGGCACAGCCTCAGCGGTGGGAGCTCGAGGAACGAGTCCGAGCTGCGGCGGCCCGTGCCGTCAACGAGGCCTCCTTTGTCGCAGCGTGTCGACGCGCAGGGGTGGGTTTGATTCCCAAACTGAGCGCCCCAGATGGTGGAGTTGTTGGCTTCAGCGCCTTCCTCGAGGACCTCGACCCGCCGCACCGTCGGGAGTTCGCCGGGCGCAGCCTCGCCAGCGATTTGACCCTGCCAGCTCTGCGCGGCCGCTGGGATCTCGATGATGCCCCTGGGGGCCGTCAGGCGTGGTTCACCTGGCTCGCGCTGTGTCCCGACGCGCAATCCCCCGCTGGTCCGCCCGAAGAGCGCGGGGACGGCCGATGGCGGTGGCTTCTTCCCCAGCTGGCGGCCGACAGTCCCCTTTCCTCGCCCTTGCCCGGTCTGCCGGGCGATCCGTCTCCACGCGCGGTGCGCGACTTTCTTCTCGCGCGCCAAGGCAACTACTGCGCGATGTGTCAGATCCAACGACATGACTGGCAGGCCGTTCGCGGAGTCCCCGTGCCGCCTGAGTTGCTAGGCCGTCCCGTCCATCTCGACCATGATCACGCGTCCGGTTGGGTGCGGGGGCTGCTGTGCGTGGCCTGCAACACGCTCCGAGAGCCGATCGGCCGAGCCGCCCAAGGCGACGTCTGGACGGTCTATACGACCGATCCTCCCATCGGTGACCGTCTCGTGCCCTACCACCGTGCACGACCTGATATGGGGCCTGGCGGAACGATCCGCTAGCGCCCAGGGGGCTCTATGGCCACGGCGCACTCGTCTTCCCCCACCCACGCACCTGTCATCTCTCGGTCCTCCACCCGAGGATGCGCAGCCCTGGCGTTAGTCGCTCACCTCGCCCGTCTCGATGTCGACCCGAAGACCGTCGACCAGGTGCAATCGGGGAGCACCAAGGAGGGTCGGCGACGTCTCGGTCTGGGCGGTCAGTGTGGCCACGTCTCTGTCGAACGCGGCGGATCGGTCCTGTGTAGATGCGGGGCCGGCGTGGCGGGTGTGCCGGCCCTGCGCTGGCCACGGCTGGTGGTCCTTGTCCTCGCAGTGCGCCTTCATCCGTTGCCTCATCCGTTCGGTGAAGGCCGGCAGGGCGTAGCGGTGCCACTCTTCGAGGGCGTCGCCGGTCAGGGCGTGCCCGGCTCGTCGGCGCAGGTCGGCGAGGACCGCTATCTCGTGGACGAGGTGTGGGTGTTTGGGCCAGCAGGCGGGGATCATGGCCGCCACGTCCCAGACGTACTCGTGGTTGAGCCAGGTGACGACGTCGTCGAGCCAGGACCACACCTCGGCACGCAGGTCCGGGTCGATGCAGGTTGCGGGGTCCCAAGGGCGAGCAAGCGCGCGGGGGCTGCCCAGTGCCTTCTTCTCCTCGTCGCTGCCGTAGAGAGCGATGTCGAGCTCCCGGTATGCCTGCTCGACGCGTCGGCCGGGGTGGGGGAAGCGCTGGGTGAGCGGGCGAGGAGGGGCACCGTGGTGGGGCTGGGCGCGTTCGGTCACGACAGGATGTCCTCGTGGTCTCGGGTCAGGCCGCGGCGGCGGGCCTCGACCAGGGCTGCGGCGGCCCGAGCTTCGGCACTGACGGCCCGGCGCCGGTCGGCGCCAACTACTCCTCGAAGTCGTGCCTGGTCGGCCAGGAGCCGCTGCCCGGCCTTGCCGTCGATGCATCGGTGCAGGCGGGCGATGATGGGCGCGCCGTTCTCGGAGAGCACCAGGGCGTGACGTTCTTTGAGTTGGCGCACCTCAGCAGCGGTCAGGATGGGAATGTCGTCGGCCGTGACCTGCCGTCCGCCCATCTGCCCGGTCTGCCAGCCCACGCGGGAGACCCGGACCGCGCCGAGCAGGTCGGAGATCTCCTGGTTGAACGCGACGTCCTTGGAGCCGCCGAACACGATCAGGTTGTTGGTCAAGCCGACGAGGGTGCGGGCTTCCTGCTCCCCGAAGATCGCGGCGAGCTGGGGCCATGCCTGCGCGGCCCACATGAACGAGATCCCGAGGGCGCGTTCGTTGGCCATGCGGGTGCGCAGGGTCGGCAACGGTGCGGTGGAGGGCAGCTCATCGAGGATCGCGTGGAAGGGTGGGCATAGCCGCCCCCATGGCGAGGTGTTCGCGGCCTGCAGGGCGGTGTCCAAAACGTGCTCGGCGAAGGCCGTCATCAGCGGCGACGCGGAGGCGTAGGGGTCTTCGCGGCCGAGCAGGTAGATGGTGCCGCCTTGGGTGATGACGTGAGCGATGTCGGTGGCGGCGCGATGGGGGCCGGGGACGCAGCGGCGGCGGATGTCCTCTTGGAAGAACAGGGACATGGCCTGTTGGACCGTGGTGATGGTGTTTCCGGCGGTCCGGTCGTCCCCGTGCAGCGCCCCGTAGAGAAGTCCGTCCCAGAAGGTTGCGGCGTGGGGGTGCTCGCGCAGTATCTCGGTGGGATCGGTGGCGGCCAACGGTTTGGCCACCCACGAGAGGACGTGCTCGAGGCTGCGCCCGGTCAGCGCGGCGGCGTGGAAGTAGCCCTGCAGCACCTTGGCGGCCTCGGCCGCGTAGAAGCGCGCCGCGTCGTCGGCGTGACCGCCGGCGACCGCACCCTTGACGGTGCCGGCAGTGAACGCCTTGGCGCGTCGTTCGGCGACCAGGGGGTCGACGCAGCCCTGTATGGGGTCCCACACCACCTCGGGCAGTCCGGGCACCAAACCGAACGGGTCGAGGACGATGCACGGTCGTTGCCGAGCGCACCGCGCAGTGAAGGTCAGCAGCAGGTCGTCGACCTTCGTCAGGGTCGTCAACGCCGCGCCCGGCGCATCGATCAGGGCCGGCGCGAGCAGGTCCAGCGTCTTACCCGACCCTTGCGGCCCGATCACTCCGGCGGTTCGATCCCACGGCACCCACAGCTGGCCACCACGCGGCTCGCGGGCGTCACCCAGGCGCCACCCGACCTCTAAGGGTCGCAGGCGTCTCATCGGCTGCTCTCCGTGCTGGCTCCGTACAAGTCCGGCCGAATCACTTTGGCGTGCTTGCGCAGGCGGGTCCTGCCCAGCAGTGCCTCGGCCTCCGCGCGAGTGGCCATGCCATGCAACCGGCCGGGTCCCCACCGGCCGAGCCCCCACTTCAGCCCGGCAGCACAGCCGACCAGGATGATCGCCTCGGCGGTGCCGATCGAGCCCCACAAGACGGAAGGGCCGGGATGGTGGCTCAGCGCGCCCAGGCCCGCGTCAGCGTGACCGCTGATGATTCCCGGCAGGCTGGTGAACAGTGCGGCCCGGTCGATGAAGACCCACCCGTTGCCGGCAAGCAGATTCGCCGCTGAGCGACCGAGCTGCACACCCATCAGCAGCAGGAAGAGCACCGCGACGACCAGCGCAAGCGGGATCTCCCAGGTGAACGGGTAGGGGTTGGTCCGTCGCGAACGTTGCATGACTCTCCTCGATTGCCTTGCCCCCTAATGAGGCGTGGCGCTCGTGGAGGATCACCAGCGCGGCAAGTCGAGTGAAGCGAGCTAGTTTGAGCTCGAAGGCAAGAACGAGTTAGCCAGCGCGTCTAGGTCCTCGAAGGGCAGAGCGCGCAGCGACTGCCCACTACCAAGCGCCCAGATCGAGTAACCGTCCTGGCTGTCCTGTGTCCCGTCGGTCTTCCAAGTACCGGTGGTGACCAGTTTGACCATAATCCTGGTCGGGACGTCCTTGTGTTGCTCGATGGCCAACAGCTTCCGTCGTGCCTCGGGCTCGATGATGAACGACGCTTTGGTGTCGACGCAGAGGACATCAACACCTGACCACACGATGAAGTCCGGGGGACTGCTGCACGGATAGGTGACAGGTTGGGTCACGCGGCCTGGGTGGCCGGTGTGGTCATGATGGTCTCGTACTCGATGGGGGTCAACTTGCCGAGGCGGGCTTGGCGTCGTCGGCGGTGGTAGG
>Ga0208564_1003714_pt1 | contig 10948 bp, 11 predicted proteins | sample AD_UKC073_MetaG_FD_184439 | JGI IMG/M metagenome (GOLD analysis project Ga0208564, IMG submission 184439) | Active sludge microbial communities of municipal wastewater-treating anaerobic digesters from USA - AD_UKC073_MetaG (SPAdes) (version 2) | ecosystem: Engineered > Bioreactor > Anaerobic >... | reverse complement strand
CTCATGACCCGGCGGCTATTCCCAATGCGAGGAAGGAATTGGAAGGGTTAGATGTGGAATTTTTCTCTGATCCCTATGACGTAGCAGTAGGGGCAGAAGGCCTGGTATTGGCTACTGATTGGTCAGAGTACGGGATTTTGGACTTGAAACAGTTGGCAGAGTCTATGGTAACACCAGTTCTTCTAGATGCACGCAACATGCTTGACAGGGGTAAAGCGGAAGAGGCTGGGTTTTTGTACATGGGGGTAGGGCGGTAGAGATTAAGAAATACTTGTTTCAGTAATTGATGTTTTTGTCGCGAAGCGCTGCTCAGATAGTTTTAGAAGCGGCGCTTTTTGGTTTGTAATAGCTACGAGAGCGACGAAGCAAAAGAAGCAAGAGAAGCAAAAAAGCAAAGGAAGCAAAGGAAGCAAAGGAAGCAAAAGGGACGGGGGTTTTCGCTTCTCTTCTTTCGTGCAAGTAGCCTTTACCTTTACTGGGATAATATGGTATACAAGAATAGAATGAAGGTATTACTACACACGGAGGTGATGTGAGATTCGAGATGTTCTTCAAAGAAGGATAATTGAGCGTGGGCTTTTACTTCCTTCGAGGCAGAAAGTTACGCAGGTTCCACGTGCTTTGTTAGCAGATAATTCTATAGATCCGCGGGCTAAGTTTCTTTACATGAGCATAATTGCATTCAAACCCAAATCCATCCGCGAACTCGCTGAACGAACTGGGATGAATCGAAGTGTGGTCACGAATTTGGTGGGTTCCTTGCGTGAGGCGCAGTGGCTTCTCATCTATGAAACACCTGGAAAGAAGGTTATGATCCCTACCCAGCCTGTAGAGGTTCAGAAAGCCAAACTCGAACACGCCAAAGAAGTAGATAAGTTCCATCCCCGAGGGGGTGAGAACAAGATGAATCTCTTGTTGGATCTCATTGTGGACGTAGCTCCTTTTATCTACAATTGCAGGCCTTGGTTTTTGCAGAATCCTTATACTAAAGAATTCCTTGAATACGATTGTTTCGCTCCTGACGCAAAAGTTGCCTGGGAGTTCAACGGGAGGCAGCATTATGAAACTACTCCTCAATTCTCTGATGAGATTGAGCTCAAACGAACTAAAGAGAGGGATTTGATGAAGGCGCAGCTCAGTTGCGAGCAAGGCGTAACTTTGATTACGATCACTCCCAAAGATCTTAAGATCGATACCATGTTAGAAAAAGTTCCAGAGCACGTGCCTACTAAACTATTTGATGTACGTAGCGTTTACGCTAAGGGTGTGGAGGAAATGTGTTTGCAGTACACAAAATACTCGGAACGGGCTAGGGCGCGGGATGTAAGATTTCAGAATAGGTGATGGAGACCAAAAAAGTGGTCTATGCGATGGGCCACTTTGGTAGATTCTCAAGGTAGAGTGAAAGAAAGTGGTCTATGTAGTGAACCACTTTGGCAGGTTGGCGGGGTGGGAATAAGGGAAGTGGTCTACACAGTAGGCCACTTTTCCATTAACAATGTCCTTCCGAGAAGAAAAGTGGTATATGTACTGAGCCACTTTCTATGGAAACTCAGATCAGAAGGTGAAAACTGGCTCACCAGGTGAGCCAGTTTTATCCATGTTCAATTGAATCTAGGTGTAAGTGGCTCATCCCGTGAGCCACTTTTCAGAGCTGATGATGGCAACACATAGGAAAATGGTCTATCAGATGAGCCACTTTCTCTTGTTGTGAGGGTGAAGTGGAAGTAAGTGGTCTATGGAGTGAGCCAGATTGATCAATAGGCGGGTTCGGAATCGAGGAACATTAGAGGGAGAGATCGAGGTGCCAGGCCCTATCCTGATATGATCGTGTTTCCTGAGTGGTATGTAGATAGAGGGCGCGTTAGGGATCTGAGGCGGTTTTCTATGCAGAGCGGCATTGCGATCTTGTGTGGATTGCTTCCTTATGAGCTTCCTAGGGCGGTGCCGGTAGTTCGTGATGTTCGTAAGGTAGGGCTTAGGTGTTTGGTCAATGAAGCGGTTTTAATAATGCCTGGTTCGGAGACAAGGGGGACACGCCATAGTGGTTCTTCCCATGGTAAGGACTATGAGTTTGATCTCCCTACGGAGGTGTATCAGTTTTCGATACGCAAGTGCATTCCTGCTGTTTCTGAGGTTGGGCTTTTGAAGGCGTTAGAGGATGTTTTCCCTGGTACAGATTGGCGTTTTGCTTGTGGGGACGCATGGAAGTGCTTTTTCCATCCTAGGTGGGGTAATTTTGTGGTTACAATCTGTGCGGATGTTCTTACTTCAGGGGAGTGGGAGGATCTTAAGGGTTCTTTGGATCACATTTTTATACTTGCATATAATCAGGATATTGATCTTTACGAGCAGGTTACTTGGGCAAAGGGTTATGAGTTATATGCTAATGCGATTACAGTAAATCATGGGATGTATGGCGGAACGACAGTTTGGACTCCCAAGCATGAGTATCGCAAGGAGATTTTCAGGGTCCGTGGTTCGCAGAAGGGACTTGCCATCCCTGTCAGCGTTCCTGTTAAGGATCTTAGACTTGCAAGGGAAGTGCAGTATGAGTGCAAATTGAGGGAGAAGGTGGAGGATTGGAGGAAGCAATTGCGGAGACCAAAGGGGAAAGAGGAAGAGATTGATGTGTGTAAGAGACTTAAGGATTTTAAGACGCCGCCTCCGAAGGTGAGGCATTAGCGAGACAGAGATGAGAGAGTAGAACTGGCCTTTAGTCTGACGATCAAGGTAGCTCGTTTTGTGCTGTTACCCCATTGCAATCAGATCTGGTGACAGGAGGTGGGTTTGTGAAAGAAAATGACCCGAAGAAAAGACTAGACAAACTTATCAAGAATGCGGAAGCCATAGATGGTGTGAATAAGATTACCTTTGATGAACTCTTCAACACGGATTTCATGAAAAAGCACACTAGGTTTTCATCAATAGATGAACTGCTTCGTGCGGGCAGTATTAGTGTCAATTCACCGGATGATCTTAAGGCAATTCTTGGCGACGAATTTGATCAGTACATAAGGCAAGTTACGAGTTTCTCATCATGGAATGAGATGTTAAAGACAGCATCTTTGGAATGGGTGAAGGGTAGGCTGTTTAACGGTGTATGAGAAAGTTAGCCTGTGCCTAACTCGTAGAAACCGTAAAACTTGCCATGAAGTGAGATCGGGGAACAACGTATGTGACTTTGAGACTCCAAATTTGCTAGTGGCACAGTTTGAAGAGAGGTGCATCTTTTGTAGTCCAGAATGCTCCTAGCCTGCAGCGGCCCATTCTGCTATGATTTGTAATGGTTAGAGGTATGTGCATGTGCAGATACATATAAAACAGATTGGTAGCTAATAGGTTTTGGTCTGTTAGAGATGGGTAATTGCAGTGCGTTGGTGTCTGAGTGTTGTAAAGGAGTTATCCAAGGTGACAGAATTATAGTGTTAGGAAGAGCTTCACATTTTCATGTACATTACTGAAAACGGTGATTAGATGTGGCTAGTTGTTGGTAAAGGCAGATGTTTGTCAAGGTTCGGGTACGTGTTGGTTCTTTGCCTTTGAAGTATGCATCAGTAGTTTGTAAACAATACTAAGGATAAGACATAATTACGTTTTGAAAGGGTGAGCCTGATTAGAGTAGTTGTCACAGGTGCAACTGGACTTCTGGGCCAGGAAATTAAAAGAGTATTTCATAACAACGGCTATGAAGTAGATGCGCCGTATCACAAAAACCTCGACATCACAGATTTTCACCAGGTAGCGAAGTATTTGCGATCTAGTTTTGGCGACGTTGTTATAAATTGCGCCGCCTACACAGCCGTTGATGAAGCTGAGGCAGAACCAACACAGGCAAATATAGTGAATGGTCTAGGCGTCCGGAATTTTGCTCTGGTTTGCAAAGAACTTGATATCCCTTTGGTTCACATTAGCACCGATTACGTGTTCGGGGGTGAAGGTTATAGTCCCTGGCGCATATTTGACGAACGCGATCCTGTAAACGCATACGGGTATAGCAAATACCTTGGCGAACGGTATCTTGAGAGTATAAATCCTAAGTATTATCTTGTACGCACTTCATGGCTTTTTGGAGCAGGTGGGCCGAATTTTGTGAGTACGATGCTAAGATTAGCCGCGAGCGGATCAGAATTACATGTTGTAAATGATCAATTCGGTTGTCCTACCTACGCACCGGATTTAGCTGTTGCAATAGCGGATTTGGTGGAAACAGGGGCCTACGGTACATATCATATTACCAACCAAGGTATTACCAATTGGTATGAGTATGCCAAGTTTATTGTAAGAGAGGCTGGATATGACGTATCGGTTATACCTGTATCGACTGCAGAGTTTCCTCGGCCAGCGCGTAGGCCGAGCTATTCAGCGCTTGATCCTTTTCCGCTTGAAGAAACCATTGGGCATCTGTTGCGGCCATGGCAAGATGCAGTACTTGCTTATTTAGAAGAAATTAAGGCAAAAGAGGTGTTTTGATGCGTGTTTTGGTTACTGGCGGATCAGGGTTCATAGGCTCTAATTTCTTGAATTTGTTTGTCCCTATGTATCCAGAGCATATCTTTATCAATTTGGATAAGCTTACTTATGCTGCTAACCCATATAATCTGAGAGACATAGAAAACGCAGAAAACTATTGTTTTGAAAAGGTAGACATAGCGGACTACGGCGCTTTGGTAGGTGTATTTGAGCGCTACAATCCCGATGTAGTGGTTCATTTTGCCGCTGAGAGCCACGTTGATCGTAGTATATTGGGACCACGAGAGTTTGTACGCACAAACATAGTGGGAACGTTCAATCTGTTAGAAGTGTGTCGTAACTTCTGGAGGGAAACCGACGGTATATTGTTTCACCATGTTAGCACTGACGAAGTGTATGGGACATTAGGGACAAAGGGATATTTTACCGAAGAAAGCAGGTACGATCCTTCAAGCCCTTATTCGGCTTCAAAGGCATCAAGTGATCATTTGGTAAGAGCCTATCATAGAACCTATGGACTGCCTGTAAAGATAACCAACTGTTCAAACAACTACGGCCCCTACCAATTTCCTGAGAAGTTGATTCCGCTGATGATACTAAACGCGCTTGAAGGGAAGCCGTTGCCAATATATGGTACTGGAGAAAATGTGCGCGACTGGTTGTACGTAGAAGATCACTGTCGGGCAATCTGGCTCGTTATTGAAAAGGGGCGAGTGGGAGAAACTTATAATGTTGGTGGCAACAATGAGTGGAAAAACGTTGATATAGTCCATAAAATCTGTGATATATTAGGTCAAGAACTGGGTAAGGACCCTGGAGAGTTTGAGCGACTCATTACCTTTGTCGCTGACAGGCCTGGTCACGATCTTCGTTATGCTATAGATTCAACTAAAATTAGGGAAGAACTAGGCTGGAAGCCCGAGGAGACTTTTGAAACGGGATTGCGCAAAACAGTGCAATGGTATTTGAACAATGAGGAATGGATAGAAAGTGTAAGAACAGGGGCATACCGTAAGTGGCTAGAGGAGAACTATGGCAAGAGGGTGAAGAATTAAACTAGGCCAGTTGACAATGCGTTTTGAAGAACGATAAGAAAGGACAGGTTACATATGAAAGGTATAATCTTGGCAGGCGGTTCTGGGACGAGGCTTTACCCGACCACGCTTGTTACTAGTAAGCAGCTTCTTCCCATTTACGACAAGCCTATGATCTACTATCCCTTGTCTACTCTTATGCTTGCGGGAATAAGAGACATACTTATCATTTCAACTCCGCATGACACACCTAGGTTTGAAGAAATCCTTGGGAACGGTGAAAGGTTTGGGTTAAGCATTTCCTATGCCATTCAAAGAAGGCCAGAAGGCATTGCCCAGAGCCTGATTATAGGTGAGGATTTCATAGATGGTGATAAGGTTTGCCTAATACTGGGAGACAATGTCTTTTTCGGCCATAGTTTCCCTGATACTTTGAGAAGAGCCTCAAACTTTGACGAGGGAGCTGTGATATTCGGCTACAGGGTGAGAGATCCTCAGAGATACGGAGTGATAGAATTTGATGAATATGGCAAAGCTCTAAGCATAGAAGAAAAGCCTGCACGGCCTAAGTCTAACTATGCTGTGCCTGGGATATACTTTTATGACAGCCGTGCCCCGGAAATCGCCAAAAACTTGAAGCCGTCAACTCGCGGAGAGCTGGAGATAACTGATCTTAACGTAGCGTATTTGGAGCAAGGTCTTTTGCGTGTGGAATTAATAGGAAGAGGCACGGCTTGGCTTGATACAGGGACACCTGACAGCTTGCTTGAAGCGTCGAATTTTATCGCTACTATAGAGAGAAGGCAAGGATTGAAGATAGCGTGCATCGAAGAAGTGGCATATAATATGGGTTTTATAACGAAAGACGAACTGAGGCAGTTGGCTCAAGACATCCCAAACGGTGCTTATAAAGATTACTTATCAACATTAATCTAGAGGGTGCGATAGTCATGGAATGGGTCAAAGGGCAAATTGAAGGTGTGGTAATAAAGAACCTGGTGAAGCACGTTGATGAACGTGGCTTTTTGGTAGAGACATTTAGGATAGATGAAGTGCCTGAGAACTTACATCCCGTTATGAGCTACGTGTCTTACACGGAACCCGGGATAACTCGTGGCCCCCATGAACATAAACAGCAGACAGATGTGTTTTCCTTCATAGGGCCCGGCAACTTTATGGTTAAGCTCTGGGACAACAGGGATGATAGCAAAACCTATGGTAATTACATGACCTTCTTTGCAGGAGAAGACAAGCCTTTAACTGTAATTGTCCCGCCGGGAGTCGTTCATGGGTACAAGAACGTTTCAAAGACTACCAGAGGTATGGTGTTAAATTACCCGGACAAGTTATTTATGGGGTGGGACAGGCAAGAGGATGTGGATGAGATCAGGTATGAGGATGAAGAAGATAGTGAGTTTGGGATGGTGTTAAACTAATTGGACATAGGCCTAGTTCATAGTAATTTTAGGGCTGTCTAGAGGAACAACTAGCTTAGAGGCAAGTTGTAGCATAGAAGTTGAGACTAGAGCTGTATTTTTAAAACAACGAATTGGCGGAATGTATAATGGGGTATATTTTGAGTGCAATTGTTTTAATTTCTGTAGTTTTCTGTTTATCGATGTTTCTACATGTATCTTTGTGTTCTCCTCTTGCCATTAATACAGTGGCTTGGTCAATTCCGTTTATTTCTGGCCTAGTCTTTCATAGAAGCTTTTATTCCCTCAATGAAACCGTAATCTTTCTATGGCTAATTTGGTTTACAGTAACAACTGTAATTTTTCTCTTATCATCGTCTTTTTGTCTTTGCGAAAAAAGCACCTATGGGAAAAACCAAATTCGGAGACTACCAATAGACTATTTCTTTATACTCATTGTACTTATTGTCTGGTTAGGATACAAAATATGGGTAGTAGGTAATACTGGCCCGGCCCATTTCTCCCTTAATCTACGTTTAGCTGCAGTGGGTATAGAAGGCTTTCCTTCTATTGGTATAGTTGAGCAGTGTTATCCGCTAGTGTTTGCGTTGTTTTTGTTTGAACACGTGTATGAGCATCAACAAAACCGGCATCTACGTTTTTTGCTTTGGTTTTGGATGCTTTTATATGCAGTTGCCACTATGGGCAAATTATCGTTGCTGACTCCTATCATGTCTTGGGTAATCATTAAAGGAACGAAAGGCAAGTTAGAAATTCGAAAGACTATTATGCTTGCGCCGATTTTGTTTATACTGATGATGACTATACACTTTATGCGGGCAGGAACAGCCGATACTTCTTCTTTAGGAGATGTATTAAGCACATATACCTATGCTCCGTTAGTTGGATTGGGATACGTAGGCACTGACGATTCCTTACCCACTGGGGCATATTCACTACGCTTTTTTTATGCTGTAGGATACCGTTTAGGTATTACTCAACTAAAACCTGTTAACACCATTTCGGCTTTTATAGAAGTTCCAACACCTGTTAACACTTTTACTGCAATATATCCATTTTATGTTGATTTTGGCGTGACCGGTGTGCTGCTAGGAGCTCTTTTCTATGGGCTGTTTTTCTCATTTTTATATCTGTTATCAATAAAGGGGAAAGGACTAGCCTTGACTTTGTATTCTGGGTTCTCTATAGCCATATTGTTACAGTTTTTTGGAGAAGTCCTCATCATGAATCTTTCTCTTAATCTCCGAATATTTATCTGGTTAGTGCTTATTCATTTAGTTTCAAGGAGAGTCAATTATGTCTGTTGATATTTTAATGGCTACTTATAACGGCGGACGTCATCTGCGTAACCAGTTGCTGTCTCTTCAGCAACAGACCTACGAAAAATGGACCTTGTGGGCTAGAGATGATGGTTCTACGGATGCTACTATGACCATTTTGCGCGAGTTTGCAGAATCTGATAGTAGAATTAAGATTGTTGAAGAAAGTTCTGGCAGGCGCCTTGGACCAGGGAAGAATTTCCTGGGTTTGACCAAGTATTCTCGCGCCGATTATGTGATTTTTTGTGATCAGGATGATATTTGGTTTGAAAGGAAACTGGAGATTTTGGTTGATTTTGCTGATGAGCATTTTGTGTCTCATCTTCCTTGCCTAGTATATTGCGACGCTTATGGGTATTCAGACGCAGAAGGTACCATAACTATTGATAGCGTTTCGCGTAACCACGCAAAAAACTTGAGAGAATTTCTATTCTTCAATGCTGGATATCAAGGCAGTTCCATGCTTTTTAATCATACGCTATGTAAGATGGCAGCAGAGTATCGCGCTGATTATTTCTATATGCATGACGACATAATTTCTCTGCTTGCGCATTGCTTTGGACATGTTTATTTTCTACCTAAAAAATTGATGCTTTATCGGCAGCACTCGGCCAACGTTACAGGGAACATAGATACTAGCATTAGTTCATATTTGAAGCGAGTTTTTGATCGCAATGCGTATGTTTTGAGTTGGAGGCACTATAGAGAAAAAGAGTCGTTTTTCGAAGCATATAGCGATGATTTGAGTGGCGAAGCCCAGCGACTTTTTGCAGCTTATCTCGAATTCCCTCAAAAAAACCTGTGTGGTCGTGTTCATACTGTTATTTACCACAGGTTTAGTCTTGGGGGAAATCTACCGAAACTGTTATTCAAGACCCTTCTAAGGAGGCCAATATCAGATGATTACGATATTAACTCCAACTTATAATCGTTCACATACGCTTCCACGTCTCTATGAAAGCCTCTGCAATCAGGAATCAAAAAACTTTGAATGGGTAGTGGTGGATGACGGTAGTACCGATGAGACTCGAACGTTACTTTTTAATTTCGCAGAGGCAGCTTCTTTCCCAGTGAAGATCATGTCGCAGTCAAATTCAGGCAAACATGTTGCTGTTAATGCCGGTGTTTCCGCAGCTGCGGGCGATTGGATCTTTATTGTTGACAGTGATGATGCACTGACTTCTGATGCTATCGCTACTGTCGCAAGAGTATTATCTGATTTCATCTCGGATAACCTGGTTGGAGTATGTTTTCGTAAGGCCCATTTTGACGGTACAATTATTGGGAAGAAAATTGATGGTCCAAGCGTCATGAAATTGACTCCCACTAGCGCTGGGGCTCTGCTCCAGGGAGACTTGGCGTATGTATTCAGAAGAGATTCTATGCTTAAGCACCCTTTTCCAGTTATTGAAGGAGAGAAGTTCGTGCCAGAACTGTATATATGGAATAAAATAGGTGATGAGGGCGACATTTATTTTTTCATCGACAAATATATTTATCTCTGCGAGTATTTGCCAGATGGGTATTCCTACAATTTCTCTAAGAATCTAAGGAGAAATCCACGAGGGTTTATGCTTTATTACAGGTCGCAGATTTCAAGAGAAGATAGAATGGTCAGGAAGATAAAATGTGTGATTCGTTTAATACAATGCTATGCTTATAGTCTGCGGGGGAACGCGCAATGAAAGTTTTATTTCTGATTACTGGTCTTGCCTATGGCGGGGCAGAGACGCAATTGGTTAATGTGGCGACTAAATTGAAGAAACGAGGATGGGACGTGCGAGTAGTTTCCATGCTCCCGCCCTATGCCTTTACAGAAGAACTGAACGAGGCCGATATTCCCCTCGCTACTCTCAATATGCGTCGAGGAGTGGCAGACCCGCGAGCTGTGTTCAGATTAGTCAAGATGCTGCGTGAGTGGCAACCTGATATAGTGCACAGTCATATGATTCACGCAAATCTGTTAGCCAGGATTGCTCGAATATTCTATAAGATACCGGTCCTCATTTGTACAGCTCACAACATTGATGAGGGAGGTAGGTGGCGGGAAATTGCTTACCGCCTCACGGATTTCCTTGCTGATATAACAACCAACGTCAGCCAAGCAGCGGTAGAGCGATACATCAGTGTTGGTGCAGTCCCAAAGGACAAAATCAGATTCATGCCCAATGGGATTGATACATCTAGATTCAAGCCTGATGAAATGGTCCGTAAGCGTCTACGCAATGAACTAGGGATAGATGATTACTTTGTCTGGTTAGCGGTAGGGCGATTTGAGGAACAGAAGGACTATCCGAATATGTTGCAGGCGTTCAGTAAGGTAGTGGCAAAGAAATCGGATGTGGTCTTACTTCTGGTCGGGCAAGGTTATCTAATGGAAGAAGTTAAAGAGTTAGCCGATGAACTTGGCTTGACCGAAAAGGTGCGGTTTTTGGGCTTGCGGCGCGATGTACCCGATCTAATGAATGCTGCGGATGCTTTTGTGCTATCTTCGCGTTGGGAGGGATTCGGACTGGTAGTTGCTGAATCCATGGCTTGCGAATTGCCTGTGGTGGCCACAGATTCTGGAGGCCCTCGTGAAATCTTGGATGGAGGAACTCTTGGGTTTCTCGTGCCACCTGCAGATTCAGAAGCTCTGGCTGAGGCGATGTTGGAGATGATGATTCTCTCGGAGGGCGAGCGACAG
>Ga0208564_1003705_pt1 | contig 10956 bp, 13 predicted proteins | sample AD_UKC073_MetaG_FD_184439 | JGI IMG/M metagenome (GOLD analysis project Ga0208564, IMG submission 184439) | Active sludge microbial communities of municipal wastewater-treating anaerobic digesters from USA - AD_UKC073_MetaG (SPAdes) (version 2) | ecosystem: Engineered > Bioreactor > Anaerobic >... | reverse complement strand
GGGCCGGTCGGTCCGGCTGGCATCAGGTTCAGGGCGTGGGGCGTAAGGTTCACGATATTCAAGGTTTTCCCTCCTTTCTTCCCGGCCTTGTGGCCGGCACCCCGTGGGGCGGGGCATTACCGGGGCATGAAGCCCCGTCACTCTGCGCTAAAATGTCCCATCTTTTAAATTTTCGTAGGAGTATCGGAGATCTCGCTCGAAAGCAGACGCATCTGTATATGTTTCGTTGAATATGCAGGTTGAGGTGGTTTCTCCTACCACCTCTACAGTCATGCGGACATGTCTCTTTTCTAGGGTGACAAGGAGGCGGTGGTCTCCGATGTACTCTTCATAGCTAGGGTTTTCAGGAGAGAGCTGGAATTTCTCTCCATAATCTTCGTCCAGCACCAGGATGGCATCTGGGGGCCAGGCACCGCAAAGAACATCGGGGTCAATGCCATAGTTTTTGCAAAACAAATACCAATGGACCTCATGGTAAGGCCCCACAACCCCGTTCGCGTCCACCTCGGCGGCCTCCATGCCGGCGGAAGCCCAATCGCGGATGGAGTACCGCTGGCCATCGTTTCCAACGATGTAATCGATAGAAATCACGTGCATACTATTTTCCTCCTTATAATTATTTTGCCGTTATCGGCATTCCTTATAGGTAGGCTAGCGGGCCGGGATAGGCTCCCGGCGGGCCTTGGTTTCTTTCACTCCGGAGCGCTTACAGGTTTTCAACGATTTTCAGGACCGTTCAAACCTCCCCGCTGAAAAGCGGTTGAAAAAACTCGTACCTGCCAGTTGGCCGGATTCGCCGGGCCGGGATTGCGGCTCCCGGCGGGCCGGGTTAGAACTAGGAATTCAGGAAGGCTTCATCCTTCCAAAAGCGCTGGACCCACGCATGGAACTCAGCAGGTTCCTCGGCGCAGTCGGCGATAGGTGTCCCGTCCTGGGTGACGACGGCGGCGTCCGGGAACTGGGAGTAGTCTATGTCTCCGGCGATGTACCGCGTGAGCGCGAAGAGGCTGACCTCATTCACTTCGTAGCCAGCCCAAACGAGGAACTCACGGGCGGTCATGGGTGCCTCCTCCCAGGTGATCGTGACCTCAGCCTGGTCTTCGCCGTCCACGGTGTGGATGTAGGCCGTAGCGACGACCGGGCCGGGGGCCTCCGTGGGACCGGCGTGGAGACTGATGTAGTAGTCGGCGATAGGATACGATCTTTCGATCTTCTCCGTGTCGTAGCTCCCCCAGGCGGGGATCTCTTCCTTCTGCGCGAGTTCGGCGAGCGTCTCGATGACGTCGGCGAATACATCTTCGTACAGCGCTGACTTCGGGACGGTGACAGTCTTTTCCATATTGACTCCTCCTTATTTCATATTTTCATTGTGCCGGGATAGGCTCCCGGCGGGCCGGTTTGGATTTGGTTGACTTGATTATACCACGTTGTCATGGCGTTGTCAATACTTATCGATAAAACAATTACCCCCCATATGCAGGGCGGGAAAAAGATTAAATTTTCTGACAATAGGAGGTGAAGGGGAAATGCCACGAGCAAGTGTTGACAACCTAGACACAAGAAAAAAGACACAAGAAGCGTTTTTGGCCGCATACGCCCAGACCGGCATCATATCTGCGGCGTGCCAAGCAGCCAACATAAGCCGCCAGACTTATTATAACTGGTATAATGGCGACGACGAGTTTCGCGAGCGCGCGAAGGAAGCGAAGCAGGCGGCCACGGACGCGATGGAGTATGAGGCGTGGCGGAGAGCGGTCCAGGGGGATGAAAAGCCGTATTACTACCAGGGCCGGGTGGTCGGAAACATTCGGGAATACAGTGACAACCTGCTCATGTTCCTGCTGAAGTCTCGTGACCCGGATCGGTTCAAGGACCACGTATCTGCGGAGGTGCGCGGTGAGGGCCTGACTATCATCATCGGTGGGCAGGAGGTAGGCGGCAAGGCATGATCTGGGAAGCACAGCCGCGCCAAGAGCGGTTTCTTCGTGAAGTGTTGGACCCGGACGGCGCGAATGAAATACTGTACGGCGGTGCGGCAGGCGGCGGAAAGACCGATGCGCTACTGATAGCGGGGATTATGTGGTGCCGCATGTTTCCCGGAGCGTGGGTGCTGTATCTCCGCCGGACATACCCGGAGCTGGAGCAAAAACCTATCCCCCGGTCGAAAGAGCTCATCCCGGCCAGTGTGGCAATATATCATGAGACGAAACACCGGTGGGTGTACCGAAATGGTTCAGTCTTCCAGTTCGGGTCATTGGACAAGGCGGGGGACGAGGTCCGATACCAATCTGCAGAGTATAGCCTCATCATCTGGGACGAGCTGACCCACTTCCAGGAGCGGCAATATCTATATATGCTGTCCCGGAACCGGACCACGAACCCGGCCATTCAGCGCACGAAAGTGATCGCCGGGACCAACCCGGGGAACGTGGGGCATGTGTGGGTCAAATCACGATGGATTGACCCGGCGCCGCCAGAGACGGTATGGGAAGCGCCGCTGGAACCGGACGTAGTGGCGGCTGTCCGGGCGCTGGGCGTGCCAGCGGAGAGTATCCGCCCCCGGAAGCGTCTATTTATCCCCGCCAAAGTCACCGACAACCAAAGGTTGATGGAGATAGACCCCGGCTACATCATGCGCCTGGCCAGCTTGCCGGAAGCTGACCGGAAGATGCTCATGGACGGTGACTGGGACGTATTTGCCGGGCAGTATTTCTCTTGTTGGCGGCGTGAGATACACGTCGTACAACCTTTCCCGATACCGGAGCATTGGCGGTTGTTCCGTTCCATTGATTATGGTCTGGATATGACCGCCTGCTATTGGTGGGCGGTGGACCAGTCTGGCCGGTGCTACATATACCGGGAGCTGTACCAGCCGGACCTGACACTTTCGCAGGCGGCCCGGAAAATCGTCGAGATGACCCCGGAGGACGAGCGAGGCCGGATAGAGTACACGGTAGTCAGTCCGGACCTCTGGAACCGGAGGCAGGACACGGGGAAATCGGGGGTGGAGACGTTCATCGAAAACGGCGTGGATGGCATACTGAGGGCGGACCACCGGCGGGTGCCGGGATGGTTTCAGCTGCATGAGTTCCTGAACCCGTTCATCAACGAGCACGGGGAGCAGGACGCGCATCTGAAAGTGTTTTCGACATGCACGAACCTGATTCGGACACTCCCGGCGCTGGTCCGGAGCGAGCGAAACCCGAACGACGTGGATGATAACTGTGAAGACCATGCCCCGGAATCGGTCCGGTATGGCGTGATGAGCAGACCGGCCCCGGCGAGGCCGATAGACCACCGACGAGTGGAGCTGGAAAGGAGGTTTGAAAAAGGCAGTCCAGAGTATCGCATATGGTCGCAGTACCTGGATGAGGAGGCAAAACATGACGATAGCGGTATAGACCCGTTTGACCTTGTATGAATAGGAGGGATTTGGTATGGCAAAGAAAACCAAAGAGACCGAGCAGGTCCAAATCGATGTGAAAAAGACGGATGAGTACCAAAAACTATTGTCTGAGTTTGAGAGAGTGAAGAAGGAGTTGGGCGCCGAACGAAGCCGCGCAAACATCATCGATGAGGCGGTACAGGTGGCGTCGTCTACCGGCGAGCTGCGATATCGGGGGCATTACATCCCGGCCGTCCACTACCGAAACATTTCCCATGCGCTGGGGATGGTTACCGCGGTGCGGGTGATGGAGATCCTGGATACGCTACGCGAATTGCCTGCGGATATCTCCCGGATGGTCCGGGATGTCCTGGCGGAGCGGGCCGATACCCCGAAGGCGGAGGGGACTGACTGATGGTACCGGTATCCGTAGTCATCGTTATGGCCATCGCCCTGGTGATTGTCTCAGTGGCGGCGGTTATTTTTGCGTATCTTACGGCGGCCCGGCAGATTGACTATCATGAGGGGCACTATACCGCTTTTCATCGGTACCAGGAGGTGACCCTCCGGCAGATGGACAACCTATTAGACCGGATTCAAGCCCCGGAGGCGGCGGCCCAGGCGTCTTTGGCCCAAAAGGTGCCAGTGGAGGAACCGACCGAAGAGGTGATTGATACCATCATGGGCCCCGTCGTGGTGGACAGACAAAAGGGATAGAAAGGGGGTGATACCCCGTGGCCGATAGACCGAAAGATACCCGGTCAGAGCTACAGGAGCGCATCAAAAAGACCGCAAACCGGGCGAGGATACAGCATTGGAAGTATATGAATGAAATCCTGAAGGGTAACTTCGCAGTCTACAAAGACCGGACGTCCGGCACCGTGAAGAATTTGTTGGCCGGTGAGTTTATTCCCGACTTCGGCGACCGGGTCAAAAAGGACCTGATCACATATCCCGACCCGCACATCATCACGATTGCCAACGGCGTGGATGGCCGAGTGAAAGCCAACCCCCTCATTCCGCGCGTGCGACCGGTGACCACCGACGACGAAGACAAAGACGCGGCCAAAGCGGCTACCCAGTTCTTGATGGCACTAGATTATGAGCAGGAATCCCGGTATAAGATCCGAGATAAGATTACGCAGTGGCTTAAACCATGCGGCGTCTTCTTTGCGAAAGTCTATTGGGATGTTAATGCCGGGGAGTATGCGCTGAATCCGATGACCGGCTTACCCTTAAAAGGACCGGAGGGGCAACTGCTCCGGACCGGGGATATTGCGATTGACTTTCCGCTGCCGCAGGCGATGAGGCTTCCGACCGGCGTCAGCTACTTCGAGCGAATTCCATATATCGGCGAAGAAGTGGCGATGGACGTCGAGTACATATACAAAAAGTACAATATCAAGGTTGACCCGGAAGAGGACCTTCATGATATTACAACGCTTACCGCTGATCCTATGTATGGCGATGTTTCGGGGGCACTAGAAAATCACCGCCGAGTATGGGAGTTTTATGACCCGCCGTCGGATAAATACCCGCATGGTCGACATCGGATCCTCATCGACAATGAGGTTGTTGAGGACGTTTACGACCGGGCTTTGATTGATGCCTACAGCGATCCGGAAATGGGCGAGTGGCACCCCTACATCATGTGTTGCTATCTCAAACAGGCTGGGGACATCTGGCCAAAGTCCCTTTTTGACTACCTGGTAGGCCACCAACTTCTTCTGAACCGTCTGAATACGATTATGGCGGCTTCTAACAGGTTCGTAAACGGCTGGTTTGACGCCGCGAAAGGAAGCGTGAACTGGCAGAAAGTCCGGCTTCAGGGGATGCAGGAAGATATTCCTCTCCTCGAATGGGATCCGGCAAAAGCCCAGGGGTATTCTCCGAAATACAATCCACCGCCGGTGATCAATGTACAGGCCCACCAAATGGCACAGCATGTCATTTGGCGAATGAATGATATCGCGGCCTACTATGAGTCCACGCGAGGCGGTAGCGATCCGAACGTTACGTCCGGGAAACAGGCACAACTTCTCCAACAGGCGAATATGACCCATGCCAATCCGCTTCTTTTGAATATCGCAGCCTTCCAGGTCCGGCTTTGGGAGAAAGAGCTTCGGCTGGCTTCGGTACATCTGGCCGGGGAGCGGATGATTCGGTATGTGGGCGAAAACAATGAAGTTATATCCGGGACCATTAGGCCGGAGCAAATCAAATCTGACGATGTTACAGTAGACAACCTGTCAATCTTCCTCATGACGCCCGAAGCGAAACAACAACAAATGGAGAAAATGATGGCGCTTGGGATTCTTGGAGACATGAGTGACCCAGTCACCCGGAAAAAGTTTGCCGACACTTACCAAATAGGTGATATCGATTCCTTCTATGAAGGTTTTACCGCTGATTTTGATATGGCGAAGTATGAAAACAAGCTCTTCATGAAAGGGAATTTCAACGAGACCGACCAGGTGATTATCGACCGCATTCAAGCCGAACACCAGGCAGCGGTCCAGGCGTGGCAAATGGAAGTCCAGACATATCCCGATCGGCTTCAGCAGTGGCAACTGGCGACCGCTCAGCGGAAAAATGCCCTGGCCAAACTCCGGTTGGAAAAGTTGGCCACCGGAGACAAGAAAATTGATATGCCAGCGGAAGAGATGTTCTTGCCACCGGATCCTGGCCCGCCTCCGGAACAACCTTCTCCTAACGCACCACCGGCACCGCCAATGTATCGCCGGGCGCGGGAGGAAGACGATGATGATGTCCATATCTACGCGCATACGCTCCAAATGAAAAGATTGGAGTTTGAAAAACGTTGCCAGGAGGTGCCGGAAACCCGGATGGTCTTCGAGTTCCACATTGACGACCACCGGCAAAACAAGGCCAGGAAGATGCAAAAGGCTCAGGCCATTGCCGCGCCGGTTCAGCAGCAAGCAGCGGCAATCCAGGCCGATATGCAACGCCAGATATTACAATCACAACCACAACAAGGAGGTGGTCCAGCGCAATGATTATAAAAGGAGGTGATTACCGGGAAGAGAAAGAGCCGGTACGTATCATCATTAGGACGGACCGGGACGGCAGACCGAGGCCGGTAATTATCAAGGGAGGTATTTCATGAAATATAGAAGGAAGCCGGTAGTGATAGAGGCGGTTCAGTGGGATGGAACAGCAGAAAGTTGGAACAAAATTATGGAGCTGGGTTTGACAAACTGGAAGCCTGGTGAAATGGGAACAAACACCTTTTATATCGAAACTCTTGAAGGTGATCACCTTGTTAGAGAGGGTGATTATGTTATCAAGGGTATAAAGGGTGAGTTTTATCCTTGCAAACCAGACATCTTCAAAGAACTCTATGAACCGCATATAGAATCGCATTATCAGGCTAATTAAACCCCGAAAGGGGCTATTTTATATCCAAATACGTGGGCAAACGTGTCGGCCCTCGTTTTGACGGGCAAGCCGGCGCGTCCTCACAAAAGGAAGGAGATTATGAAATGAGTTTTATTTCCGATGACTTGAGGCAAGTCTATGGCAAAGCGGGATTCAACCTGCAATATTTTGGTTTTTCGGATGACGATAACCTTGATGACAAGCAAGGCGGGGAACCCGCTCCTGTAGACCCTTCAGGCCAAGGAGGAGAGCCCCAGGGAGGGGGACAAGACCCGCTCAACCAAATGGTGAGCGAGTTTATAGAAGACGGGCAACCATTCGATGGATCGCAGTTGCCGCCGGAGGTCCGTTCTGGGATTCAGAAGGTTCTTGAAAAGGCCAGCCCATATCGGAAACTGGCCAAGAAGTTCAACATCGACGACCCGACGCAGATTGAGCGCATGATATCCGGATATCAAGCGTTCAACAGTATGACCGCCCAGGACCTTTTGGCCCGGTTGGCAAAAATCATGGGACCGCAGATGGCGGTAGATTACATTGCACAGACCTACGGATTGAATCAAGATATTGGGCCCGCCCAGGCTGGGGGTGGTGCTCCGCAGGCAGGCCAGGATGCGCCGTTGGATTATGCGCAGATTGTGGAACAGGCTCTTGGCGAAAATGCGGAATATCTTGATGATATTACAAAGAAGAGTCTGGCGGCGACCATGAAGGCTATGGTGGACCTGTCTGAACAGCGTCTATTAGCGAAAGTGGAAGAGAAGTTTGGGAAGAACCTAAACGATGTAACGAAATACGTCGAGGCTTCCCGGCATGAACAGTATGTCTCTTCCGTCCGGAGTGCTGCCGAGAAAGTAATCGAGAAAAATAGGGGCAAGATTCCGAACACGATTACCGCCGAGAAAGTGGCAGAGACCGCTATCCGAATCGGAGCGAATCCGAGAGAACCTAAACAGATGGAGCTGGCCTTATTGGCTGCCATTGGAGAGCAACACTCCAGTATTCTGGACGCGACCATGTCTTTGGTCAGCAACCAGAAAACCAGCCAAACACAGGAGAAAATCCAGGAAAATCTAAAAAATATCTCCGGGAATATTCTAAAGTCCGGGGCGCCTGCTCAACCAGTTATGCCTGTTTCAAAGAAGTCCTGGCGCACTCTTGCGGAAGAAATAGCCGCAGATTGGGAGCAGAGCGCTTCCCGGTAGAAGGATAGGAACGGAGGTATGCATAAAGAAAGGAGTTGTCGACATGAATACCCTCTTGTTCCTTGTTGTATTCATTGCCCTAGTCATCATCGCGATGGTCAGGGCTAAACCGTCTTATGCGCAGGAGCCGGCTCATGAAGGGCTTGACCTGAATGACTTGGAACCGGCGATGAAGACGAAGATACTGCCGAAGCTGATAGATGTTACCAATGAAAGAAACTTTATACGGAATGAACTGCGAAGACGCGGTCAGGTAGAGCGCGTAGGGAAGGAATATGAAGTTAAGTACATGACCGCGAAGTCGGAAGGTTTTGGTTCCCGGCATTATAATGAACTTTTCCAGAGAGCCGGGCAAAGCCAATACCGGAAAGGTAAGAGCGAAACCAAGAACATCTTTGGGCGGATTCGTGTGTGGGGTGCTGACACGGATTACACCAACGCCGAGTACAAGGCCGTGGTCAATGCGGTTACCCGTGAAATCCAGTCTTACGGTGAAGCATATGGCACGAATATGACCCGCATTATGTGTTGGGACGGTGGGATAGAACCGCTTTGCGTGGTTCAATCCGCGGAAGTGGTTGGCGATAAGGTGGTCTGCACCTTGGACGCTCCCTATACCACGAAGTGGCTCCGGATCGGGATGCCGATAGAATTCCGAAATGCGGACGGTAATCTGATTGCAACAGCGGGAGCCCAAGACCAGGATATAGTTAACGTTCTCGACGATCATCATTTTACTTTCGTGCCTACAGACTGGTCAGTTCCGATGCACCCGATGGCAATTGTCGGTCAGCAAAGAGCAGCCCTGTGCCAGGCGCTGGCTACGTCCAAGGTTTACCGGAACGGCACCTACGGTAAAGACCCCTACGGGATGTGGGCGCTGTTCGGGAAAATGGACAACATGATTGGCGACATTGACCGGTCAAACGATGATAACTGGTGGGCTCGTCCGCAAGTGTACCGGAAAGCCGCTTCCGGAAACGGCATCCAGAAAGGGGAAAGGGCTGGTACTCCGAAAGACTGGAACCTGGCCAACCTCCGGAAGTTTGAGAATGTCCTTACCTTCCAGGGCGGTGCGTCCAAGAGTGACCTAGTCTTCTTCTCTACCTCCGATGTTGCAGACTATTACATTGAGCTGTGGGCCAACCGAGGCGGCTATCATGAGCAAGGGCCAAAGGTTGATGCTTGGCCGTACCGGAAGGTATACTTTGACGGGATTCCCTGGCTAGTCGATGACTATTTCCTGGATAACGTCATATTTGGCGGTGATTTTAGCCAGTTGGTAGAGTATCGCTGCCGGGAAATGCACTGGGAGAACAAGACCGGGAAGATTTGGCACTGGATTCACGGTTACGACTGCTGGGAGGCCTTTACGGTCGAGCGCGTAAACTACGGTGCTTTGGACTACACCAAGACCGGGGCGCTTTGGGACCTCAAAGGTTATTCCGAGATGTCGAGCGCGTAAACTACGGTGCTTTGGACTACACCAAGACCGGGGCGCTTTGGGACCTCAAAGGTTATTCCGAGATGTAGTTTTCCGTTGCAAAATGGAAGAGGGCGGCTTTACGGTCGCCCTCTTTATTTTTATCGAGGGAGGGCTTTCATGCAATATGAATGGGAAACTGAAACCAAGCGTATTCGGGAAGAGCTGGAAGACCCTTTATTAAAGGTGGTTTGGGATACGGATTTTAAGGAATACCACATTTTGAAGCTGATGCCGGGAGGGTATGATTATGTTCCTCTGGTGATTGATGGCGTTAGGGCGAATCTCTTTTACCCCACTTTTTACTGGCATGTAACCCAGCGTGTTTTGGAGTGGGATGGCAGGGTTTATCCCCGGATGCGAGCGGCCAGGTACAGCTATAAAGACACCAAGACCCGGCGTTATGAGGAGCGCGAAATGGTGCGCCGTCGGCGGCGGTCATGGGAGCGTAAAGTTGAGGACATTGGTAGTGAGGCCGGGGACATGTTATATTTCCAGATGCGACCGTGCAAGTCAATTGTGGTCCCGCCGGGGGCTGGGAAGATATTTGTCCCGAAGGAGGGGTTGGCATGATACCAAGGTATTACACGGATATAGTGGAGATATCGTTCGTTCTCTACGACGAGCCCACCGCCGGGAAGTTTTCTGATATAGCCTATACCAACTTCATCGATGCCGCCCTTTATTCCGGCTACATTGACATTTGCATGAAGACCGGCTGTGCTCCGGGGAAGTTTGAACTGATAACCGTCCCTGGACAAGTAGAATATGATTACCCCTCCGGATGCAAAGTAGTGAAACTGGTCCGCTGGCGGACTAATGCCGGGATGAAACTGGAAAGGATCAGCCCAAACCACGTAGAGAGGCTTATCTATGGTACGCCGGAGGCGTATTACGTGACCCCGGATAAAATCGGGATATTAAAAGTCCCAAGCCAAATTTATACTTTAGATATTGATGGGTACCGTGGCCCGGAGAAACCTTTTGAAGATAGGAACGAAGAACCAGAATTGATTCCGATGGAATACCGGATTGTATTAGCGTATTACCTTTGCCGGGAGTATGCGCGGGTTGATAAAAAGGCGGTCAGGGCGGAACCGGGCTCTTTTGAAAAGTGGTGGGCGACATACAAAACTGCTCTAGAAGAAATGGCCGAAGCCCTTCATGAAGGCCGAAGTGATGATACTTATTGCGGGGTGATGTAGATGTGGCAACCGTTACCGAGCCCGCTTTTGCTTGGCGACCCGGCGACCGGCGGGTTTTCCGGGGGAGTGAAACGTGGAATTAGTAACAATAATCTGCGGCCTTGTGATGCCCAGGTGTGTTGGAATTACATTGGTACCGATAAAAACCTGGATAGCCGGGATGGGAGTATTCGGGTAAACAGCGTGGAGTTACAAACAGGTGTGCCGATTAGCGGCCTGTTTCGGTTCTATGACGGGAGCAAATTCCGGATTTTCGCCAAATGTGGAGCAAACGTTTAT
>Ga0208564_1003701_pt1 | contig 10964 bp, 9 predicted proteins | sample AD_UKC073_MetaG_FD_184439 | JGI IMG/M metagenome (GOLD analysis project Ga0208564, IMG submission 184439) | Active sludge microbial communities of municipal wastewater-treating anaerobic digesters from USA - AD_UKC073_MetaG (SPAdes) (version 2) | ecosystem: Engineered > Bioreactor > Anaerobic >... | reverse complement strand
CCGAGGCGCAGCGTTTCCCAGAGGATCCAGACCAGCCAGAACAGGCCGAAACCCATGGCCGCCAGCGACAGGAACAGGGCGATCTTGTTGACGCGGTTGCGGCCATTGAAGCGGGCCTGCCGCGCGGCGGCATGGTCGGCCGCGGAGATGAGGCGTTGGGCGGTGCTCATGATTTCTTGCCTTCGCTCTTCTTCAGACGGGTCAGCAGCAGCTTGGAGCAGCTCAGCACCACGAAGGTGATGAAGAACAGCACCAGGCCCAGGTAGATCAGCGATGCCTGGTGCAGGCCTTCGCCAGCTTCGGCAAATTCGTTGGCCAGGGCCGAGGTGATGCTGTTGGCCGCCTCGAACAGGCTCAGCGAATTGAGCTGGTTCATGTTGCCGATGACGAAGGTCACCGCCATGGTCTCACCCAGTGCGCGGCCCAGGCCGAGCATGATGCCGCCGATCACACCGGTCTTGGTGTAGGGCAGCACCACCTTGGAGATGACTTCCCAGGTGGTGGAGCCGAGGCCATAGGCCGATTCCTTCAGCAGCGGGGGGGTCACTTCAAACACGTCACGCATCACCGAAGCAATGAACGGGATGATCATGATCGCCAGAATGATGCCGGCGGACAGGATGCCGATACCCACCGGCGGGCCGGACACGAAGGCGCCCAGCACCGGCACGCCCGAGAACACGGCCTGCAGCGGCTGCTGCACATACTTGGCCAGGATGGGGGCAAACACCATCAGGCCCCACATGCCGTACACGATGGACGGCACGGCAGCCAGCAGTTCGATGGCGGTGCCCAGCGGCCGCTTGAGCCAGGAGGGCGACAGCTCGGTCAGGAACAGTGCGATACCGAAGCTCACCGGCACCGCGATCAGCAGCGCGATGACCGAGGTGGCCAGGGTACCGTAGATCATCACCAGGCCGCCGTACTCGTTGAGCACGGGGTCCCAGGTGGTACTGGTCAGGAAACCCAGGCCGTATTTGGCGATCGCGGGCCAGGCCCCGATCACCAGAGAGCCGAGTATGCCGATCAGCAGAGCCAGGGTCAGCAGAGCCGCCCCCTTGGCCAGCCAGCCGAACAGCTTGTCAGCCACCGTGCCGGACAGCAGGGGCTTCTTCGTAGGGGGTTTGGTCATGGTGTTGCCGCGCCCCGCCGAAGATGCGGGAGCGTGGTTGACCGGCAGTGTAGTGGACACGTGTCAGCTCTGTGATCGGCAGGCGAATGGTGCGGAAATCCGGTGGATTACTTCGCTGCCACGGTCTTGCCGGATGCGTCCTTGATGTCGTCCCAGGACTTGTAGATGATCTGCTTGACCTTGTCGGGCATGGGCACGTAGTCCAGGTCACCGGCGGTCTTGTCACCGTTCTTGTAGGCCCAGTCGAAGAACTTCAGGGCGGTGGTGGCCTGTGCGGGCTTGTCCTGGGTCTTGTTCATCAGGATGAAGGTGGCCGAGGTGATGGGCCAGGCGTCCTTGCCAGGCTGGTTCGTCAGGATCTGGTAGAAGCTCTTGTCCCACTCGGCGCCCGCAGCGGCGGCCTTGAAGTTGTCGTCGTCAGGCGAGACGAAGTTGCCGGCGGCGTTCTGCAGCTTGGCGTAGTTCATCTTGTTCTGCTTCACATAGGCGTACTCGACGTAGCCGATGGAGTTGGGCAGGCGACCCACGAATGCGGCCACGCCTTCGTTGCCCTTGCCGCCGGCACCCGTGGGCCAGTTCACGGCGGTGCCTTCACCGACCTTGGACTTCCACTCGGGGTTGACCTTGCTCAGGTAGTTGGTGAAGCCGAAGGTGGTGCCGGAGCCATCGGCGCGGCGCACCGGGGCGATGGCAGCGTCGGGCAAGGCCACGCCGGGGTTCAGCGCCTTGATGGCGGGATCGCTCCAGTTGGTGATCTTGCCCAGGTAGATGTCACCCAGCACCTGGCCGCTGAGCTTCAGCTCGCCGGGCTTGATGCCAGCCACGTTGATCACCGGCACGATGCCGCCGATCACGGTGGGGAACTGCACCAGGCCCTTGGCCTTCAGGTCTTCGTCCTTCAGCGGAGCGTCGGAAGCGCCGAAATCCACCGTCTTGGCTTCGATCTGCTTCAGGCCGGCACCCGAACCCACGGACTGGTAGTTGATCTTCACACCCGTGGCCTTGTTGTAGTCGGAGGCCCACTTGGAGTAGAGCGGTGCGGGGAAGCTGGCACCCGCGCCGGTGGCTTCCTGCTGTGCCCAGGCACTGGAGAAACCCACGGCAGCCAGGGACAGGGTCAGGACTTGGATCATCGACTTCTTCATGGATACACCTCGTACGTTGAAAAGCATGGCGGGAATTCGCTTGAGGTGCACTGTAGAAGCGCCGTATGACAGTGTCGTGACATTTTCAGGCCGTCACAAAAGCATCTTGCGCCGGTAGCCGCCCCGACATCCACATCTTCATCCGTCACGTCCAGGTCACACAAGAAATGTAATGTTTTGCGTCATTTCCATGCAGATATTTTTCATATTTCTGCCTTTTTGCCCAGGTTTTACCTTGGCATATAGCTATCAAAAATGAAGCAAAATACCTCCCCATATTTCCCCAAGGCAGGCCAATCCGCACCCGCCTCCACCCGCCGCCAGTGGCTGCAGGCCACTGCGGCCGGCATGCTGGCCTGTAGCACTGCCCTGCAGGCCCAGCCCGCCGGCAAGGGCGCGGGAGCCAGGCCCGCCGCCGGGACGCCGGTGGCCACCGTGGTGCAGATCGTGGACATGTCGGCCGACCAGCAGGACATCAGCCGTGACCTGGTGGTGGGCGCCCGAGCCGCCTGGCAGTCCTTCAACGCACAGGGTGGGCTCAAGGGCCGCCCTGTGCTGCACCGGGTGCTGGAGACCGACGGCAGCGCCGACAGCCTGCAGGCCGCCTGGCAGGCCACCCGCAAGGACAGCAGCTGCGTGGCCCTGGCCGGCTGCACCGGCAACAGCGTTGCTGCGGCCGTGATAGGGCTGCAGGCGCAAGGCACTGCCGACGAACGTCTGGCCCACATGGCGCCCTGGCTGCAGAATGCCGACACCGTGCTGGACGACGCCAGCTTCCCCATCTTTGCCGACCACCATGCCCAGATCGAACACGCCCTGAAATCGCTGGCGGTGATGGGCGTGCGCGAGCTGGGGGTGGTGTATGCCAGCCCTGCCGCCCGCACCGCGTCCAAAGGGGAGCTGGAGCGCACCAGCCAGGCACTGAAGCTGCGCCTGGTCACCCTGCCCGCCGCCGCCAGCCTGACCGCCACGGCCCAGCAGCTGCCGGCGCAGGCCCCGTCCATCCTGCTGTTCATGGGCGGCACTCCCGAACTCGCCCAGTTCATGCAGGGTATGAAAGGCCGCAAGACCCAGCATTTCGTGGTAGCCATGGCCGACGCCAACCTGCAGACCCTGGCCCAGCTGGGCAGCCTCACCAGCACCGCGCCGGTGGTGGTCACCCAGACCGTGCCCCTGGTCAACGCAGGCCTGCCGGTGGTGCGTGCCTACCGCGACGCGATGGTGCGGTACTACGACGAGCCGCCCACCCCGCAAAGCCTGGCCGGTTTCATCGGGGCGCGCTACGCCATCACCGTGCTGCAAGGGCTGGACACCGCCCCTACCCGCCAGAACGTGCTGGCCGCCTGCCAGCGCCGCAGCCCGCTGGACCTGGGCGGATTCCAGGTGCGCTTCGACGGCAGCAAACGCAGCGGGCACTATGTCACGCAGAGCATGCTGTCGCCCGATGGACGGGTGGTGGGGTAGGACAGGCACACCATGCGATCCCCCGATGGGTGCTATGCTGCGCCGCAAAATAACAGGCGCAAATCCCCCAGCACCATGCAAAACGGAACCCTACTCGCCGCCCTTGACCTGGGCTCCAACAGCTACCGCCTGGAAATCGGCCGCCTGGAACATGGCCAGATCCTGCGCACGGAATACCTCAAGGAAACCGTGCGCCAGGGCAACGGACTGGACGCCGACCGCAACCTGACCCCCGATGCCATGCAGCGCGGCTGGGACTGCCTGGCCCGCTTCGGCGAACGCATCGCCGGCTTCGAGCGCACCCACGTGCGCGCCGTGGCCACCCAGACCCTGCGCGAAGCCCGCAACCGCGACGTTTTCCTGGCCCGCGCCAGCGAACTGCTGAAATTCCCCATCGACGTGGTGTCCGGCCCCGAAGAGGCACGGCTGATCTACCAGGGCGTGTCGCACCTGCTGCCCCAGTCGGACGAGCGCCGCCTGGTGGTGGACATCGGCGGGCGCTCCACCGAGATGATCCTGGGCCAGCACTACAACGCCAACGTGGTCGCCTCGTTCCGCGTGGGCAGCGTGGCCTGGTCGATGAAATACTTCCCCCAGGGCCAGTTCACCGCGCAGGCCTTCCAGATCGCCGAGATCGCCGCCAAGGCCGTGCTGGACGAAGCCCTGGACAGCTACCAACCCGGCACCTGGGACGTGGCCTACGGCGCGTCCGGCACCGTGGGCGCCATCGGCGACATCCTCGCCGCCGCGGGCGAGCAGCCCGGCACCATCACCCGCGCCGGGCTGGACATGCTGCTGGAGCGCCTGCTGCGCGCCCAGAGCGCCGACCGGGTGCGCATGGACGGCCTCAAGGAAGACCGCCGCGCCGTCATCGGCGGCGGCGTGAGTGTGCTGCGCGCCATCTTCGACCTGCTCTCCATCGAGCAGATGGAAGTGGCCCAGGGTGCGCTGCGCCAGGGTGTGCTCTACGACCTGATCGCCCGCGAACTGCCGCAGACCGACATGCGCATGTCCACCGTGCAGCTGCTGAGCCGAAAGTTCGACATCGACACCGTGCAGGCCCAGCGGGTGAGCCAGGTGGCGCAGGCCCTGTTTGCGCAAGCGCTTCCCGGCCACAACGAACGCCCCACCCGCAAGCTCGGCTGGGCCGCGCAACTGCACGAAATCGGCTGCCAGATTTCCCACAGCGACCACCACCGCCACGGCGCCTACATCCTGCGCAACACCGACGCGCCCGGCTTTGCCCTGCCCGAGCTGGAAGCCCTGTCCACCCTGGTGCTGGCCCACCGCGGCAAGCTGCGCAAGGTGGAAGTGGCGCTGACCGACCGGCAGTTCGTGCTGCAACTCGTCTGCCTGCGCCTGGCCGTGGCCCTGTGCCACGCCCGCCGCGACCCCGATACCGACGCCATCCGCCTCAGCCTGGAAGGCCAGGCCATCCAGGTGAGCGCCAGTGCCGGCTGGGCCGCTGCCTACCCGCAGTCTGCCCACCTGCTGCGCGAAGAAGCCGCCGCCTGGCAGCGCACCGCCTGGACGCTGGACGCTGTTTTTTCGTGAGAAAAACGGTATAAACGGTTTATACTGTTTATACCGTTTCACACAAAACAAACACCATGTCCACCACCCCCGCCTCGACCGCATCCGCACCGACCACCGCCCCCACTGCTGCACCAGCACCTGCAGCGCCCGCGCCTTCCCCCGCAGCAGCAGCGGCCCCCAAGGCACCTGCCAAAGCAGCACCCAAAGCCGCCCCCGCAGCCAAAGCCGTGAAACCGGCCGCGCCCAAGGCCAAGAAGCCCGCAGCCAAGCCTGTCGCAGCGGCCAAGGCTCCCGCTGCCCCCAAGGCGCCGAAGGCAGCCAAGCCCGCCAAAGTCGAGGTGAAGGCCGAACCCAAGCCCAAAAAAGCCAAGCTGGTGCGCGACAGCTTCACCATCCCCAAGCCCGAATACCTGGTGCTGGACGAGATCAAGCAACGTGCCCAGACACTGGCCCGCCCAGTGAAGAAGAGTGAAATCCTGCGTGCAGGCATCAAGGCCCTGGCTGCGCTGACCAATGTCGCCCTGCTGGCCGCCTTGGCAGCGGTGCCGGCCATCAAGACCGGGCGGCCTTCCACGGAAGAAGTGGCGGAGCAAAGCAAGCCGGTAAAGAAGGCGCGTAACGCCAAGCGCTGAACACGTTCCCGGCAACTCCGCAGGCAATAGCTACATAAAAGATAGCTTATTGCCTGCTTATCAAAAGGGCCGCAGGCCCTTTTTTCACATCAGATGCTGGTGCAGACTGTCAGCCGTCAGCCACGCCGACCACACGAAGGACCTGCCCTACAACACCTCCGGCGACTGCACCGTCACGATCACCGTCTGCATGGACTCCAGCCGCTGCCGCTGCCGCAGCCACCACACGGCCCCTTTGCGCACCGAGCAATCGGCGGCCGAGAAGCCTACCAGCTCGGCGATGGTCTGCCCCAGCACGGGCTGGTGGCCCACCACCAGCACGGTACCCTTGCCTTTGGGCCACTGGGCCAGCTCCAGCAGCTCGGCGGGGGTGCAGCCGGGCAGCAGCTCGGCGCGCAGCTTGTATTTGCGGCCCAGGGCCAGGGCGGTCTGTTCGGTGCGGCGGGCGGGGCTGCAGATGATGCGGGCGCCGTCGGGCAGTCGCCTGTCCAGCCAGGCGGCCATACGGGCGGCCTGCTTTTCGCCACGCGAGGTCAGCGGGCGCTGCAGGTCTTCCATGTCTTCGGATTCGTCCAGAGCTTCGGCGTGACGCCACAAAATGAGATCCATCATCGGGGTCTTTCTCCGCACTCAGGCGGACGTGTGGGAAAAGGCTCGGATGGCAACCACGATGACCATCGTCTGGATCAGCGCCGCCCGCCGTAGCGCCCCATCAGCGCGTCCTGGGCGCCGTTGCCAGCGTCGCCCCGGCCCGTGCGGGTGTAGGTGCCGTCGGGCCCCTGCAGCCAGGCGTCGCGGTCGTCGCACAGGTAGGCCACCAGGCATTCGTCGATGAGGCGCTGGCGCAGCTCCGGGTCATACACCGGCCAGGCCAACTCCACCCGGCGCATCATGTTGCGGTTCATCCAGTCGGCGCTGGAGAGGTACAGCTCCTGCACCTCGCCCGTGGCGAAATAGAACACCCGCGAATGCTCCAGAAAGCGCCCGATGATGGACCGCACCCGGATGTTGTCGGTCACGCCCGGCACCTGCGCGGGCAGCATGCAGGCGCCGCGCACGATCAGGTCGATCTGCACGCCGGCCTGGCCGGCGCGCACCAGCGCGTCGATGAGGGCCACGTCGGTCAATGCATTCATCTTCGCCACGATGCGCCCTGGCACACCCTGGCGCACACCTTCGGCAATCTGGGCGATCTTCTCCACCAGCCGGCGGTGCAGATGGAACGGGGCCATCCACAGGTGCTTCAGGCGCGGCAGCCGGTTGTGGCTGGCCAGGTGGGAGAACACGGCGTCCATCTCGCTGGTGAGGCGGGTGTCGGCGGTGAGATGGCTGATGTCGGTATAGAGCCGTGCGGTGCGCGGGTTGTAGTTGCCGGTGGACAGGTGCCCGTAGCGCCGCAGGTGGCGGCCTTCACGGCGGGTGACCAGCAGCATCTTGGCGTGGGTCTTGAGGCCCATCACGCCATACACCACCTGGGCGCCCACCGATTCCAGCGCCTCGGCCCAGTTGATGTTGGCCTCTTCGTCGAAACGGGCTTTCAGCTCCACCACGGCGGTGACTTCCTTGCCGCGCCGCACGGCTTCACACAGCAGGTCCATCAGTTCGGAGTCGGCCCCGGTGCGGTAGATGGTCTGCTTGATGGCCAGCACCTGCGGGTCATTCACCGCCTCGCGCAAAAACTCCAGCACACCGCCAAAGCTCTCGAAGGGCTGGTGCAGCAGCATGTCGCCTTTGCGCAGTTGCTCCATGATGGGCACACCCGGCTGCATCTGGTGCGGCCAGCGTGGCGCCCAGCCGGGAAACAGCAGCGCAGGGTCATTCACCAGGTCGATCAGCTGGGTCAGGCGCACCAGGTTGACGGGGCCTTGCACGCGGTAGAGCGCGGCCTCGGGCAGGTCGAACTGGCGCTGCAGGAAGTCAAGCAGAAACTGCGAGCAGCCCGCCGACACCTCCAGTCGCACGGCCTGGCCGTAGTGCCGCTGCTGCAGGCCCTGGCGCAGGGCGGTGCGCAGGTTGCGCACGTCTTCCTCGTCCACTGCCAGGTCAGAGTGGCGCGTGACGCGGAACTGCGAGAACTCGGTGACCTTGCGGCCCGGGAAAAGGTCACTCAAGTGGGCGCGGATGACGCTGGACAAACTCACGTAGTTGCGCCCCAGCGGCGCCACCTTGCCAGGCACCGCAATGAAGCGGGGCAGCACACGCGGCACCTTGACGATGGCCACCTCATTCACCCGGCCGAAGGCATCAGCACCTTCGAGCCGCACGATGAAGTTGAGCGACTTGTTGGCCACCTGCGGAAAGGGATGCGACGGGTCCAGCCCCACAGGGATCAGCAGCGGCTGCACTTCGCGGGCGAAGTACTCACGCACCCAGGCGCGCTGGGCCAGGTTGCGCTCGCCGTGCGACAGGATGTGGATGCCCTGGCGGGCAAAGGCAGGCAGCAGGCCGTCGTTGTACAAGGCGTATTGCCGCTCCACCAGCGTATGCACGGCAGTGGCCAGCGCCTCGAAGCTCTTCACGGTGGTGGCGCCCCGCTTCACACCGGCCTGCGCGGCGATCAGGTGGGGTGCCGCACGCACCTCGAAGAACTCGTCGAGGTTGGACGACACGATGCACAGGTAACGCAGGCGCTCCAGCAGCGGCACCTGGGGGCGGTAGGCCCAGTCGAGCACGCGCTCGTTGAAGGCCAGGATGCTGTGGTCGCGGTCCAGTAGGGCCAGCCCCGGAGCGGCGGCCTCGTCACGGTCGGAGGCAGCGGGGGGCGCAAACGGTGCGGGGGATTCGTCCTGCGGAGATGGCATCAAGGGTGGGCGCAAGCAAAGCCCCCTAGTATCCAACTGTTTCATGACAGGCGTGTGACAGAAGCCTCACTGGGGGTGTCAGCGTGTCGGGCGCGCCCACCCGCCGGCACCAGATGCGCCAGAAACTGCGCGGTGGACTCGGACCAGCTGAAGGACAAAGCCTGTGCCCGCGCCTCGTGCCGGGGCACAGCCAGGGCCTGCACACAGGCTTCCTGCAGGTCGTCGTGCAGCACACCGCCGCGCACGGCGCCATCGGCCGTGCCCAGCACCTGCAGTGGGCCATCCACCGGGTAGGCCGCCACGGGCGCACCGCAGGACATGGCTTCCAGCATCACCAGGCCAAAGGTCTCGGAACGGCCGGGGAACACAAACACATCGGCAGCGGCATAGACCTGCGCCAGGTCGCTGCGCTTCAGCAGGCCCAGCCAGCGCACCTGGGGGAAACGCTGCTTCAGGCCGACCTCCAGCGGGCCGGTACCGCACACTACCTTGGTGCCGGGCAGGTCCAGCTGCAGAAAAGCCTCGATGTTCTTCTCGTACGACACACGCCCCACATGCAGCCATACCGGATGTGCCAGCGCGCCCAGCTGCGGGCAGGGTTGCGACTGGCCGTGGAAGGCAAACAGGCGGGTGTCCACCCCGTGCGTCCAGGCCCGCAGGTTGCGAAAGCCGCGCTGCTGCAGCATCAGCAGCACACCCTGGGTGGGCACCATCACGCCGGAGGACGGGCGGTGGAAATGGCGGAAGAGCGCGTAGCCCCAGGACAGCGGCACGCTGGCGGCCGCATTCAGGATCTCGGGGAACTTGGTGTGGAAGGCCGTGGTGAAGGCTAGGCCCCGGCGCAGGCAGTAGCGCCGGGCGGCCCAGCCCAGCGGGCCCTCGGTGGCGATATGGATGGCGTCGGGCTGCAGGCCGTCCAGCTGCTCAGCCAGCGCCCGCCGGGGGGACACGGCCAGGTCGATGCCCGCATAGCCCGGGCACGGACGGGTGCGGAACAGTCGCGGGTGGATCACATCCACCCGGTGGCCGCCCTGGGCCAGTTCACGCACCAGCTCGACCAGGGTGGTCACCACGCCATTGACCTGCGGCGCCCAGGCGTCGGTGACCAGGGCGATGTTCATGCGGCCAGCGCCTCCCCGGGCATGGTGGCAGGCACACGGCCCTGCCGGACCGGCTCCAGCGGCTCGAACGGCCAGAAGACCAGCTCCAGGCGACCGTCAAAGTGCTCCACCAGCGCGCTGCAGCTCTCCACCCAGTCGCCATCGTTGCAGTACAGCACACCCTGGATGTCGCGCATCTCGGCACGGTGGATATGGCCGCACACGACGCCCTGGTAGCCCCGGCGACGGGCCTCCTGGGCCACGGCCACCTCGAAATCGGTGATATAGCCCACGGCCTTCTTGACCTTGCCCTTGAGGTAAGCCGACAGCGACCAGTAGGGCAACCCCATGCGCACCCGCAGGCTGTTGAGGTGCCGGTTCAGGCGCAGGGTGAACTCATACAGGTTGTCGCCCACATAGGCGAGCCACTTGGCGCACTGGATCACGCCGTCGAAATAGTCGCCGTGCACCACCCACAGGCGCCGGCCGTCGGCCGTGGTGTGCACCGCCTCTTCCAGCACCTCGATGCCGCCGAAGGAATGGTCCACGAAGGCCCGGGCGAATTCATCGTGGTTGCCCGGCACGAACACCACCCGGCAGCCCTTGCGCACGCGGCGCAGCAGCTTCTGCACGACGTCGTTGTGGGCCTGGGGCCAGTACCATTTGCGGCGCAGCTGCCAGCCGTCGATGATGTCGCCGACCAGGTAGAGGTTGTCGCTGGGGTTGTGCTTCAGGAAGCTTTGCAGCGCGGCGGCCTGGCAGCCCGGGGTGCCCAGGTGCAGGTCGGAGATGAAGATGCTGCGGTAACGGTGGGCCTGCAGGCTCCCATCGTCGCCCTCCTCCGGGACATCCATGCCTGCCCAATGGCGGGCCATGGCAGCGCCGCCAGCCGAGAGGTCGAACGCCGCCCGCATCGTCAGGCCCCCAGGAAGTGCTTGCGGTAGCGGGCCGGCAGCTCGGCGATGCGCATCATCATGGGCAGGTCAGCCGAGTTGAAATCCGGGTCCCAGGCGGGGGCGCCGAGTATCTTGGCGCCCAGGCGCAGGTAACCCTTGATCAGCGCCGGCGGCTCCACCGGGGCCAGCGAGGGCGCACGGTCCACCGGCAGGGGCAGGCGCGGCAGCACATGGTGTTCGATGGGCGCTAGGTGGGTC
>Ga0208564_1003696_pt1 | contig 10970 bp, 15 predicted proteins | sample AD_UKC073_MetaG_FD_184439 | JGI IMG/M metagenome (GOLD analysis project Ga0208564, IMG submission 184439) | Active sludge microbial communities of municipal wastewater-treating anaerobic digesters from USA - AD_UKC073_MetaG (SPAdes) (version 2) | ecosystem: Engineered > Bioreactor > Anaerobic >... | reverse complement strand
TGCTTTCTGATTTAACATACTATCTAGTTCAATTAGTACATATCTTTGATTAGGTCAAAAGCAAGACTATTTTTCAAAGGTAAATGCTAATCAAAAGGGTTCAATCAGAAACTAAGATCTGGTAACTGTACTTCCAAGAATAATAGAATGATTAAAAATAGGTAATCATAAAGTTTAAAATACACATTTACCAACTTTCTTCAATAATATTCATCATAGCTCCAGTTTCCAACATATTTGTTTTAACCGTATCCTTATCATCTTCTCCAAATACTACTATTCCAAATAAAAAAAGCACTATAATTACTATAACAACCACTTTTTTCATTTTTTATCTCCCTTTTTGAGAGCTTAAACCAAGTACATTCTTTCACTATCTATCTTACACTTTTCTATATGGTTTTCAAGTGTTTTGCAAATCTCTAAAATATGCATGAACAAAGGATTGTTGTTTTTGAATTTTCAAAAATAAATGTTACAACTTCTCATTTTTTATATTTCATCTTCTCCTACTTTTGCTTTATGTCAAGAATAATAAAGGTTATGATATAATAATTTTGTAAAATAAAATTTATTTTTATGTAAGCTGTTAACATTCAAACGATGCGTTTTATATATTATTTTTCTGTACCTATTAGGTAACAAAAAGATTGTATAATTGGGGGTCTTTTAAAATTCTTACAAAAGACTTTGTTCACATTTTAGATTTTGGCGTATTTTCAAAACCTTTTTTGAACTATATTATCGACAGTGAAAATGATTTTAAATTAGAAAAAGGAATTAGAGAGTATATAAAAGTACTGAAATTAGTTTGGGAAATGGAATACGAAGAAGCTTTAAAAACAATAGATGAAAATATAAATAAAGTAAAGAATACTTCCATTTATTTCTTATTTCTCTGCGAAAAGATGTCAATATCAAATAAATTAAAAAATATAGAAGAAGTTTTTAAAATATACAATGAATTAAGAATAAAGTTTGATCATATTTCTGAAATTATAAGAGGAATAGTTGTTGAAGCTTTATGTAATAATTATCAAATGTACAAAGATCATACAAACGAAGAAATACAACTCACAAGATTTTGGAGTAAAAAATATGAAGAAATAGCTCCTGTGAAAGGATTCATATTAATCTCACAAGCTAGAAAAAAAAGAATGAAGGGGATATTACCGAAAGTATTCGTTCATACATTGAAGCTTTTAAAATATTAAGAAATATACCAAATCCTACAGGAATGATATTAACAGTTAATAATATTGCTTGGTGTTTGAAGGAGACGAAAAAGTTTACGGCATTGAATTTTAGCTTAGTCTTGGGATTTTACCTTAGTTATTACTTTGACGATGATAATTGCAAAATTTTCAATTCATTTGATACTATCTTTCAAGTACAAAAAGAAAGCGACGATCCAATGATGTATGAAACAGCGTTTATCTTCTCAAAGTGTTTATCAAAGGTTGATAAAGAAAGATACAACATTTTAAAAAAGCAATGTGGAGAAAGTATTAATCAACTAAAATACTGTGTTTTTAATTTAGATAGCAATTATTATTTAAATACAAAGACATTAAGAAACTTTTTAAAACAAGAAATAGAAAAAGAACAAGTTTCTATTAAAGAATTAAATATCTCAAAAAGAACTTTGAATGATTTCTTATCTGGAAAAGGAAGATACCTTCAACCAAATACATTGAGAAACATAATAAATAATCTTGAGTTTGAAATAAACAGTTCTCTTGCTATTCCAATAATAAAAGAACTAAAAAAGAAAGATATAGACAAAAAGTTTGAAGAAAACTTTTACAAATTTATGAGGTTAAAGATAGAAAAGCAACTCACTGAATTTTTTACTTCGTATCTTGTTCATTATTACAAGCAAGAGGTTAAATTAGAAAAGGTAATTAAAAGCATTGAAAGTGGAAGTTTAATCAAAGAAAGATGTGATTACTATACAAGAGAGTTAATAAACTCAATATTTGAAAAACCTTTACAAATAGACATTGATTCATTACTTACAGATAACCAAGAACAAAAAACATACACAAACAAAGATATTACTTTCAAAGAACCTCCCTTTTATTCAGCAAGGAAAGAGCTTGTAAAAAGGTTCATGAAAGATTTAAATAAGATACACTTACAAGAGTTCATAGAAAAATACATAAAAGCTAATTCAAAACAAAAAGATATGATAGAAAAGTACATAATGAACTATGGAAGGTATTATGAAATAAAAAACATACCAAAAGAATTAAGACCAAAAGTACCAAAAGATATTAATGTATTTGTGAAGAAATACACGTTAAAAAGAAAACCCTCAGCAATTTCGTTCTATGTTTTTGAAGGAAAAGAAAGAGAGAAACTTGTTGAAACGTTAAGGGTGTTTAGTTGAGTGCAAAAGAAAAATCAATTTCAAAATGTATTTAAGTTCTAATTTTTATCCTATAACTGCTAACCCGGCAAGAGCGATCAACATCAGAGTTGAGTCTGGGACAAAAGGAAGAAGACAACCTGCACAAATAAAGCAACCTCCGCAAACACCACCTTCTATAGCGGAATCCAGATATTCAGGATTTAGAGTATTATCCATAGTTACACCTCATGTTCATCGAGTTTGTTTTTCTTAGGATAAATCTAATATATTATTACATAACTCATCGAAATTATTCGAATGATCGATTATTATGCATATCTTTTCGTTTAATTCTTCATTGATAAATCTCTTTATCGTTGCTTTAGTTGATGTATCTAAATGTGCAGCAGCTTCATCAAACACGTAAATATCCGAATTAGCTTTTGCAATGGCACGAGCTATTGCAACTTTTTGAATTTGGCCACCCGATAATTTAATGCCATTTTCACCCACGGGAGTTTTGTCCCCTAGAGGTAAAGCATTTACAAATTCTATTAACCCTGATTTAATTAACGCTTTTTGATATTGTTCATCATCTACTTCTCCTACTATTTTTATATTTTCTTCTATTGTACTATTAAGTAGAAAAATCCTTTGCGATACGATGGAACAACATCGTTCTAAGAGTGTTCATTGAAAAAAATGTACTTATTGTTATACCTTCCTTTTATATTTTTATATCCAAAAATCCTAAATCAGAATTTTTTATCCACTTGCAATTTTCAATGTTTATCAAACCACTTTCAACTGCCTTTCTTCCTCTTAACATACAAGGCCAATAAGTTAATACGGTTCTCTTCCAAAAAGAGTGGGTAGAAAAAATAAAGCATGACTAAAATGTAAAAATCTGGTATCATCTTCTAAAGAACAAAATCAAAAATAACGAGGTGATGCTGGATGAGAAACGAACTACCAACATTCTTTGAACAGATACTCAATGTAAATGATCCATGGAAAATAGTAAAGATAACTCAACAGTCAAATGAGATACACATATACATTGATTTCAAAAAAGGAGCTAAATTTGAAGATGGTGGTAAATACTATACTGCATGCGATACTGTTCAAAGAACATGGAGACACTTAAACTTATTTAAATTCTCTTGGATGTAGAAAGAGAAAAGGTTGTGTATATAGTTCCCCCATCTTAGGCAGCAAAGTTCTTCAAACGTTGGTACAAAAGAGTAATGAGATCAAATATATCAGAAATGATTAAAGCAGCTAATACTATTCTCAACCATATAGATGGTATCTTATTACACATAAAAACAAATATAACTAACGGCAAAATAGAAGGCATGAACTCTAAACTGAGAGATTTTACTAAAAGAGCTTTTGGATTTAAAACATCAAAGAATTTAAAAATAACTATCTTTATCGCTTTGGGTAAACTTAATTTAACCCCAGCTTACTTGCCCACACTATTCGTGAGAGAACCGTTAATACATTTCACGAAAGTTATTGGTAAAATTGAATCAATCAAGATCTATATTTTTTAAAATTTCAAAAGCACATTTTCGTTACTCTTGAATTCTTTCGTTACCAAATAAACTAACAAAGTGAAGCATTGCTAAGTTTATACCTAATCCCAACAATATGAAAATAACGTTCTTCCAACTTCCTAAATTGGATATATCTTTCCACAAATTAGGATTAAATCCTATTAAAAAAACAAAAACAAATAGGAAGATCCTTATTATAAAAGGGTTATCAAATAAAAGAAGTCCAATTCCAACCAATCCACTCCATACTACAGACCAAATAGGAAGAGTTATCAATACCGCTAAAATGATTTCTAATGTAGGTAGAGGCTTACCTGAAAAAACGCTTATGATAGAACTAATAATTAAACACCATAACATAAATCCAACACTGACCAAATAAATCGTCAACATTTTACCTAAAAATATTTCCTTTATGCTTAAAGGAGAAGCTAAAAGATACGAAATATTTTTATTCTTTTTCTCTTCTTGAAAACTTATCCAACCAAATGTATATGGAACAAAAAAGGAAGTTAATAAAGATGGCACAAGAATAGAATTTAGATTATTAGATTTGTTCAAACTTAATATTATTACTAAATATGTAACTATAAAAAGTAATAAAAGAAATTGAAATCTTTTTCTTAGAAAAATATAAAATTCTTTTTTAATTAAAGCTTTCATTGTTCTTCATCCTCCCGTATAATGGAAAGGTATATATCTTCAAGGGTAATTTTTTCTTCTTCTACTCTTTCAACATCTATACCCTGACTAATAAGATATTTCATAATATTTTTTGAGCAATCTTTGTTTCCAGTTACTAATAATTCTTTTTCATTAAGAAAGCTTATTTCACAATCTTTGGTGAATTTGCTTGTTATTACTTGAGGAATATCGCTGCTCACTCTAATTTTTACACCTATTTGAACTCCTAAAGCCCTTTTCAATTCTTCCATGCTTCCACTAACAACTATTTCTCCTCTTCTTATCAAAACAATTCTTGAGCATATTCTTTCAACATCAAATAAATCATGAGAGGTAATTAGAAAAGCAGTTTCTGTATCTTGAAAGCTTTTTAAAAATTCGACCATATTTTTTCTAGCGAGTGGATCTAAATTTGAAGTTGGTTCATCCATAAAAATGATTTCAGGTTCATGAAGGAAAGTGCGTACTATAGACAGTTTTTGTCTCATACCAGCGGAAAGTTCTTTAACCAAACTCTTTTTGTTCTCGTTAAGTTGCCATTGATTAATTAGTTCACTTTTACGATCATTAGGAACGTTATACAATTCGGACCAAAAGTTTAAATTTTCTTCTACAGTTAAATCATCATAGAAACCAGGTCCATCTAATAGAAATCCTACTCGCCTTTTTTCATTTTTTGATAGCTTATCAATCTGTTTCCCAAAAATTTTTATTGTTCCCGATGTAGGATTAAGAAGGCCCAGCATTATCTTTACAAGTGTGGTTTTCCCAGCACCGTTAGGTCCTATCAGTCCAACTATTTCTCCAGGTTTAATTGATAGATTTATATTATTTAATGCTTTTACCCCATTTTTATATGTCTTACTAACATTTTGGAGTTGTATCATATTCACAAGTCCAATTCATCTCCTTCAATAAAATATTTAATATAAGGAACTAAACAACTATTTTCAAAACTACAAATACATCCATATTTTTAATACTTTAGGATTTTTCTTTTTTAGGAAAATTTATAGTCAATGTGATTTATCTTTGTTTCTAGAACATAATAACTTACCATTTAAATTATTTGTTAACTTAAGCTCCATTGCTCTACATTCAAAGCAACCAAACCTAAATACACAATCTTCACAATTATCAATTTTGCCAAGATTCAGATTCCAGTATTTGTCAACCTTTCGATCACTAAACATTATATTAAAAGATTCTATATCCTTTATCATATTGCATAAGATCTCCTCTTTCATATAAGGGCAGGGTAATATTTTACCTTCATAATTCAAAGCAAGAGTTCCATGTAAGCAAGGATGATAATAAAAGTTTTGCCAAAAAGTTTCTCTATTCACTCTCATAAGATTTGCATTATCAAATCTTTGGGAATTATTTTTTGAAAAAATATAGCAAAAATAAATACCTTTCGGGTTAAATCGTTTTACTTTACTTATTATTTCGTCATCATTATATCCAACTTCTTCAACGAGTACAGGAATAAAACCTTTAGTATAATTTTTAATATTATCTAACACAAAACTCAATTCTTCAATGTTTGCTTTTGAGTTGATAAAATCATGTAAAGGAATGGTAATATAGAACATTATATTTTTGCCAAGCTTTTTCTCATTTCTTTTTATTTGTGAGTATAAGTGTCTCCAATGAGTTACTATCCAAACACTATTTCTCTTAGAAGATCGCATACATAAATTCAAAAGCTTATCAAGTTCATCTTTGAACAAAAAGGGGTTCCCTCCATAAAAAATTATATTAATAGGATTTAATTCCAAAATATAGGGTAAAATGCGACAATAGTCAATATATTTCACGTTTTTTATTGATTTCTCAGTAGTACAACTAAAACATGGCATAGATTTGAGACTTTTACAGAAATAACAATTTAGGTCACAACCCGTGGGTAATTGAATAAAAAATTTATTTATTCTGGGAGGAGGTGATTGATAGCCGCTCATTGGAAGTAAAAAGCCTAATCTTTCTTTTTCTTCATAAATAGATTGGCTATAGTTATTACCCATTTTTTTCTCAATTAAAGTTCTTCTAATTTGTTCTAACAATCTAGAAGATTTTTTGGACAATAAGGAATCTCCCATCTGAAGTTGATGAAGGGATTGCTGCCATTTGCTATCTAACTCTATTATATCGCCAGTGTATAGATTATAAATTGCTGCCTTATTTTTCTTTTCATTTTCTACTAATATATTCCACTTATTTAACTTGAAAAAAGTGGATTGTCTCATATAAAAACACCTCGTTGCCTATATTCACTGTGCTTCAAAATCTGAAAAACATCAACTCCTTCTTCTAACAAATCCCAAACTTCTTCAAATTGTCTTTTAATGTTTTTCTTAATTTTTTCACAAATATTAGGAGGGTCTTTTTCAAAATTCTCAATTCCTGCAGTTAATGCAAAACATAATGAACATAACCTAGTTATTGAACAACTTCCGCATTCTGTGCATACATTTTTATTATAGTTTTCCATGAGATATTTTATTTTCTCAACTTGTAACCATTTTTCAACGTTTCCTATTGGAAAATTATAATTCATTTTTTCACAACAATGTAGATTGCCACTTGGATCAACTGCTATTTTCATTCCTGGCATACAAGTTCCTGTGAATGGTAAAAATTTAGGCCGAATTATATTTAAAGGTACATTTATGCTTCTATTAAGAATTAGATAATATTGAGTACCAAATAATATAGATAAAAATTTATTTTCCTTCTTTTTTTTCAAGCAATCAAAAAACTCTTGTTTAAGAGTCTCCAACATTTCAAGAAATTTATTTTTTTGTTCTTTAGAATATTGATTGTACCATGTTGTAAATGAACTTGAAATCATATTAACTCTAATAACTTTCAATAGTTCCTCATGCTTATTAAAAAAATTAACCATTTCGACTAAATCACTACCATAATCATAGCACACAATTATTGAACATAATTTATTGTAATAATTAGGATATTTTTCACCAAGATCCATCAAATTTTTTAAAACTATTTCAAAAGTTCCATGTTGGTTTGGTAAAACGCGAAGTCTATCATGCTCTTTTTTGGGACCATTTAAACTTATAGAAACTGCGACTTCATTTTCCTTAAGAAATTCCACTATTTTCCCTTTCAACAAAACTCCATTTGTAGTAAGCGTATAAAAACATGTTCCATATTTTTCGTTAACATAACCAATTATTTCTTTGATCAAATTGAAGTTTAGTAAAGGTTCTCCCCCATAAAACCCAATAGTTGGCTTCAAATAAGGGTTTATTCTTTTCATTTTTTCTAAATTTTTAAAATATTTATCAATAGCTTCTTTCGCCAGTTTTCCATCCATATAAATTTGTCTATGCTCCCTCATATTTTCGTAGTTCCCCGAAAACGTACAATACTTACATCGCATATTACAGTCTTCCGTAACTATTAGGAATAACTCTTTAGTGCCATTTTGTTCTAAATAATTATAAACATCACTTAGTTTAACATCTGGTGGATAAACGTAGCCTTTAGATTTATTCTTATGATCTAAAAAATTACTCCTCTTTAGTATATCATTATCTACATAAATAACTTCTCCATTGAAATCATTATAGAAATATTTATTCCCTTTTTTTGTTTCAAAAAAAAAATCCTTTCAAAATCTTCATCTCCTTGCGTAAAAGTAATAACTACTTTAGAGACTCCAAAACTTAATTTTTTAAAGACTTTATCAACTCTAATCTTAACTCACCATGAGTTTCTTTAACTTTTTGGTACTTAAACCGAAAAATAGCTATCTCCTAATTACAACTTTGTCACATCTATCTCTCTCACAAGAGCGGAATGTGGAAAATATAGCCCTTTACCTTCATAACCCTTATAAATCCAAGATCCTATTTTTGGAAAATTATTCATTTCTAAAATCCATAATTTAATATAACTTGATGCCTTTTTTCTGACAGAAAACACTGATTTACTTTTATTTTTGAAACACTTCTTATATTTATTATATTCTGGTGCAAAAAAATTTTAGTGCCGGACAGGTTACTTTTTAAGCAAGATTATCTTCGATAAAAAATGGGAATATTTAAAATATTACAAACAAAGTTGATTTTAGCCAAGGCAAAGATTGAGGATTAAAGAATTTAAAAAAAATATTTACTTTTCATATCCTAGTGTATAACCAGCTGCAGCTCCTGCCACATCCATTACGGGAATAATTGGAGAATCTGCTTGACAATAAAGAGCGCATACACCCACACAAACAAGACCGCACACAAAACCTTCTGTGGTATTTTCATTGGCTAATTTCATAATTTCACCCCCTTCCTCCAATTTATCTGGTTATTCTTTAATCTACTCTAATCCAGATTCTGCGCCACTGTATGCGGCTACTCCCATTGCATCCAAAATTGGTGTGATGCCATCTGGCATACAAAGAACTGCACAAGCTCCTACACATACAATGCCACAAACTATTCCTTCCGGAGCATTATTGTTATTAACAACTTTCATACTATTTCTCACCTCTCTTCCATAGTATTCTCTCTATCTTTGCCTTAGCACTTTTCAATCTGTTTTCTTACGAACAACTATTTATTAATACTTGAGTTTTTATCAATTAGCTCTCGTTTTAAATTTTACTTCCCTGCAGGATTAATATTTGCCGGCCAATAACCTTAATTCTTATTCTCCATTTAATATTTTCCCCATGTGTTTCCAAACATTTCTAACCTTTTTAATCCTTTTTACAATACTCTTTAAAACTTTAAAATACATACTTACCAACTTTCTTCAATAATATTCATCATAGCTCCAGTTTCCAACATATTTGTTTTAACCGTATCCTTATCATCTCCTCCAAAAGTAATTGTTCCAAATGAAAACAGCATCATCATAATTACTATAACAAACACCTTTTTCATTTTTGACTCCCCATATAATTTAAGATAAACACTCTTTCACTATTTATCATACCCTTTTCTATATGGTTTTCAAGTGTTTTGCAAATCTCTAAAATATGCATAAACAAAAAATTCTTATTTTTAAATTTTTAAAAATACATGTTACAACTTCTCATTTTTTACATTCCATCTTATCCTACTTTTGTTTTATGTCAAGAATAATAAAGGTTATGATATAATAATTTTGTAATAAAAAATATGTCGTTTCTACAAGACGTTAACATTATAGAAAAAGAAGTTTTAAGTAACTTTTAGGTACCAGTTCAGTAACCGAAACATTATATAGCGTTTGGGGGAAGGAAAATGAATCTCAAAGATGTTGTTGAAATACTAAACTTTGGTAAGTTTTCAAAACCTTTTATAAATTACATGGTTGATAATTTAGAAAGTGAATCAACACAAGATGATAAAAATATTGTTGAATATATAAAGGTATTAAAATTAAAATGGGAAACTAAATATGAAGAAGCACTTGGAAAGATAGAAAAGGCAATTAAGTTGACTAAACAAAGGAGTATTTATTATTTACTTTTAGCTGAGAGAATAGATTTACTGGTTAAACTTTCAAAGGAAAAAGAAATTAAAGAAACTTTCGATGAATTAAGAAATGGATTTCCTAAACTTCCAAAATACCTTAGAGGAATTGTTGTTGAAAGTTTAAAAAATGTTCGTGAAATATATTTTGAAGAACAGGAATTACAAACTATTAGACATTGGAGCGAAATATATGAAAACAACCCTGTTGATAAAGGGTTTATCCTTATGGCTGATGCAAGAGGAAAAAAGAATGAAGGAAATTATATAGCAGCAGCCAAGTTAAACATTCAAGCATTTAAGACATTGAAGGATGTACCTCATCCATCTGGGATGGTAGGGGCTTTAAATAACATAAGTTGGTGGTTAAAAGATGTAGATAAAAACATTTCTTTAAACTTTACACTTCCATTAGGATTTTATGCATCCTATTACTTTGACGATGATAATTACAAAGTTTTCAATTCGCTTGATACTATCTTTCAAGTGCAAAAAGAAAGCAACGATCCAATGGTGTATGAAACAGCGTTTATCTTCTCAAAGTGTTTATCAAAGGTTGATAAAGAAAGATACAACATTTTAAAAAAGCAATGTGGAGAAAGTATTAATCATTTAAAATACTGTGTTTTTAATTTAGATAACAATTATTATTTAAACACAAAGACATTAAGAAACTTTCTAAAACAAGAAATAGAAAAAGAACAAGTTTCTATTAAAGAACTAAATATCTCAAAAAGAGCATTAGATAATTTCTTATCTGGGATAACAAAGCAAATAAAGCCAAATACATTGAGAAACATAATAAATAATCTTGAGTTTGAAATAAACAGTTCTCTTGCTATTCCAATAATAAAAGAACTAAAAAAGAAAGATATAGACAAAAAGTTT
>Ga0208564_1003688_pt1 | contig 10982 bp, 4 predicted proteins | sample AD_UKC073_MetaG_FD_184439 | JGI IMG/M metagenome (GOLD analysis project Ga0208564, IMG submission 184439) | Active sludge microbial communities of municipal wastewater-treating anaerobic digesters from USA - AD_UKC073_MetaG (SPAdes) (version 2) | ecosystem: Engineered > Bioreactor > Anaerobic >... | reverse complement strand
ATAAAATATACAATATTCGGGTTTGCTATTACCAATTTCCTTACAAATCATAGTACAAGTATTTGTATATGGATCATAACAATTATTTTTGATATCCGCATCATTCCATCCTAATTCCAATTTGCATCTTTCTTTGAACCTCTCCACCTTACGCTTCGCTTAGAAGGTGGAGATTCTTGAGAAGTTTGGTTATGCAACCCTTATTCTCAATGGTGTGTTCAATCCACCATTATCCATCACTGATTGTATCAGCTTTGGAATACATTTGTCTTTTACATACTTTCTTAATATGTTTAAACTACCGTTTACATCTGAATTAATCAGTATACCTTGATTACTTCTAAACAATCCTCGTACTATACGCCTACTTTTATCATAATTGGCTTTGTTTATATTCTCTAAATCTAATGCACTGCAACCACTTGTATAATTTTCTTTTACATATACTACTTTTAATCCTACTAATTTAGCCTTATATTCAATTTTATCTACTAGTTTTTGGTGTGGCATATTTACAAAAGATTTTACATTATTCTCTTGTTTAATTCCTTCTATATCTCCTATTACTATTGTATTACAATTATGTTGCAATGCTAAATCTATTATTTTTCTACTTGCTTTATGAATATAATCATTTACAAAGTTATTTCTTTTGGCATATAGTTTGTTTATTTGCTTTGTGTTTTTAAACTTTTTACTATCGCCAACTTGTTTCATACCTATAGAATTTAATCTTGCTATTTCTTTGTTGCAGTAACTTATTTTAGATTTTAATACTTTACCATCTATCAAGTAGGATTCAGTATCTTCTAAAAAAGTTAATGTAGCAAGATTATCTCTGCCTAAATCAATTGACATTATATTATTACCAGTTACTTTGTTTTCTTCTTCTTTGTTGTAGATAAGTATTAAATACCATTGCTTAATAGAATTATCCCATTTTATCTTTATCTGTTGCAATGCTTCAAAATTTACAGGCAATTTCTCTGTGTCTATAGAGAAATTTAAACTCTTAACCTGAAACTTTTCTTGCGTTGCTTTAGACAAAGACAACATTAATATATTATTTTTAACTCTTATTCCTGCTTCTGTAAATATTACTTCGTTCTTTTTGTTAGTATGATTTTTAAACTTCGGCGGTTTTGGTTCTCCTTTGTACTTATTAGGATTCTTTTTATAATCCTTTATTGAAGCAAAATATGACTTCCAGTTCTTTTCTAACACTTTTAAACATTGTTGATAAGTATGTGAATGGAGAAACTGTTTGTGCCAATTTTCTTTATATTCTTTTTCTGCTTCAATATATGACTTAAATCCGTTTTCTCTACAATCGTAATTAACTATATTATATAGTTTAGTAGTGTGAAAAGATAATTCTTCAATGATATTTAATTGTAATTCAGTAAGTTTAGGCTTAAATTTGAATGATAGTTTCACATTATCACCTCGCTTTCCATTTTTATTATAAATCAAGATAAAAATTTAACATCATATACTAAATTATCTTTTCTACGTTTTATTTAATCTTCTAATTATTACATTTCTTGTTATTATTCCTAAAGTAACTATTCACCATCTGTACTAATTTATCCTATCGGTGTTGTTAGTCCTGAATATTTACTTCTTATTCTACCTAATAATTGTTTTTAAATTTATAATTAATATTTAAATACCCAATCACGTCCAAATTAATCAAGTTCCTATATATCATTTTCATCATAATATGTGTAATATACTAAATGTTAAACTCCACTTTCACGAATTTACGGTATAACACGTTATATTTTGTTCTTATTATCAAATTCAATTGAGTAAAAAACTTGTTATACCTTTATTTATAATTTGTTTTATTAAATTTTAGAAATGTAAAATTACTGGTCTGATGTACCAAAATTTTAAGACTAATGTTATTAAGTGTATGTATATGTATTCATACCTTACAACTATTCACCAAAATAAGATTATTATTCAGGTGGATAAAATTATTAAACACCAATAATTTCATCATCAGTATCATTTAATACAATTTCTTTTTGTCCTTGTCTTAAATATATTTGTAAATGTTTTCTTTTAGGTTTGTAACTACCATATATCATTAGTTATCTTTTTACTTAATGATCTAATTATTCTTTTGTTAATTCAACACGAATAATAGGTTAACCAAGTTCAGTTAAAATTTATTTTTTTAATTCCTCTTAATCATTAAAGATCATTTATCATCACCACGTTTCCAATACGATGATAGAAATCTTGATATAACATCTATTTCTTCTTGTTGTTCAGTTTCATTAACAAAATATATGTTATTTACTGAATTAACTAATAACATTAATTAAATTAAATTTTCTATAAATTAATAAATTTACTATTCTTCTAATACTAAATCTTTCATTTTTATTTGTACTAATGAAAATGTGTTTGTTTCTAAATACCTTTCAACATTATCATCATTAAATAATCGTCCATCTTTTATTTAATTCAAAATCTCACCGATTTATTGTAATACTTATATTTAACCTGTTTATAATTCTTCATTTGATTTTATAATATCAATATTTTTACTAATAACATCCAACATATTTGATACATGTTTAATAAATTCTACACTTTATTATTATTTATTAAGTAAACTCAATTATTTTTCATCTGTTTTATTATCCGTTACTATTTCTTCTGTTAATATATTTTAATAATTATGTTGTAAATACTACATATAGTTTTATTTAATATCTTCTAATAATGTATCTAACGTATCTTATTTTAAGTATTATCTTAATAACTATTCACCAAAATTCGTGTTTTCTTCTTATCCAAACTCAAATTAATTATTGTTAGATTCTTCAGATGAACCAAATTAACCAAAATCAAAATTACTTCCTTCTTATTCATTAGTTTCTTATTCTTCTGTATTTTATTATTCTTCTTATTCTACTGGTTAACTTTGTGTCAATAAATCATTTATAATATATTATTATACTGTATATGTGTTTTGTTACATCTTTACTTGTGTTATTTTATAAAGATTATTAACATAGTCTTTAAAATTTACTATATTTTGTAAAATTTAATTAAAATTCTGATATAATTTCGGATTAAAAATAAATAATGAAGATAACGAATTAATATAGTCAATAAAACTATCTAATTTCATTAAAAACGAATATTAATCTTGTTATTATATATCTTTTTATATTTCATCTTAAACATTTTTCAACGTGTTTAAATTAATTTCAATTTACATAAAATCACCTCTCATAATTAAGTTCAATCATCTAAGAATAATTTATTATTTTTATTAACCTTTTTTATTTCAACGGATAATTAATTATCATATGTGTCAATATGTTTCTTAACTTCTTATTCTGTTGTTTTATTATTATCACCCATAACATCTTTCTTTCCTTAATTTAAATTACTATATATTTGTTAATCCATATTTTAAGGTGAAGTTACTTAATCAATATAAAACTTATTGTATTTTTAATTAAAGTTTAATGTATAATCTTCTCTTAACAAATCAAGTACAGTATATTTCTTACCTTATGGTACTTCTTTTATTTTAATATTATACTTTAATAATTATTGTTGTGAAAAATGTTATTTAAACTAACCTAAACTTTATTATACACAACGATAAAATTTACGTAAAATATCTCTTGTATATCCGACAATCATGTATAATTCTTGTTATGGATCAGTTGTCCATTAGAACACATCACCTATATTAGGTTCATTTAGAAGTCCAATTTAAACCGTTTTTGTTTATTTAAATCCTTGTGGTGTAACAAACTAATAGTCAACACTCCATTCTTCACCAAAGTATATAACAGGTTTTCTCGTTTTAACAAACACACATTTTTCTAACATATGATTTTCGTTCATGTTTTACAAAAATACATCTGTGTCAAGTTAAGATAGTTCAGGTATAAATTGATAATAATCTACAATTGTTGAATTATATGTAAACCAGTCTACCTAAAACATATTTTCCCAATTAATTATATCGTTTGTATCAAGTTATCTATATTACATGTCAATAGGATTTTCATAAATAGTATTATCTTTATATTCATAATTTTAATATGTTGAATATTAATCTATAGTAAATTTATAATTCTTTTAATTATTTTAGTTTAATTATTATTAATCAATAATAAAATTTTGTTCATTATTATTTGTTAATTATTATTAGTCTATAATAAAAGAACAAGAATTTAAATTTGTCAAATATTAATCAAACGAAAAGTCTTTTATTTCCATATCTAACCACCTCAATCAGGTATAACAAATTATATATTTTTAGATTTTATGGTTTACCTTTACAATTATTTGTACGTGTCATTTATTTTATACTTTCCTGTTCTATAATCTCTTTCATATACTTTAAAATGATCTACAAATTTATATTATGGTGGAAATTCACCTAACGAATTTGGTATTTAAAAATATACAACTACAAACCATAAACTTTTAGGATTATACTCTACTCTATTAGTATAATCTGTTGTTGGTATAATTGAAATATATTGAATACTTTTAATATTTAGATTTTTCCATCCTGTATGTATTCCTCTCAAAGAATATCCACTTAATTGGTAACAGTGGAGTAATACTTTATTTCTTCTTGATAAATATATTTAATAAGGTAAAACATATCTAACATTTCCATGTATATCAGTAATTTTAACAACATATCTTGTTATTTATTAAAGTATAAAATTAAGAAGAAATCTTTCTTTAAGTAATTATTTAGTGTTCAACGGATATGGTGATGTAGGACGGATTTCTCTTAATTGAAATTTTCTCTTTCTCTAAGTAGTAAAATATTTTGATTTGTACGTTGATTATAATTTTTTGTTCTGTTATTAATCTTTCGGTTGTTCTTTTTGTTGTGTTGATGATTATATATGTTATTTATTTGTTTTTGTTGTACTCGTACTATGTTTTATTGTTGATTATGTTTTTTTATTTGTTGAAGTATGTTTTATTTATCTACGTGGTTGTATAACAGGACGTCTTTTTATTATCATTTTCTACACCATCCAAATTATTATTTTCATATTTATAAGTTTCGTTTCAAAACATATTTTTCTGTTATTTTTAATGTTTATTAATAATTATTCGATTATTATATAATTATGATTAATATTATTAGTTTTATTATATTAAATTATAAACTTAATATTTAGGTTGGTATCATTGTTTATAAAAGGATGTGAATTATGATGGTAGATAAAAAGACATATATCATAGAAAATTTAACAAGAATAGAAGAAGAACTGTAATAGATTAAAGAACAATTACCTAAGAAGATTAAAAAGAACAAATTACACAAAGTCTTAGGATATGATTAAGAAACAAATCTATAAGAAGTGTCATATGATGAGATGTTAAAACGATAGAAACATTAAATTAATTCAGGTAAAGTCACATACAAACAAATGATATAGATGTTAAACTGGTAATAAACAATGAATAAAACTAACAATCCTGAATTTTCAAAAAAATTAAGAGGTATTATTAACGACCTTTATGACTTGTCAGATTATTACAAAAAGGACAAAAAAACAAAAAAAGATTGATACATATATATATATCAAAAACAAAAAGAGAGAGGACTTATTTACCTCTCTCTTTTTTGTTAGAATCAAGAATTAAATGTGTCAAGTATTTGGATGAATTAGAAGATTATTTGTCTTGTAACTCTCATGTTAGAAGTTTTTTGAAATTATGTATGTACTTTATAATCAATATATGTACCATGTGGATGTACAAGTTATTAGTTTTCCTATTTTTGTAAATCGTTGTTTTACATAACCATTTCATTTAGTTCTGATTATAATTCACTATTTCTTGGATAATTTACAATTAATGGTCTATTTGGTTCATCATATTTTTCAAGACTACCATTTATATAACTTGAATTAAATAAATTTTATTAATTTGTTGTATAAGATTATTTTAATTCATCAGGTATTTAATATGTATTAGAAAAGTTTAGATTTTATTATAATTAGAAATCTCTCCACATGAAATTTTATTCATTAGGTTCAAATGTTTATTCAACTAATATAAATTCAGGAAAAATATTATTCAAATGTGTAGAAACAGACCATTCTATAACGTTAGATAATGATTATTGTCCTGTTCTTAACAAATATATATTCCGTTCTACATCTGTACTCACTTACAAATTATCACCATACAACAAACTACTTGGAACTTAAAAAGATATATATACAGGTTTCCTAAATTAAAATTGTTATACATCTTATGATTGATTTTATTATTATTTAGTTGTACGTTCCGATTCCCAACTATTACTAAATCTAAACTATAAAGAATTTGTTTTATCAACAAATACACCATCTTGATTTTATAAATATTATTGTGTTTTCGATTTATATTATTAAACTATATCAGATTCTGTTTCCTAAGAATCATATTCATCAAGACCAACACTAACATCCCATGAATGTATTCCATGTATTACTGTGTTATATTATGTACTCTAATCTTATTAATATATTGACCTAAGTAATTTTTAATAAGAATCATTAATTACATTAATATCATATCGATATTTATATTGTAAAAAATCATCTGTTTCACTACGTAAAAAATAATGATTATTTTTTGATAATATAAATTAAATATATTTACCAAATAATGGTAAAACATCATTCTGTTATATTTCTCTTATTTCATAAACGTCCTCATCTATATAATGAATAATATCACGATACAATCCAATAAATGGTTTTGGTTTAATTTGTTACTATGGTTATTCAATTTTATTAAATTTTATTTTCTTGTTATTAACTTTTAAATCGTATGTTGACACGAAAATCAATCCCCCTCATCAACTCTATTATCTTTTTTCAACTTATTAGTTTTCTTAATTTCAGTTTTTTCAATATCAATAGAAGAATCTTCTTATTATTCTAATTCTGTACTAAATAGTTGGTCTATAACATCATTAATATCGATAATAAATCCACCATTAGTAAACGATTCTTTACTTTTCAAATTATTTAATTCTGGTTAAATTACAAATATTTTAGAATCATTAAATAATTTTGTAATTTCTTTATCTTGATAAATTTCATAGAAAGGTACAAAACAATCATTAATAAAATTAAGTCTTTTAACAATTTTTTGTTCATCTTCTGACAATTCAGATAACTACTATGTATCTATTTTTACATACTGTTATATAATTTCGTTTCTTGAATTTTAAAATCCAACAATATCATTCTATTATTTCAATGTTTATTCAAATTAATTTAAATAATAATCAACACCATTAAATAAACTATTAAGTTCATCAGATGTAAAGTTAGATGATTTTTGAAACATTAATTTTAATTGTTATTTAATATTATCATACCATTTTTGTTATTACACAATTTCCTAATGTTTACCATATATACCAGTTGAGAAATCATGAAACATAAGAATTTAATTATCAGACATTATTCTTACATCAGATATTAAGTGAATTAATTAATTCTAACTCATCTAAAATTATGGTACGTATGAATAAAATATAAAATCTGATGTTTGTATTAATTTTTATATCTATAGTTACTACATAAGATTTCCACCATATGAATGATGTATTAACAAAATAGGTGGTCTATATTCATCTTTAATATATTTGTACTTAATTTCTAATTGATAAATAAATGATTGAAAATCATAGAATGTATTTGATGTTAATTCTTCATCAAAAACATAAACAATAATTTCATATTTAGAAAGTTGTTCTAAGAATCCTATATTTGGTAGTTTAGGTTAATATAGTTTTGGTTCTTCATCATCAAATTCATCATCAGAAATTATAAACTAACGATTGTTTTGTTTCGTTTGTCTCATTATGTTGAATTTGTCTTTTCTATAAATCATACTATATCACCTCTTGTTTTCAGAATATGTTTATAAATAAAAAATCAAATAAGAATAGTTTCAACAAATTCATTATTATCTCTTACTAATTGTTATTATTTTTATAAATATAATTCGTTTGAAACAGATTATGAAAATGGATATACAGAAATATCAAATTACCTATTAATAAGTTATACATATATAATAATTTTATTTACATTATATGTATAATTAAACTTACGTTTACTTAATATTTGTCCACTCGTGATAAAGAAACGTTATAAAGATTAATAATAAGTATTAATCTTATTTATAGATAAATATGTAGTAAATTAAAATTTTGTTTTTGAATTATTTATAAACAAAATACTATTTTTCATATCATTAGAATTAATTTGTAATTTAAGTGTTTCTGTATATATTAATTCATCATTCTATTAATAATATTAAATTCGTACTTATAATGTGGTATCTTTGAATTATGGTAATTAAAGATTCGGTTCTTGAATATTTATAAATGTACTTAAAAGTAATTATTCATCAGTTTATTGAAGTTTCTAAATATCAATAACATCATCTTAAATACTAAATTATTAAATTTGTGATTAAAATAATTGATTGTTATTATTTATATCAACATTTCTAATTTTAATTAAACTATAAAAAGTATTCCAGTTATAAACACGAATTATTATCCCACTAACTTATATTAAATAATTTGTATATTGTCTTTCTACTAACGGTGTTTTGTTTTTTCTAACTTCATCAATAAAAAGTATATTACCATAATTATCAGTATATATAATATCAAAGTCAATTTAATATTGATTCAAAACAGGTTCAAATTCAATGGTAACATCTTATATATTGATAATATGTGTAAATCCGATATTAAAATCAATATAATTAATAAAATTTTGAAATTATTCAACTGAAATAATACCGTTATATACTTCAAAATCTTGTATTTCGATATTATTTCCTTATGGTGTTGTTTTAAAAAATTCAATTATTGTTCTTTCATAATATGTTTATTATATATTACTTAATGATAAATATGTATTTTATTAATTGATAAACTATATTAAATAATAATTTTCATCTTATTATTTTCTATATATTCTTATATCAGAATCTGTAAAATTCATAATAAAATCGTTTTCTGTACCTTGTTATGAAAATTAAATTGATAAAGGAATATCATATGAATAAACTAAATTATTGTTTTTAAAAAACTCAAACTTCAAAGATTATGACTGTTAAATAGGTGATACAACACTAATTTTAATTGAATTATTTATATTATCTTGATTATTTATTTAAACTAAAACTTGATTGTCAACTATATTAAATTATTTTATGTTAAAATGAATAGAAAAATCTGTTGTATAAGAAAACGATTTGATATTATCTAAAAGGTATTTATTTTATAATTATTATCTTAGAATATATAATTACGATATATTTTACTGTTTGTTATCTTTCCACACACCAAATAATTGTGATTATTGACGTTCTGATTAATTCGGTATCTATAATATACATTTACCATCTAATGTAGATGATTAGTCTTATTAAAACCATGTATTTGTCACATTGGTATCTATTGGAATATTTATTTATTCAAATGATTAATATGTTTCGTGTTACGTTTCTATTGTTTATTATTGAAAATATTTTTTTATTTAATTTTTTTACATTTTGTCTTATGACTATTTTTAACTAACATATGTATTAGATACTATACTTTTTTAACTTGGTTTTTTACTCATTGAATGTGAGTACAAATGATATTGTACTCTCCCTCCCTTCAACATCAAATTACCATATAATTATGTTCATATCCTGTATCAAACATTTAATTATTTTCTTATGGTTCTTATTAATTTTAAAACATAGGTAAATATAATTCTAATATATCTCTTATTTATTAGACATCACTTTGTATAAATTTAAGATTACTTTCCACCTTACTAAGTAATTCAGATTGTTTGTTTTCTTATTGTTAAATTTATTTTAATTCTGTATATATGTTAACTGTTATACTTTATCCTTATATTCTAACCATTACTGATTATGGTTATCTACCTTTTAATATATCGTCAAATATAGTTTATTAGAATTGTTTAAATCCTTCTTAGAATTGTGTATCAAATTATTATGATTATTATTTTTGTATTTTTTCGTATGTAAATTATTGTTATATTTATTCTACTATTTATTTATTTAATACGTCAACTTAATTATTCATTTATTGTTGAAGTGGTGTTTGTTTATTAACTTGTTATTAAACATCTTTTTTTCCAAATAATGAAAATACTTTAGATACTAAATTTACTAATTAACTTTGGTTTTGTTTTTGTGTATAAGTAAAACTGTTTACTTGTTGTACTACATTATTATTAAAATCTTATACTATTCTATCAACAATTATTGATGATTAATTATTCATTTATTATGTAACCGATTGTGTAACAACATTATCACTACTGGATTATAATTCCTTAATTTTCTAATCTGTAAATACAATGTTCATAATAGAACTAATATATGAATTAAGTTTAGATATTATCATATTTTAATTACTTTACATAGATTTTTATAAATCAAGTAGTGAATTTTACATACCTGTTTATTAACCTGATTCTCCACCTAATAAACCTTTTAACCAACCAGTAACTCCACCACCTGATTTAGATTGATTTGTTTACCACATTAACATATCAGGTGATAATAATTGTTTTAATATATCCATTGTTAAATCAATATATTAATTAACAAATTTATTAACAATATCAATAACTAAACCTTGTTAATCATCTTAACTCATTGAATTAACTATTTTTTGTATGTTGTCTTTCTAAAATATAACTTAAAATATTGTATTTATTTATGATGAAATATTACCTATCATTGACTATTAACTCTTAAATTAACTTATTAACTAATCTTTAATTTCTTTACCTACAGTTTCCGTTTCTTTACTTCGTCCACCTGTAAACAAACCTTTAAAAAATCCAATTTAACCTTGACTCTTTGTTGTATCATTGACAACTTCTAATAACTATTTTATACCTTCTTATGAAAACATA
>Ga0208564_1003675_pt1 | contig 11005 bp, 9 predicted proteins | sample AD_UKC073_MetaG_FD_184439 | JGI IMG/M metagenome (GOLD analysis project Ga0208564, IMG submission 184439) | Active sludge microbial communities of municipal wastewater-treating anaerobic digesters from USA - AD_UKC073_MetaG (SPAdes) (version 2) | ecosystem: Engineered > Bioreactor > Anaerobic >... | reverse complement strand
GCTGCACATCCCCATCATCGACCAGGGGCGTTTTGCCGGCGTGGTGATGGGGGAATACTCCATCGACGGGCTGCTGCGCTACGGCACACCCACCGAGGTGCAGGCGCGTTACGCCGTCACCCTGCTGGACGCCGACAACCGCGTGCTGGCGGGCACCCCGCTGCTGGGCCGCGAAGGGGCGGGCAGCATGCTGCCCTGGTCGCGCAGCGGCAGCCAATACGAAATGCCGGTAGCGCCAGTGGGCAACAGCCTGGTGTTCCGGGCACAGGCCTACCAGACCTCGCTGGGGCTGATCGGTAGCGGGTTGTTCTGGATGGTCAGCATCCTGAGCGCCCTCACCGCTGCCATGCTGATCGTGACGTGGCGGCACACCCGCCGCCGGCTGCAGGCGCAGCAGGCGCTGGTGGCCGAGACCAATTTCCGCCGTGCGATGGAAAACTCCATCCTGACCGGCATGCGTGCCCTGGACATGCAGGGCCGCATCACCTACGTGAACGCCGCGTTCTGCCAGATGACGGGCTGGAGCGAGTCGGAACTGGTGGGCCTGTCCGCCCCTTTCCCCTACTGGCCCGAGTCGGACTATGAAACGCTGTACGCCAAGCTGCATGACGAACTGAGCGGCAAAACCTTCACCGGTGGCTTTCAGGTGCGTGTGCAGCGCAAGAATGGCGCCATCTTCGACGCCCGGCTGTATGTCTCGCCCCTGATTGATGCACGCGGGCAACAGACCGGCTGGATGACCTCGATGACCGACATCACCGAGCCCAACCGCATCCGCGAGCAGCTGTCTGCCTCGTATGAGCGCTTCACCGTGGTGCTGGAGGCGCTGGACGCCTCGGTGTCAGTGGCGCCCCTGGGCAGCCAGGAACTGCTGTTTGCCAACAAGCTGTACCGCCTGTGGTTTGGCTCGCACACCGCCGGCCACCTGCAACTGGTGGCCCAGGCCGGACGGCCCGACGTGGCGCCGGTGGACGAGTCGCTGGACGAGGACGGCCTGATGGGCCTGCCCACCGACTCGATCACCGACGCCCAGGCCGAAAACGCCGAAATCTTCATGCCCGAACTGGGCAAGTGGCTGGAAGTGCGCTCGCGCTACCTCAACTGGGTGGACGGCCGCATCGCCCAGATGGTGATCGCCACCGACATCACCCCACGCCGCCAGGCCGAAGAGCAGTATGCCCAGCAGGCCGAGCGCGCGCATTCGGTCAGCCGCCTCATCACCATGGGGGAGATGGCCTCCAGCGTGGCGCACGAGCTGAACCAGCCTCTGACCGCCATCTCGAACTACTGCAACGGCATGGTGTCGCGCATCAAAAGCCAGCAGATCACCGAAGACGCCCTGCTGGGGGCGCTGGAAAAAACAGCCCACCAGGCGCAGCGGGCTGGCCAGATCATCCAGCGCATCCGCTCCTTCGTGAAGAAGAGCGAACCCAACCGCACCCCGTCGGACGTGACCGGCATGGTGGCCGAGGCGCTGGAACTGGCTGGCATCGAGCTGCGCCGGCGCAACGTGCGCCTGTCGCACTACATCGCCGCCCGGCTACCCTCCTTGTTGGTGGACCCGATCCTGATCGAGCAGGTGCTGGTGAACCTGATGAAGAACGCGGCCGAATCGATTGACCACGCCAACCTGCCACCCGCACGCCGCAACGTCGAGTTGCGGGTGGTGCCCCGGCAGGCCGAGGGACTCGCAGTGATCGAGTTCTCGGTGGCCGACACCGGGCCAGGGCTGGCACCCGAGGCGCTGGAGCGGCTGTTCGAGGCCTTCTTCTCCACCAAGTCCGAAGGCATGGGCATCGGGCTCAATCTGTGCCGCTCCATCGTCGAATCGCACCAGGGAAGAATGCGTGCGGAGAACATTTACAATGGATCGGAGGTGATGGGCTGCCGGTTCTCCTTCTGGATTCCCCTGGCCAGCCCGGCACTGGCCTGATGGCATCAGGCCCTTTGAACGACTCCAAGATCCCCGAGGCAACTGCATGAGCTTAATCCCCAAAAAAGGCACCGTCTACATCGTCGATGACGACGAGGCCGTTCGCGATTCCCTGCAGTGGCTGCTGGAGGGCAATGACTACCGGGTGCGCTGCTTCGAGTCGGCGGAGTCCTTCCTGAGCCGCTACGACCCCCGCGAGGTGGCCTGCCTGATCGTGGACATCCGCATGGGCGGCATGACCGGCCTGGAGCTGCAGGACCGCCTGGTCGAGCGCCAGTCGCCCCTGCCCATCGTCTTCATCACCGGCCACGGCGACGTGCCCATGGCGGTGAACACCATGAAGAAGGGGGCGCTGGACTTCATCCAGAAGCCTTTCAAGGAAGAAGAGCTGCCGTCGCTGGTGGAGCGCATGCAGGACAAGGCCAAGGACGCCTTCGCCGGCCACCAGCAGGCCGCCAGCCGCGACGCCCTGCTGTCCACGCTGACCACCCGCGAATCCCAGGTGCTGGAGCGCATCGTCGCCGGCCGCCTGAACAAGCAGATCGCCGACGACCTTGGCATCAGCATCAAGACGGTGGAGGCGCACCGCGCCAACATCATGGAAAAGCTGAACGCCAACACCGTAGCCGACCTGCTCAAGATTGCTCTGGGACAAAACGCACCCAAGGCCTGAGCTACCAAATCCATAGCGCAATGCGCCCGTCCTGCCTAGGCTGACGGGCGTTTTTATTGATAAAAACCGCTTCTCCAACACCATGACCGCACAACTCATCGATGGCAATGCCCTCTCCCGCCAGCTCCGCGCCGACGTCGCCGCCCGCGCCGCAGCCCTGAAAAGCAAAGGCATCACCCCGGGCTTGGCGGTGGTGCTGGTGGGCGACAACCCGGCCAGCCAGGTCTATGTGCGTAACAAGGTGAAAGCTTGTGAAGACAGCGGCTTACATTCCGTCCTCGAAAAATACGACGCCAGCCTGAGCGAAGCCGAACTGCTGGCCCGGGTAGAGACACTCAACAACGACCCCAGCATCCACGGCATCCTGGTGCAGTTGCCGCTGCCCGCGCACATCGACGCGCAGAAGGTCATCGAAGCCATCTCGCCCGCCAAGGACGTGGACGGCTTCCACATTGCCAGCGCAGGCGCGCTGATGACCGGCATGCCCGGCTTCTGGCCCTGCACGCCTTATGGCTGCATGAAGATGCTGGAAAGCATCGGTTACGAGCTCAAGGGCAAACACGCGGTGGTGATCGGCCGCTCGAACATCGTCGGCAAACCCATGGCGCTGATGCTGCTGCAGAAGAACGCCACCGTCACCCTCTGCCACAGCGCCACCCAGGACCTGAAGGCCATGACCCTGCAGGCCGACGTGGTCGTTGCCGCCGTGGGCAAGCGCAACGTGCTCACCAAAGACATGGTCAAGCCCGGCGCCGTGGTGCTGGACGTGGGCATGAACCGCAACGACGAGGGCAAGCTCTGCGGCGACGTGGACTTCGACGGCGTGAAGGAAGTGGCCGGCTGGATCACCCCGGTGCCCGGCGGCGTGGGCCCGATGACCATCACCATGCTGCTGGTGAACACGCTGGAGGCGGCCGAACGCGGCGCCTAAAGCGCCTGGAGCCGATGGGTGGGGGAACAATTCTTGCGGAGCGGAATCTCAGCAATACCGCCGCACTTTGCCTTGTGGCAACCTTCCTGCCTGTGAAATCCTCACCGCGCCACGAGACCGTGCCGGTGGCGGCATACACTTGCCCTTGCAGGCCTGTTTATCGCCACCATGTCACCACCTATGACAAATCCACTGCTCGACATCACCAACCTCCCCGCCTTTGACCAGATCCAGCCCGAGCATGTCGGGCCCGCCATGGATGTGCTGCTGCCAGATGCGGAGCAGGCCCTGGCCACCGTGACCGCACAGGACTTCCCTGCCGACTGGACCGCCATCGCCCGGGTGCTGGACGTCAGCACCGAAAAGCTGGGCCGCGCCTGGGGCGCCATCAGCCACCTGAACGCCGTGGCCGACACCCCCGCACTGCGCGCCGCCTACAACGAGGCCCTGCCCCGCGTCACCGAATTCTGGACCCGCCTGGGTGCCGACGAACGCCTGTATGCCAAGTACAAGGCCATAGACCCCGCCACCCTCAGCCCGGAGCAGCGCCAGGCCCATCGGAACGCCGTGCGCAACTTCGTGCTCTCCGGCGCCGAACTGCAAGGCGCGGCCAAGGAGCGCTTTGCCCGCATCCAGGAGCGCGCGGCCGAGCTGAGCCAGAAATTCAGCGAAAACGCGCTGGACGCCACCGATGCCTTTGCGCTCTACGTCACCGAAGCCGAACTCGAAGGCGTGCCCTCCGACATCGTGCAGACGGCCCGCGCCAACGCACACGCTGACGGCAAGGACGGCTACAAGCTCACCCTGAAGCTGCCCTGCTACCTCCCCGTGATGCAGTTTGCCCACAGCAGCGCGCTGCGCGAAAAGCTCTACCGAGCCTATGTGACCCGGGCGTCCGACCAGGCACCGGCCGACCAGCAGGCTTTTGACAACAGCGCACTGATCCGCGAGATCCTGGCACTGCGCCAGGAAGAAGCCCAGCTGCTGGGATATGCCAATTTTGGCGAGGTGTCCCTGGTGCCCAAGATGGCCCACTCGCCTGCCCAGGTCATCCAGTTCCTGCGCGACTTGGCTGTCAAGGCCCGCCCCTATGCCGAAAAAGACCTGGCCGACCTGCGCGCCTTCGCCGCCAGCGAGTTGGGCCTGGCCGATCCGCAGGCCTGGGACTGGCCCTATGTGGGCGAAAAGCTCAAGGAAGCCCGCTACGCCTTCAGTGAACAGGAGGTGAAGCAGTATTTCACCGCCCCCAAGGTGCTGGCCGGCCTGTTCAAGATCATTGAAACCCTGTTCGAGGTGGCCATCCGCAAGGATGAAGCCCCGGTATGGAACCCGCAGGTCGAGTTCTTCCGCATCGAGCGCCAGGGCGTGCTGGTGGGCCAGTTCTACCTGGACCAGGCCGCCCGTTCGGGCAAACGTGGCGGCGCCTGGATGGACGCCGAGCGTTCCCGCTGGCTGCGTCCCGACAACAACCACCTGCAAACCCCCGTGGCGCACCTGGTGTGCAACTTCGCCAGCGGTGTGAACGGCCAGCCACCGCTGCTGACCCACGACGACGTCATCACCCTCTTCCACGAATTCGGCCACGGCCTGCACCACCTGCTGACCCAAGTGAACGACCATGATGTGTCAGGCATCAGTGGTGTGGAATGGGACGCGGTGGAGTTGCCCAGCCAGTTCATGGAAAACTTCTGCTGGGAATGGGATGTGCTCAAGCACATGACGGCCCATGTGGACACCGGCGAACCCCTGCCCCGCGCGTTGTTCGACAAGATGACAGCCGCCAAGAACTTCCAGAGCGGCCTGCAGACCCTGCGCCAGATCGAGTTCTCGCTGTTCGACATGCTGCTGCACACCGAGCACCAGCCCGCCGACGACATCCTGCCGCTGCTCGACCGCGTGCGCCAGGAAGTGGCCGTGATGCGCCCGCCGGCCTTCAGCCGCACGGCGCACACCTTCAGCCACATCTTTGCCGGAGGGTATGCGGCGGGCTATTACAGCTACAAATGGGCCGAGGTGCTGAGCGCCGACGCCTACGCGGCCTTTGAAGAAACCGTGGGCACCGACGGCAGCCCCAGCCTGGAAACCGGCCGAAAATACCGCAAGGCGATTCTGGAAGCCGGTGGCAGCCGCCCTGCCATGGAGTCGTTCAAGGAGTTCCGTGGCCGGGAACCCCAGTTGGACGCGCTGCTGCGCCACCAGGGAATGGCCTGACCACTCGACACGCCACCCACTTTGGATTTGGATGGAGATTGCCATGACACGACACCATCGAATGATCTTTTCCGCGCTGGGCACCGTTGCCTTGGCCCTGGCAGCCCATGGCGCCTGGGCGCAGCAGATGTACCGCCAGGTCAGCCCCGACGGTCGGGTGACCTACTCCGACCAACCACCAGCCGCCAGCAGCGCCAGCCCGGCAGCGGCGGGCAGCACACGCCCTGGCACAGCCACCACTGCAGGCGCCGGTCTGCCTTATGAGTTGCGGCAGACCGCCTCACGCTACCCGGTGGTGCTCTACACCGACAAGGACTGCGCACCCTGCGCCTCTGCACGCACGCTGCTGAACCAGCGTGGTATTCCCTTTACGGAGCGCACCGTCAACACCAACGAAGACACGCAGGCCCTGCTGCGGATCAGCGGCGAAAGCTCGCTACCGTTTGCCACCATCGGGGCGCAGCAGCTCAAAGGCTATGCCGAAGCCGAATGGGTGCAGTACCTGGATGCGGCAGGTTATCCCAAGACCTCCCAGTTACCGCCGGGCTACCGCCAGGCTCCGGCGTCTCCCTTGGTCGCCGTCCAAGCCGCACCCACCGCCAACACCACTCCCGCAGCCACTGCAGCGCCAGCGCGGCCTGCCGCGCCGACCGGCCCGGGCAGCGACAGCGTTGCGCCGCGCACCAGTCCCTCGGGTATCCAGTTCTAGAACACCAGCGTCCGAACACCCTGCGAGGTGCCCAGCAGGCAGATCTGGGCTTTCTGGTGGGCAAAAACACCTACCGTCACCACACCGGGCCACTGGTTGACATCCGACTCGAACTGCAAGGGGTCGGTGATCTTCAGGCCGGTGACATCCAAAATGTGCTGCCCGTTGTCGGTCACCAGGGGCTGCCTGTCCTTGAGCCGCAGGCGCGCCGTGCCGCCCAGTGCCTCGAACTGGCGGGCCACCCGTCCTGCTGCCATGGGGATCACTTCCACCGGCAGGGGAAATGCGCCGAGGGCGTCCACCAGCTTGGACTCATCCGCAATGCAGATGAAGCGCTGGGCCAGCGCGGCCACGATCTTCTCGCGCGTCAGGGCGGCACCACCGCCCTTGACCATATGGCCCTTGGCATCGATCTCGTCGGCACCGTCGATATAGACCGACAGGGCCTCCACCTCGTTCGCATCAAACACCGGAATGCCCAGTGCCTTCAAGCGCTCGGTGCTGGCCACGGAGCTGGATACCGCTCCCTTGATGCTGTCCTTGATGGTGCCGAGGGCGTCGATGAACTTGTTCACCGTGGAGCCGGTGCCCACCCCCACAATGTCGCCGGGCACGACATAGGCCAGGGCTGCGCGGCCCACGAGGGTCTTGAGTTCGTCTTGCGACAGGGGAGCAGGGTGCGTCATGGGGGAAAATCCGGGGTGAAACTTCTGTGGATTATCCAATGCCCCTTCTTCCCTACGCGCTGGCTCGACCATTTCTGTTTGGCCTCGATGCCGAAACTGCCCACGAACTGACCTTGACCGCACTGGCCAAGGGCCATGGCACCCCGCTGCAATGGGCCTGGTGCACCCCGCGTGTGGAAGACCCCATCACCCTGGCCGGCCTGCGTTTTCCCAACCGCGTGGGCCTGGCGGCAGGGCTGGACAAGAATGCCCGCTGCATCGACGGCCTGGGCGCCATGGGTTTCGGTTTTGTCGAAGTGGGCACCGTGACCCCCAAGGCCCAGCCCGGCAACCCCAAGCCGCGCATGTTCCGCCTGCCCCAGGCCAACGCACTGATCAATCGCCTGGGCTTCAACAACGATGGGCTGGACGCCTTCATCAGCCATGTGCGCCAGGCACGCTTTCGCAGCCAAAACCCTGGCGCTCCGATGCTGCTGGGCCTGAACATCGGAAAAAACGCAGCCACCCCGATCGAGGACGCCACCTCCGACTACCTGACCTGCCTGGACGGCGTGTACCCGCATGCCGACTACGTCACCGTCAACATCAGCTCACCCAACACCAAGAACCTGCGCGCCCTGCAAAGCGACGAAGCGCTGGACAGCCTGCTGAGCGCGATTGCCCAGCGCAGGCAGCAACTGGCAGCGCAGCATGGCAAAAAAGTGCCGGTGTTCGTGAAAATCGCCCCGGACCTGGAGCCCCAGCAGATCGAGGTGATTGCCGCCACCCTGCTGCGCCACGGCATGGACGGCGTGGTGGCCACCAACACCACCATCCAGCGCAGCCAGGTGCAGGGCCTGCCGCATGCGGAAGAAGCCGGTGGACTCAGCGGCGCTCCGGTGCTCGAAGCCAGCAACCAGGTCATCCGCAGCCTGCGCGCCGCGCTGGGCCCAGGCTTTCCCATCATTGGGGTGGGTGGCATCCTCAGCGCCGAGGATGCGGTATCGAAAATCCAGGCGGGTGCCGATGTGGTGCAGATCTACACCGGGCTGATCTACCGCGGCCCTGAACTGGTCAAAGCCAGCGCCCAGGCCATTCGCGGCCTGCGCAAGTAGAAAAGAAAGCCGGAGAAAGTCGCCGCCGCCGTTTAGCGGCGTGGCAACACCAGCGGCAGCACCCAGGAGGCCATGCGCAACACCCGGCGTGGCCCTAAAGCCGCCACGGTAGCAACCACGCCACCGGCTACAGCCAGCGTGGCCACAGGGTGTTCCTGCAGATTACGCATCGTGGCACTGCGGAACTGCGATGGTGGTGCCGCATCTGCCCCGCCCTGCGCCACTGCATGCGCGGAAGACGGCAGCACAGAACGGCCCACCGCGTCGGTCTGCACCGGGGGGACGTCGGTTTTTTGGGCCAGACGCTCGCGCTGGCGTGCAATCCGCTCCAGCAAGGCCTGTTTGCTCACCGGGCGTTCTGCCTTGGCCTTGTCACGGGCCTGGCTGCGGCGCTGGTGTCCAGGGGCGATGTCCGATTTAAGGGAAGCCCAGTCCTTCCCCAGCTCTTCGCGGGTCGGGCCAAAGGCAGCTTCACCTCGGCGCATCAGCGAGATAAGCCCGATAACAGCCCCCAGCCAGAGTGCCAGCCATGCCCCTGCCACCATCCAGGCCGCCTTGGCACGGTCCGGGCTGTCCCAGAACTGGACCACCACCGCCAGCGACAGGATGGTCATGGCTACCACGGTCAGGCCCAGCAAGGCCAGGGCAAATGTGAAGACCAGCTTGAGCCGATTTTTCTCCTCCTGCCATTCCATCTGCGCCAGCTGAACGCGATCCTCCACCGCCAGAGCGCCCTCTCCGACGGCATTACGCAGTTTTTCCAGCTGGGCATCGATTCCGAAGAAGGAGAGGAGATTCATCGACAGTGAGGCTTTCGGAAATGGTCAGACATGGGGCGAATCAGGCGTGCCGCCCGCAGACAGCACGCAGCCGGATCAGCGGCGACCGAGCAGGAACCCGAGCAGCACGCCCACAGCCAGCGCTCCACCAGCCACATGCCAGGGCTCATCGTGGGCATAGTTGTTGGCGGTGTGGGCGGCTTCGCGGGCCTTGCGGGCGGCTTCGTGGGCAGTTTCGACGGCCGTTTCACGCACGTTCACCATCGTGTCATCAATGCGCTTGCGCAAGGCCTTGATCTGGGGAACACCATCCAGATCCTTGTTGGCCAGCAGGCCGCGGACATCGGAAACCAGGTTTTCCAGCTCGCTGGCGGCTCTTTCGGGGGTGGTAGATGCGGTCATAGGGCCTTCCTTGTGAAAAATAGTCCGACACAGCGCCGGGGGTCAGGCACCTGAAACAGGTGCATGGACATATGGTACAGGCTCTTACACAGGGCCAGTGAATGCCCATGCGGTCCAATCAGGCGCCTGCCTCGCCCACCATCGCCGCCACGTGGGCGCCGATGGCCAAGGCACTGGTCAAGCCTGGGGACTCAATGCCAAACAGGTTCACCAGACCCGCCACACCATGCTGCCCGGGCCCCTGGATCTCGAAATCCCGCGCTGCGTCGGCTGGCCCGCTGATCTTGGGACGGATGCCGGCATAGCCTGGCTCCAGCGCGCCATCCGGCAAGGCGGGCCAATAGCGACGCACCTCGCTGTAGAAGGCGTCGCCGCGCCGGGCATCCACCAGCAGGTCGTCTGCGCTGTCCACCCACTCCACATCCGGGCCGAACTTGGCCTGTCCACCCAGGTCCAGCGTGAGGTGTACCCCCAGGCCCGCAGCCTGCGGAACGGGGTACACCAGATGCCGGAACGGAGAACGCCCGCAGAGCGTGAAGTAGTTGCCCTTGGCAAACCAGGCGCCGGGCACGTGGCGCGCATCCAGCCCCTCGAAACGCGTTGCCAACGCAGGCGCATACAGGCCAGCGGCGTTGACAACCGTCGTGGCCTGCAGCTGCGTGCCATCCGCCGTCTCCAGCTCGATGGCTCCAGGCGCACAGCGGGCGCGCACGACCGATGCGTTGCACACCACCATGCCGCCCGCATGCTCCAGGTCCCCTTGCAGCGCCAGCATATAGGCGTGGCTGTCCACAATGCCCGTGCTGGGAGACAACAAGGCCGCCGCGCAGGCAAGCTGTGGCTCCAGCGCCTGGGCCTGGCTGGCGTCCAGCCACTGCAGGTCGTGTACGCCATTGGCTGCCGCCTTGGCCTGGATGGCGTGCAATTGGGAAATCTGGCTTTCGTCGGTGGCCACGATCAGCTTGCCGCAGCGCTGGTGGGCAATACCCCGCTCTTGCGCGTAGGCATACAACATGTCCTTGCCCGCCACGCAAAGGCGGGCCTTGAGCGAGCCTTGCGGGTAGTAGATGCCAGCATGGATGACCTCGCTGTTGCGCGAGCTGGTGCCCGTGCCGATGGCGTCGGCGGCCTCCAGCACCATCAGCTCACGCCCCTGCAAAGCCAGCGCCCGGGCCACTGCCAAGCCCACCACGCCGGCACCGATGACAACACAATCCACCTGATCCATCACGGTCTGTCCTCCATGCGGCGATTATTGCAACGGGAGCTGGAAGCCCCGCCTGGAGCCGGCGTGAAAAATAAAAAAGGGCCTGAAATTTCTTTCAGGCCCTTCGGGTGTTGGTGGGCGATACATGGATCGAACATGTGACCCCTGCAGTGTGAATGCAGTGCTCTACCGCTGAGCTAATCGCCCTAACGTTTTGATTACCTTCGTAATCACGTCAGACCGCTATTATGACACAGATTCAGCAGCTTTTGGCCAGATCGTCTTTCCGTTGCTCGATTTATCCAGCTCCTTGAGCACCGCCGCATGCGCTTCGCATTCCTGGGCGCTGGCTTCGAGCACCGGCAGCATGAAAGTGCTCA
>Ga0208564_1003665_pt1 | contig 11030 bp, 13 predicted proteins | sample AD_UKC073_MetaG_FD_184439 | JGI IMG/M metagenome (GOLD analysis project Ga0208564, IMG submission 184439) | Active sludge microbial communities of municipal wastewater-treating anaerobic digesters from USA - AD_UKC073_MetaG (SPAdes) (version 2) | ecosystem: Engineered > Bioreactor > Anaerobic >... | reverse complement strand
TAGTACCTGCGCAGGCTGATCGTCGTCTCCGGCGCCCCAGCCGCACGCAACCACTCACACCATGCGTACACAGGCTCCAGGGGGTGCGTGCTGACCACGTGGAGAGCCCGAGGGCGTCCAACGTGTCTCGACTCCATGAGCGCGCTCACCGGGCACCGCCAGCCAGTTCCACGAGGCCGGACATCGACCGAGCCAACGAGACCGCCTCGGCCATCGTCAACTCACTGCCAGACGCCGGGGCATCCACCGCCAGCCGTGCCGAACCTCCCGGGTCGGCAACCAGCCACACACCGACCCGGCCCGCCTGCTGCGGAGCGCTCACACACTGCCCGGTGTCCGCATCATGTGCGCCACACCAGGGGGCGCACGCGGCGCCGTACTTCTTGTTCATGATCGTTCTCCTTCTCGATTGGTGTTCGGACTAGGTCGCACGGCCCGCGCGGACCACTCGCCGAACGTGGTAGTGAGGCATGCCGCCAAGGTGCGAGGCGAGCTTGCGTGCCTCCTCGGGCGTTGGGAAGACCTGACTTACCGGGCCCTCGCTGTAGCGACGGGTGAACACGGCCCAGCCGACGGTGGCGCGGTCTCGCGCGTCGCGGTGACGAGGCTCGGTTGTTGCGACACGGGTCATGATCGTTCTCTCCTTCTATATGGATGGTCGGTCCAGGCCTCGGCTCTCGGGCTCGGGTCCGGACGGGGTATCCGCTTCTTCGCCGTGTGCGTGCTCTTGTGTGTGCAGACAGCACGGCACACGCAGTGACTAGTTGGGATGCTGGCCCCAGGTGGCGAGGGTCCCTCGTGCTCAGACGGCACGGTCTGGGATAAGGCGGGACCTCCGGGGAGATGAGTCCACTCACTGGGGGTCAAGGGGTCGCAGGTTCAAATCCTGTCAGCCCGACCAAAACCCTTGCGATGCAAGGGGAAACGGGTCTCGGAACTTCGGTTCCGGGGCCCGTTTCGTGTCAAGTGACCGCTAGTGTCTCCGCTCGCGACCTCGGCTGACCCTGTCTGCGGGCACGGAGTCGGTGTCATCGGCATACAGATCGATATCGAGGCGGATGCCGCGCCTCCCGAGTGCTGCCATGGTCTCGGGCGCCACCGACACTCCTTCGTTCTCGTGCTCCATGAACCAGCCGCAGAGCAGGTTGACGTCGTAGTGGTCAGTGAGGGTGGCCCATACCGCCGGGTCTGATGACAGTGGGTTGAGGATCGCGCAGACTTGGCAGTCCATGTCGGCAGGTTCGGTCTCAGTGGCCGTGCGGAGCCACATGCCGAACGTCGTCGTCCTGCTCCCCGAGTCGGGGCCTATTGAGTCGCCCTTTGCCCATCCCTTGGTTGGCTCGCATCCGTGCAACGATGACACGGCGGCGGGTGTCAGCAACTCGCCTGTAATCCTCAGCGAAGTGGCTGAGCGCGCAAGACCGGCCACACCGTCAGGTTCTGGCCACCCGAACCGTGGATCCGGCGGATACTCGGGACGCGAGCGCGTCCAAGGCGCGCCCACCCGGGAAAGGGGTGCGCTCCGCCCGTCACTTGTTGTCTTCGTGACGGCAGACTGTGCGTGTGAACATCAACGGTCTGAGGTTCCGTGAGTGGACCACACCGACGGGATTCGCGTCCTCGGCCTTGTTTCAAGAACGACTCTCTTGCGGGATCTACATCCTGCTCTTCGCCGACGGGGAGGAGTATGTCGGCCAGACGGTGCACTTCCCGACACGGTTCTCGACGCACCGGCGTCGCTGGACCGACATTAGGGCGGTCAGATTTGCCGCTGTGCTCTTCGAGGATCTCTGCGAGGCTGAGCGAGCCGTCATTCGACATCGGACTAGTGCTGGGGTTCGCCTACGAAACCTCACCCTGCTATCCCAGCCGCTCGGTTCCTCGCCGTTCGATTTGATCGTGGACCGTGAAGTTCAGGCAGCGTGGCTTGAGGTCGAGGCGACCAATGAGGGGCCGGTTGACCTGGACGAGCAGCGGGTGCTGATCGCGCAGCGTCGCATCCGGACGCGCACTCGCCTGGATGAGTTGCGCGCACACACTCGGTTCCAGGACGTGCTTGAGTCCGTCGCTGGCTACATCGCGTTCGTGATCCCGTGGCCGCATCAGACCGAGGGAATGCAGTGGACCTTGACGGCTCTGCCCTCGACCGCACTAGCCCGTGACAACCGTCGACTGGCAACTCTGAGCATCCACAACGTCGAGGTGCTCGTGCTCGGTGAGAGCCGTGACGCTGACGGTCAGTGGCATCCCTACACGTTCATGAACACCGGTCTGATGTCCCGAGTGCCTTCCGAAATCGCACACCTGGTCAGCAAGGTCGACGGCTATCGCTCTGCCGGGAGAGTGCATCGGATCGAGGTCGCAGGATGCGACGTTGTCCTCGATCTGTTGTCTATACCTCGAGTGCGATTGGCCGCTCGGTCTCTCGCTCTCGGGCAACTTCGCAAGGGCCAGAGCGTCTTCTCCCGGTTTCACAACGATGCGTTCGCGGACGAGGTCTTCGCCAAGCTGTCTGGGTGGACGGTCCAACCTGCGAGTAGCCACACCGGCTGAACCGAGCCGGACGGGACGGCATTACCGTCCCTTCGGGGGGAGCGCTGCCAGGCCTTCGTGTTGCCTTCGGGTGATGGTCGTCTCCCAGGGTTAGAGTGGCCGCGTGTCGGAGGCGAAGGGCCGCGTGCGCGGCGCGAGCAGCGGGGGAGGCGAGGTCTCCCACCGCATCGTCACCATTCCGAACCTACTGTCCTTCTTGCGCATCCTCGGCGTGCCGGTCTTCCTCATGCTCATCCTGCGCGAGCACGACGGCTGGGCGATCACGGTGTTGGCCTTGGCAGGTTTCACCGACTACCTCGACGGCAAGATCGCCCGCACGTTCAACCTCGAATCCCGCCTCGGTCAGTTGCTCGATCCGGTGGCAGACCGGCTCTACATCGTCAGCACGGTCCTGGGCTTGGCCTGGCGCGACATCATTCCCTGGTGGCTGGTGCTGGCCTTGGCCGCGCGCGAGCTCGTCATGGCCGGCTTCCTGCTGGCGCTCAAACGCATCGGCATCATCGGCCTGCCGGTTCACTTCCTCGGCAAGGCGGCGACCTTCAACCTGCTCTATGCCTTCCCGGTATTGCTGCTCGCCCAAGGCGACAGCACCGTCGCGCACTGGGCGCTGCCGATCGGTTGGGCGTTCGCCTGGTGGGGGATCGTCCTCTACTGGATCGCCGCAGTTCTGTATGCCGTGCAAGCGATCGGCTTGCTGCGGCGCAGACGGGCCCACGCATGACCGCGACACCCCGCCCCGACGCCTCGATGAGCCTCATCACCGAGCTCATGGAACGGCCGCTCGAACCCAGCTACGCCGCGGCGGCCGACCGCCGGGTCGACGTCGGTCTGCCCCCCGCCACATCCACCCGCAGCGTCACGGTCGTCGTCATCGCGGTGCTCGTCGGGTTTGCCGTCGCCGTCGCCGCCCTGAGCCTGCGATCCACGTCGTCCGTGGTCGGCCGGGCCCGCGCCCAACTCATCGGACAGATCAATGGACGCCAAGGCGTCGGAGACCAACTCTCGGTGCGCATTCAGGCATTGGAGACGGAGATCGCGGCAATCCGGGCCTCGGCCTTGGCACCGTCCGGGCAGTCGGCCCTGCTCGCTGAGCTCAAACGCCTCCAGGTCGCCGCGGGAAGCGTGGCGGTGACCGGCCCCGGACTTCTGGTGACCCTCGATGATGCCGCCTCCACCAATGGCAGCAATGCCGACCCTCGAGCCAACAGCGGGTTCGGTGACGGCCGGGTCACGGCCACCGACCTGCAGGTCGTGACCAACGGGCTATGGGCGGCCGGAGCTGAGGCGATCAGCATCAACGGCCAGCGGTTGACCACCCATTCGGCGATCCGCTTCGCAGGACAGGCCATCCTCGTGGATTTCCGGGCCTTGGCCCGGCCCTATGTCGTCACCGCCATCGGTGACACGACGGCGATGCAGGGCGCCTTCGGTGCATCGACGGTCGGCAGTTACGTCAAGGCGCTGACCGACAACTACGGCATCCCCGTGACCATCGAAGGCAGCGGGTCGCTCACGTGCCCGGCGAATTCGGTTCCAGTGCTTCGGTATGCCGAGCCTTTGGCACCTGGTTCGTCGGCGCCGACCACCAGCGTCCCGTCGAGCACGGCAAAGCCGAGCCCCACGTCTGGGACCAAGAAGACCGGCACGACCAGCAAAACCACGACAGCGACGCCCAAGACGTCGACAGGTCCCGCCCCGGCAGGCGGACCAGCGCGAGCAGAGGCGATCGACCCATGACCCTGAAGGAGCACGCATGATTCCGGCACTTGGCCTTCTTGTCGGGGTCGTCATCGGGCTGCTGCTGCATCCCACGGTGCCGCTGTGGCTGCAGCCCTACCTGCCGATCGCCGTCATCGCCGCCCTGGACGCAGTCTTCGGCGGTGTACGCGCCGTGCTCGACGGCTTCTTCAACGACAAGGTCTTCGTCGTCTCGTTCCTGTCCAACGTCCTCGTGGCCGCGTTCATCGTCTTCCTCGGCGACCAGCTCGGCGTCGGATCGCAACTGTCCACCGGGGTCGTTGTCGTGCTCGGGATCCGGATCTTCTCCAACGTCGCCGCCATCCGCCGACACCTGTTCAAGGCATGACGGCCGGGGCCGGGAAGGGAGACGACGTGAAACCGAGCAAGCTCCCCGGGGTGGGCCGGTCGTTCCTGCGAAGGCTCCGCGCGAGGCGCGCCGCCGGGCCGGGGTCTGCACGGCATACCTCGGCCCCACCCGTCCGCTCTGGACCCGAGCCCACCCCGACAGCCGGTATGCCGTCCACGGCCCCTCCCCGGGCCGTGCCGGAGCGGGGGATCGTTCCCACGACCGGCGCGATCCCGCGCCAATCTCTCACCGCGCCGACAGCCCGGACTGCCGCCAGCCCGACCGTACGGGACCCCGCGGAAGCCGGGCACCCCGAGGACAGCCGAGATGCCACCTGGCGACGCTTGCGACGGATGGGCAAGCCTCGAATGTCGCGCAGCAACGTCCTGGCGACTGCCTTGACCTTGTCTTTGGGCTTTGCCATCGCGACCCAGATCCAACAAACCCAAGAGACCGGGCTGGCCAGCCTGCGACAGGACGAGTTGGTGCGGGTCCTCGACGACGTCAACCAGCGGTCATCTCGCCTCGATCAGCAGGTCCGCGAGCTCGAGGCTCAACGTGATGTCCTCACCTCGGGAGCCAACACAGCGGCCGAGGCAGCGGCTCAGTCGCAGAAGCGTCTCGACCAGCTCTCGATCCTTGCGGGGACCGCGCCGGCCCGAGGCCCCGGGATCGCGCTCACGATCAGCGACCCCGGCGGAGCGGTCCGCGGTCCGGTGTTGCTCGATGTGCTCCAGGAGTTGCGCGATGCAGGAGCGGAGGTGGTCCAGGTCGGCGCGGTGCGAGTCGTCGCCGGGTCGTTCTTTACCGACGCGGGGAGTTCGGTGACGCTCGACGGTCAGCCGCTGACCCGCCCTTACGTCTTCATGGCCATCGGTGACCCCAAGACGATGGCGTCGGCGATGCAGATCCCGGGCGGCATCGTCGACACCGCCCGCCGGCTCGGGGCCAATGCCGTGGTGGAAGAGCGGCGCATCGTCGAGATCACCGCATTGCACACCCCCAAGACCCCTCGTTACGCTCAGCCCGTCCCCGAGGCGGGCTCGCCCGGCGGCAGCAGCTGACCGACTGATGGTCGACCAAGGCGGCGGCGGACCCACCGCAGCGTCGTGACAGAGCGATGGAAGGCACGAGATGAGCGAGTTGGACTACCCCGAGGACCTGCGCTACACCACCGACCACGAGTGGGTGCGGGTCGGCGCCGATGGGTCGGCGCGCGTGGGGATCACCGCTTTCGCCCAAGATGCGCTCGGTGACGTCGTCTTCGTGTCCCTGCCTGCGGTCGGTGACGCGGTGACCGCCGGAGACAGTTGCGGAGAGGTCGAGTCGACCAAATCGGTCAGCGAGATCAACGCCCCAGTGTCCGGCGCGGTCACCGCGGTCAATGCGGCCCTCGATGCGACACCCGAGTTGGTCAACACCGACCCGTATGGCGAGGGCTGGATGTTCGAGATCGGCGACGTGGCCCCCGGCGCAGTGAACGAGCTCATGTCGGTGACGGCATACCGCGACTCGGTGAGCTGACCACTGTCCCGGCGCCCTCGGCTTGTCGTGCGAGCGCCGAGGGCTGCTAGCCGCGTGTCCCTGGGATGACGTATCCTGCCCAGACCGGAGGTGCACGCCGTGACGTGTGAGCCTGCGGTGAATGGCCCGGTGTCGACACCCACCGCGGCAGATTGGAGCCCCGCGATGAGCGACCACGTGAGTGCGACCCCTCCACCGCGCCCTGGCGAGCCCACGACGATGCGGTTCCGCGGATCCGCGGAACCGGTCGAGTACATCGAGCACGAGCACGGCCTGAGCACGGACGACCAGGCCACGATCGGAGCCCTGCGTCCGGGCACCGCGCTGCTGGTCGTGATGCGAGGCCCCAACAACGGCGCGCGCTTCCTGCTCGATGACGACTCAGTGTCCTCGGGCCGGCATCCCGACAGCGATATCTTCCTCGACGATGTGACCGTCTCACGGCGGCACGCGGTCTTTCTGCGGACTCCGGCAGGGTATGCCGTGAAGGATGTCGGATCGCTCAACGGCACCTACGTCAACCGTCAGTCGGTCGAGCAGGTCACCCTGCGCGGCGGGGACGAGGTCCAGATCGGCAAGTACCGCTTCGTCTACTACGCCGGCTGACGCCGGGAGACTCGGGTTGTCTGCTCGCTCAGCGCGCCAACGAGGCCGCTCCATCGGCACCGTTGTGGCCGAACTGCAGCCTGCCTTCCCCGAGCTCACCATCTCCAAGATCCGGTTCCTCGAGGCGGAGGGGCTCATCACGCCCGAGCGCACCCCCTCCGGCTACCGTGTCTATTCGGCGGCCGATGTCGAACGATTGTCCTATATTCTGACCGCTCAGCGTGACCGCTTCTGGCCGCTCAAGGTCATCCGCGAGGCGCTCGACGCCCTCGAACGTGGGCTGACCCCCGGAGAAGACGTCACCCCGAGCGTGCCAGCCGACACCTCAGACCGAGCTCTGCCGGCTCCCCAGATCCTGGCCGCCCCGGGCACCTTGCGGGTGACCCGGTCGGAGCTCGGCACCGCGAGCGGTCTGGACAGCTCGGCGCTGCAGGCGCTGGAGTCCTACGGTCTGCTTCGGGCCGATGCCGGTGGCTACTTCGGGGAAGCCGACCTTGCGGTGGCCCGCGCGGCGGCGGCGCTCACGGCATACGGGATCGAAGCCCGTCATCTGCGGCCGTTCCGCTCCGCGGCGGAGCGCGAGGTCGCCCTCGTCCAGCAGGCCCTCGGGCCGGTGACCGCTGGCCGCGACGAGGTGGCTCACCGGGAGGCCGCCGCCGACGTGCTGCACCATTGCCTGGCGCTGCATGCGGCACTCGTGCGGGCCGAGTTCACCCGCTGAGCGGCGTTGGCCTGAGTCCATCCCGGGTAGCGTGAGGGAATGATCCCTGTCGACGTTCTCGGCGTCCGGGTGGAGCTGCCCACCAACCAGCCCATCGTCGTGCTGCGGGAGCGCACCGGCGATCGTTACCTGCCGATCTGGATCGGCGCGCCGGAGGCAAGCGCGATCGCCTACGCCCAGCAGGGCGTCACCCCACCGCGTCCGCTGACGCACGACCTCATCGGACTGCTCCTGGACAGCCTGGGACACACCCTGGAAGCGGTGCAGATCGACGCGCTGCGCGACAAGGTCTTCTACGCCACGCTCGTCATCGACGGGAAGCGCATCGAGTGCCGGCCCAGTGATGCCATCGCCGTCGCGCTGCGCACCCAGACGCCGATCTCCGTGGCTGAAGCGGTCCTCGACGAGGCCGGGATCGCCATGGCACCTGAGCAGGACGACGAAGTGGAACGCTTCCGGGAGTTCCTCGACCAGGTGTCGCCCGAGGATTTCGAGGCAGCCGAGGGCGAAGGGCCGCCGGAGTCCTGAGCTTCGCCCGCAGTGGACGGTAGATCAACCTCAAGTTGACGTTGATGTTACTGTTGTGACTCGTGCGACACGAGGGGCAGAAGGTGAAGCGGTGATTGACGATGAGGGCCGCGGAGCCGTACCGTCGACCTTGAAAGTGCACCGGTGTAACTACACCCCAACTGCGCCCCAACTACGCCCAGGTATGCCGTCCACGCGCCAGTCACGCGTCGAGCGTCCTACGTCGTGACCCGGCCAGTTGGGACAGCCGCACCGGCTCCATTCGTCGATAGTTGCTCCCAGCACCGAGTTCAGCTCGGCCGCAGCCTCTCCAGGAGGGCGTCGTGACCGCCACCAACCCGGCACCTCGTGCGATGGGCGCTGCCCAGGGACTGCTCTTCGACGCGGACCTGCCGGTGCTCAACCCCGACGACGGCTACCGCGGGCCAACTGCCTGCCGGGCGGCCGGGATCACCTATCGGCAGCTGGATTATTGGGCCCGCACCGGGCTGGTCGAGCCATCGGTGCGCTCGGCCACTGGCTCGGGCACCCAGCGGCTCTACGGCTTCCGGGACATCCTCGTGCTCAAGGTGGTCAAGCGACTGCTCGACACCGGTGTCTCGTTGCAGCAGATCCGCACCGCGATCGAATGCCTGCGTGAGCGGGGCGTCGACGACCTGGCCCAGATCACCCTGATGAGCGACGGTGCGACCGTCTATGAGTGCACCTCCGCCGACGAGGTCATCGACCTGCTCCAGGGTGGTCAGGGCGTGTTCGGGATCGCGCTCGGGCGAGTATGGCGTGAGGTCGAGGGGTCGCTGTCCGAACTGCCCAGTGAACGGGCCGAAGACGAGCGCCTGAGCGCCGCCTCCGACGAGTTGTCGGCCCGACGGGCCGCACGGCGGATGGCCTGATCGCGTCCAGAGCGCGACGCTGTCCTGCTGCCCGACCCGGGCGGTAGACTGCTACCCGCCACTCACACCTGCGCGGGAGAGTCTCGGTCCAGATCGTTCGCCGAGCGCCGAAGGGGCAACTACCCCGGAACCTCTCAGGCCAACGGACTGCGCAGGATGGCAACTCTGAGGGACGCCGCCGTCCGACAGAGGGGGCGTCCCATCGGTCCATGTTGATGTGTCGGAGGCCCCGTTGTCACTCTCGTCCGCCCCGCTGCCCGAGTTCGCCCGTCGCCACATCGGCCCAGCCGGTGCCGACATCGACCACATGCTCGAGGTTGTCGGACAGCCCAGCCTCCAGGCCATGGTCGACACCGCGGTCCCCGGGCTCATCCGCGCCCAGGACGCCCTCGACCTCGTGGCCGCTGACGACGAGGCCGCTGTGACGGCAGCTTTACGTGAGCTCGCCGGGCGCAACACGGTGCTGCGGTCGATGATCGGCCTCGGCTACTACGACACCCATACCCCGCCGGTCGTCAAGCGCAACGTGCTGGAGAATCCCGCGTGGTACACGGCATACACGCCCTATCAACCCGAGATCTCGCAGGGGCGTCTGGAGGCCCTGCTCAACTTCCAGACCGTGGTCAGCGACCTCACCGGACTGCCCATCGCGGGCGCCTCGCTGCTCGACGAGGGCACCGCCGCCGCGGAGGCCATGACGCTGATGCGCCGCAGCAGCAAGGCGGCCAAGGACGCCGTCCTGCTCATTGACAGCGAGACCTTCCCGCAGACGATCGCCGTCATGCAGACCCGCGCTACCCCCCTTGACCTGCCGCTCGTTGTCGCCGACCTGAGCGCCGTGACTAGCCCGCAGGAGTTGACCGCGGCAGCCGGTGGTCGGCCCGTGTTCGGCGTCCTCGTGCAATACCCCGGAGCCGATGGCGAGGTGCGCGACTGGAGCCGGCTGGTCGAGGTCGTCCACTCCGCCGGTGGCCTCGTGACCGTTGCCACCGATTTGCTCGCCCTCACCCTGCTCGCTGCGCCGGGAGAGTGGGGCGCCGACATTGCGGTGGGCAACTCGCAGCGGTTCGGGGTGCCGATGGGTTTCGGTGGCCCGCACGCCGGGTTCATGTCGGTGCGCGCCGGGCTGGAGCGATCCCTCCCCGGCCGGCTGGTGGGTGTCTCCGTCGACGCGCTCGGGGCTCCGGCCTACCGCCTTGCGCTGCAGACCCGCGAGCAACACATTCGTCGCGAGAAGGCGACCTCCAACATCTGCACGGCGCAGGTGCTGCTCGCGGTGATGGCCGGCATGTATGCCGTGTGGCACGGCCCCGCTGGTCTGGCCGCCATTGCCACGCGCGTCGCCGCCACCACTCGCCGGCTGTCGAAGGCGCTGGACGACCACGGTGTCGAGGTGCTGACCGCCCAGCCGTTCGACACGCTCCGGGTGCGCGTGCCGGGCCGGGCTCGGCAGATCCAGGCCGCGGCCGAGGTGGCTGGCATCAACATCTGGCTGCATGACGCAGACACGCTGTCGATGTCCTGCGACGAGACGACGACATCCGCCGATCTCGGCACGCTGCTGTCGGCATTCGGGGCATCGGGCACCGTGCCCGAACCGTCGGAAGCCCTCACCTGGCCCGAGGCGCTCGGCCGTGACACGGCATACCTCACCCACCCGGTGTTCCACGAACACCACAGCGAGACAGCGATGTTGCGCTATCTGAGGCGGCTGTCCGACCGCGACTTCGCCCTTGACCGGGGGATGATTCCGCTCGGGTCCTGCACGATGAAGCTCAACGCGACCACCGAGATGGAGCCGGTCACCTGGCCGGAGTTCGCCGGCTTGCACCCCTTCGCACCTGCGCATCAGAGCGAGGGCATCCGCGCGCTCGTCGGTGAACTGGCCGACTGGCTGGCGACGATCACCGGCTACGACGCCGTCTCGTTGCAGCCCAACGCGGGCTCTCAGGGCGAGTTCGCGGGGCTGATGGCCATCGCGGCCTACCACCAAGGCCGCGGTGAGGGTCACCGGCGGATCTGCCTCATCCCGGCCAGCGCCCATGGCACCAACGCGGCCTCGGCCGTCATGGCCGGGCTGTCGGTGGTCGTGGTCAAGACCGCGCCCGGCGGGGACGTC
>Ga0208564_1003663_pt1 | contig 11032 bp, 10 predicted proteins | sample AD_UKC073_MetaG_FD_184439 | JGI IMG/M metagenome (GOLD analysis project Ga0208564, IMG submission 184439) | Active sludge microbial communities of municipal wastewater-treating anaerobic digesters from USA - AD_UKC073_MetaG (SPAdes) (version 2) | ecosystem: Engineered > Bioreactor > Anaerobic >... | reverse complement strand
GCCATTCGGCAGCGTCATCACGAAGCCTTCAACTTTGACTTCCGGGGCGTGCGGCACCCATGCCATTGTCTCGACGGGCGGCGCCGGGATCAGGTAGTCGCCGATCTGCACTTCCTGCTTTGAGGAGACGATTTCCAGTCGGGCGACTTCGCCTTCACGCAGCAGGCGAGCGTCGCCGAGATAGCTGGCTTCGTAGCCGATGATCTGCGGGTCGGGGTTGGCGTGATGCCAGCGGTACCACGGACGCGGCGCGATCGCCGGGTCACGCAACTCGCGGCCCTTGCGGAAAATCTGGAATACCTTGCCCATCGCCGGCTTCACGCCGACGGCGTAGATCGCGTCAGATTGCGAAAAGGCGACGCGCTCACCCACCGACTTCACCACTTGCGGCGCGTCGTCGAAGGTTTCCGCCCCAATCACCCGATTGCGCAGCATGAACGGTTCAATGTCTTCCGGCCGTATGGTCGGAATGGCCTGTTCGGCACGCGCTTCGGCGCGAATTTGCGGTGACAGGCGGACAACGCTGCCGGGGCCGACGTCGCCCGGCTGCTGGAGGTAGAGGCGCGGACCACCCGGTGCATTGGGATCGAACAGGATGACCTGACCGGGGTAAATCCAGTGCGGGTTCTTGATCTGGTCCTTGTTCAGACGCCAGACTTCAGGCCAGCGCCACGGCGTCTTCAGAAACTTGCCGGAAATTCCCCACAGCGTGTCGCCCTTCACCACCGTATGACTGCTGGGCGCATTCGCTTGCACCTGAACGGGGCCGGCGGCCGGGGCCGGCTCCGGTGTTGCCTGCGCGAGCGCCAGACCGGCGATCAGGCCAGTCGCAGCGGCTGCGAGCGCAGCAACGCCACGGCGGGGCTGCCGTTCACGGGATGAAGATTGCATGTGGTTCGTTAACATTCCGTATCCTGGCGAGTGGGTCGGGCGTGGCAAAAAAACAACGACGTTGTCATATGCTGTCACATCCAGCGGTTTCGGCCGGCTGTTTTGGCGCGTACGGACTCCACTGAATGCTTCGCAAACGCGCTAGAGCGCATCGCCGAATCAGGCAGGGGAGTCTGGAAACGCCGGAAAAGGCCCCAACCTTGAGAAATTACATGAAGATTGTGCAACCAGCCATCTGATTTGGCAAGTAAATGGCGCTTTTACCCATCCTCGAATACCCCGATGCGCGGCTAAAACGCATCGCCAGCCCGGTGACCGAGTTCACCCCGGCGATCAAGAAGCTTGTCAACGACATGGCCGAGACCATGTACGCCGCGCCGGGCATTGGCCTCGCGGCCACGCAGGTCGATGTCCACAAGCGAGTGATCGTGATCGACGTGTCGCAGGACAAGAGTGACCTCAAGGTCTTCATCAACCCCGAAATCATCGAAGCCGACGGCGAGATCGTTGGCGAAGAAGGTTGCCTGTCGGTGCCGCAGTATTACGACAACGTGCGCCGCGCCGCGCATGTGAAGGTGCGGGCGCAGGACGCCAGCGGCACACCGTTCGAACTGGAGGCGACCGAGCTGCTCGCGGTGTGCATCCAGCACGAGATGGATCATCTGAAAGGCATCGTGTTCGTCGATCATCTGTCGCAGTTGAAGCAGATGCGCGTCAAGAGCAAGATGATCAAGCGCCATCGCGAGGCTGCGCGCGCCTGAGCGCTGGCCGCCTGCTCTTCGCCCGGCTCGCAACCGAATCCAAACCGCCTCTGAATCGAGTTGTCATGCGCGTCGTTTTTGCCGGCACCCCTGAATTTGCGGCGCGCGCGCTGCGCGCACTGTTGCACGCCGGGCCGGATCACGGCCTGCATGTGGTGGCCGCGTACACCCAGCCTGATCGCCCCGCCGGTCGCGGCATGAAGCTCACCGCGTCGGCCGTGAAAGAAGTCGCGCTCGCGCATCACCTGCCAGTGCTGCAACCGGCTACCCTGCGCACGCCGGAGGCGGTGGCGGAGCTGGCCGCGCTGCAGCCGGACGTGATGGTAGTGGCGGCGTACGGCTTGATCCTGCCGCAGGCCATTCTTGACGTGCCGCGCCTCGGTTGCCTGAACATCCACGCGTCGCTGTTGCCACGCTGGCGCGGCGCGGCGCCGATCCACCGCGCGATCCTGGCGGGCGACGCCAAAACCGGGGTTGCCATCATGCAGATGGAGGCCGGGCTCGACACCGGCCCGGTGCTGCTGGAGACCTTTACGGCGATCGGCGCCCGTGAGACCACCGGTGAACTGCACGACCGTCTGGCCACCCTCGGCGCCGAGGCGATCGTGCATGTGCTCAGCCGTCTCAGCCGTGGCGAGGAGCTGGCGGCGGCCACGCAATCGACGCATGGCGTGACCTACGCCAACAAGGTGTCGCCCGAGGAAGCGCAGATCGACTGGTCGGCGAGCGCCGTCGAAATCGATCGCAAGGTGCGTGCGTTTAACCCCACGCCGGGTGCATGGACGACTTGGCACGGCGAAAAACTGAAAGTCTGGGCGACCGGTCTGGTGCCGGTGCCTTCCTGTCTCGGCAGTGAGCCGGGCACCGTGACCGCCGCTGAAGGTGAGCACTTGCTTGTTTCTTGTGGCTCATCCGTACTTGCAGTCACCGAAATCCAGCGCGCTGGCGGCAAACGCATGGCGGTGGGGGCTTGGCTGCGCGGCGGCGGTCATCCAGCCGTTGGTGAACGTCTGGGCAACTAACGGCTCTGACCCAAGATGCCCATTCCAATTGGGCTCAAGGCCATATTGATTCGCAAGTCGACTTTCGACAAAAAGATGCCCTGAGCCCTTATTGAACAAGGGTTTCAGTCAAATCCTGCTGACGAAAATCACGTTATCGAGAGCCCCCACGGCTTGCGCTGCAGCAAGGCAACGGGGCGGGCGCCCGATATGATCGCGACGATGTTGCTGGAAACGCTCGATACCGCCCGTGACCTCGGTCGCCTGAACGAGATCGCTGGCGTCCTGCTGCGCCACGGCTTTGGCGATGCGGTGCGCCGGCTTGGTCTTGCTGATCGTCTGCAGCGCGCCGGTCATGTGCTCAACTGGGAGCACGCCGCCGATCTCGCGCGCATCGAGCCGCCCGTGCAGGTGCGCCTCGCGATGGAGGAGCTGGGGCCGACTTTCGTCAAGCTCGGTCAGGTGCTGGCCGGACGCGCCGATCTGTTCGGCCCGGAATGGATTGCCGAATTCGAAAAGCTGCACAGCCACGTGCCGGCGTTGCCGCTGGACGCACTTCGCCCGCAGTTGCTTGAGGATCTGGGCGCCGAGCCGGAGGCGGTATTCGCCCGTTTCGAAATCGAGCCACTGGCTGCCGCGTCGATCGCGCAGGTGCATCGCGCTGCACTGGCCGACGGCACCGAGGTGATCGTCAAGATTCGCCGTCCAGGCATCGAGACCACCATCGAGTCCGACCTGCGACTGCTCGCCCGTCTCGCGGCGATGGCGGACGCGCAGATGCCGGCGCTCCGGCCCTATCGCCCGCAGCAGCTGGTGCGCGAGCTGGCGCGTTCGCTGAAGCGGGAACTCGATCTGGCGGCAGAGTGCCACAACGCCGAGCGCATGGCGAAGAATCTGGCAGCGCTGCCCGACATCGTGATCCCGCGCGTGCACTGGGCGTATACAAAGAAGCGCATCAATGTGCAGGACTTCATTGTCGGTGTGGCTGGCAGTGATCTGGCGCGGCTTGATGCCGAGGGCTTCGACCGCACGCTGCTCGCCAAGCGCGGCGCGCACGCTGTGCTGAAGATGATCGTCGAGGATGGCTTTTTTCACGCCGATCCGCACCCGGGCAACGTGTTCTATCTGCCGGTCAATCGCGTGGCCTTCATCGATTTCGGCATGGTCGGGCGGCTCTCCGAGCGGCGACGCGAGGAACTGCTGCAACTGCTGCTCGGCCTGGTCGAGCGGCAACCGCAGGCAGTGGCGGATGTACTGATGGACTGGACCGGCGATGATCACGGGCTCAACCTGTCGCTGATGGAGACCGAGATCGAGGCCTTCGTCGATCAGTACCACGACACACCACTTGCGAGTCTGAGCCTTGGCGGCATGCTCGGAGACGTCACCGCCATCCTGCGCGAACATCATCTCGCCCTGCCGTCGGACCTCGCGTTGCTGATCAAGGCCTTCATTTCTCTCGAAGGTATGGGCCGTGGTCTCGATCCCAATTTTCATATGGCCAGCGAGGCGCTGCCGCTGCTCCGGCAGGTCGTACGTGCGCGCTATCAGCCGAACGTCATGGCGCGACGAGGCTGGCAAACCATCCGCCGTGCGCTGGCGGTGGCCGAGCAATTGCCGCACGACATGTCGAAGCTGCTGCGTACCGCACGCCGCGGCCGCCTCAACGTCGGTCTGGAGCTGATCCACCTCAAGCGCGTGGGCGATCAGATCGATCGTGCGGCCAATCGCATGGCAGTCGCACTGGTGATCGCCGCGCTGATCATCGGCTCGTCGATTGTGATGACGGTGTCGGGCGGCCCGACCCTGTTCGGGTTGCCAGCCTTCGGGTTCCTTGGGTTTTGCGCTGCCGTCGTTGGCGGCATCTGGCTATTGCGTTCGATCTGGCGCAGCAACCGCGCCGATCGCGACGACGACGTTTAGCGCACTTGTCAGCCGTTGCGCTGCTTAGTCTGCATGTCTGGTCCCGAGTCTTTCACAATGCCCAGGCAGAGTAGCCTGGCGATACCGTGGTGCCGACACTGAACGTGGCGCGCCCGAGCCCGACACAGCACACCATCGTCGGTCGCTGCGCCTACGCTGCCGCCCGCGAAGCGGCAATCGCCAAAATTCGAGGCGCGAGCGATGACCCGCAAAGCGGTGGCAGGCTGCATCAAACTGCCGTCAGGACGCTGAGCTCTCGCGCTCCAGCGCGTCAACTTTCGCCGTGAGTTCATCGATTTGCTGGCGCAACGCGGCCAGCATTTCGCGCTGCACGTCAAACTCCTGCCGGGTCACCACGTCCATGCGGGCGAGGCCCGCGCTAAGTGTTGCGCGCAGGTTCTTCTGCAGGTCTTCACCGGGATTGCCGGCCAGCACAGCTTTAAGCTGTGCTGCAAGTTCATCGAGGGTCATGGGAAAAGTTTAGCAAACCACTGCTTTCGTCTTTCTCTGTGGTCGCCCCAAAACGGAGCGCGCGTTGCTGCTGCGCAGCAATCGGCACCAAAACGATGCCCAAGGCGCCCGGCCTGCGTGCCGTGACTGGTGCTGGTGCTGGCACGGCGTTTGCGAAGTGCTGCCCAGTCTTGCTGTTTTGACCTTTCCTCCAGGAGATTCACGATGAAACTAAAACGCACCCTCGTCACCACCGCAGTGACCAGCCTGCTCGCCAGCTTCGCGCTGGCGCAAACCCCTCCGGCGCCCGCTGCTGCGCCCGCTCCGGCACCGGCTCCCGAGCCAGCGCCGTTCTCGGTCAATATCGGTGTCGCCAGTTCCTATATCTATCGCGGCCTCAATCAGTCGGACTTCAAGCCGGCACTGCAAATCGGTGCCGACTACGCGCACTCGAGCGGCTTCTATATCGGTACCTGGGGCTCCAGCATCCGCTGGCTGAAGGACTACGGCATCAGCAGCGGCAGCGCCGAGATCGACCTCTATGCGGGGTACAAGGGCGAAGCCGGCCCGATCGCCTACGACGTCGGCGTGCTGCAGTACTTCTACACCGGCTCTGTCGCCCCCGGCGCCACCAAGCCCGACACCACCGAGCTCTACGTTGCCGGCACCTTCAAGATGTTCACGCTGAAGTACTCGCACGTGGTGTCGAAGTCGATCTTCGGTGTGGCGAATTCACGCAACAGCGGCTACCTTGACCTGACCGGCACCTTTCCGATCATGGACAACCTGACGCTGACGGCGCACGTGGGGCACCAGATTGTCAAGAACACCGGCGGCGCCGGCACCTACACCGACGGCAAGCTTGAACTTGGCTACGACTTCGGCAACGGCTTCGCGCTCTCCGGTGGCGTCACGGCAACCGATGCTGACAAGGGCTTCTACACCCCGCTCGGCAAGAAGTTCACCGGCAAGACAACGCCTTACGCGTTGATCAAGTACACCAAGTCGTTCTAAATCCAACCGGGGGAACCTGTCATGAAACTGGTTACTGCCATCATCAAACCGTTCAAGCTCGACGAGGTGCGTGAAGCCCTCGCCGGCGTGGGCGTGCAGGGCATCACCGTGACCGAAGTCAAGGGCTTCGGGCGCCAGAAGGGTCACACCGAGCTGTATCGCGGTGCCGAATACGTCGTCGACTTTTTGCCTAAGGTGAAAGTGGAAGTCGCGGTCAAAACCGAGCTCGTCGAGCGCGTGATCGAAGCCATCGAAAAGGCCGCCAACACCGGCAAGATCGGTGACGGCAAGATCTTCGTGTTCGAGGTCGAACAAGTTATCCGTATCCGCACCGGCGAAACCGGTCCGGACGCGCTCTAAGCGGGGGTCATCCAACATGAAACTACGTCTCTTTATCGGCGCCCTGTTTGCCGCGCTCTCGCTGGGTGCAAGCCATATCGCGGTCGCACAGGCCCCGGCTGCCACGCCAGCGCCAGCCGCCGAAGCCAAACCGGCTGACGCCAAACCGGCAGACGCGGCCAAGCCGGCCGAAGCGGCGCCAGCGGCAGCGGCGGCCCCCGCTGCTGCCGCGCCCGCGGCGCCTGCAGCCAAGGCTCCAGAACCCAACAAGGGCGACACCGCCTGGATGATGGTGTCGACGCTGCTGGTGATCATGATGACTGTGCCTGGTCTTGCCCTGTTCTATGGTGGTCTGGTGCGTTCCAAGAATGTGCTGTCAGTGCTGATGCAGGTGATGGTCACCTTCTCGCTGATCGTGGTGCTCTGGCTGATCTACGGCTACAGCTTCGCGTTCACCGAGGGCAATGCCTTCTTCGGCGGCACCTCTCGGCTGTTCGGCAAGGGCCTGTTCGACAACATCGCCGGTACCTTCGCCACCGCTGCAACGTTCAGCAAGGGCGTGGTCATTCCCGAGATCGTGTTCATGGCGTTCCAGGCGACGTTTGCCGGCATCACCTGCGCACTGATCGTTGGTGCCTTCGCCGAACGCATGAAGTTCTCGGCTGTGCTGATCTTCATGGTCATCTGGTTCACCTTCAGCTACATCCCGATCGCCCACATGGTCTGGTTCTGGCCGGGTCCGGATGCCTACACCGATGCCAAGCTGGTTGATGGTCTCAACGCCACCGCCGGCAAGATCTGGCAATGGGGCGCGCTCGACTTCGCGGGCGGCACCGTGGTGCACATCAACGCCGGTGTCGCCGGTCTGGTTGGTGCTTATCTGGTCGGCAAGCGTGTCGGTTACGGCAAGGAAGCCTTCCCGCCGCACTCGCTGACGCTCACCATGGTCGGTGCCTCGTTGCTGTGGGTGGGCTGGTTCGGCTTCAACGCTGGCTCGGCGCTCGAAGCCAACGGTACGGCCGGTCTCGCCTTCATGAACACCTTCGTTGCAACCGCTGCGGCAGTGATGTCGTGGATCCTTGCTGAGTGGTTCCTCAAGGGCAAGCCCTCGATGCTGGGTGCCGCCTCGGGCGCCGTCGCGGGGCTCGTTGCGATTACTCCTGCTGCTGGCAACGTGGGCCTGATGGGCGCACTGATTATCGGCATCCTGGTAGGCCCGCTCTGCCTGTGGGGTGTGTCTGGCCTGAAGAAGATGCTCAAGGCTGACGATGCGCTTGATGTGTTCGGTGTCCATGCGCTGGGCGGCATCTTCGGTGCACTGGCAACGGGCATCTTCAACAGCCCGAACCTGGGTGGCCCGAGCTTCGTGGCCGATTGGGTGAAGATGGAAATGACCAAGCCGGCGGACTACTCGGTCATGGGCCAGCTCATCATCCAGGCCAAGGGCGTCGGGCTCACCATCGTGTGGACGGCTGTGGTTGCCTTCATCGCGTTCAAGATCGCTGATCTGATCGTCGGTCTGCGGGTCAGCGATGATGAGCAGCGCGAAGGCCTCGACATCGTGTCGCACGGCGAAAGCGCCTACAACCGCTAGTCGTTGCAACGACTCGAAAGCCCCCGGGTTCCTCAGCCGGGGGTGGACGACAAAGGCCCGCTTCGGCGGGCCTTTTGTTTTTTGAGACGTTGCGACCAGCAGATGGCAACAAGTCCGTCGCCCACGCCTCGCCGCCGTACGTCGTCCTGTCACGCATCCCGTCGCCGCTGCCGCGTGCCGGTCGCCCGCAGGTATTGACGGTCAACACTTGCGCGTATGGTCCGTTGTTTGGGCGCTGGGCATCACCCGATGCCATTGTCCGCCCAGGAGGGACCATGAGATATCTACTGTTGCTGATTGCCTGGTGCATCCTGTTCGTGCTGAGTTGGCCCATTGCCCTGCTGGCGCTGGTGTTGTGGCCCATCTTCTGGTTGCTGAGCTTGCCGTTCCGCCTGATTGGAATCACCTTCGACGCACTGTTTGCACTGCTCAAGGCCATCCTTTTGCTGCCGGCGCGATTGTTCGGCTACCGCGCCAGGTCATAAAGCGCCGCACTGCCGACGGGAGGTCGTCAAAGCTTGATCTGGCTGCTCGCAAACGGCGCCGATTGTTGCTATAAACCGGCAAACGTTTTGCCGCGCGGCGATTGGGGAGACGGTGATGCGAGTTTGCCTGGCCGGGCGCCATGCGCCTGCACTCCTGCGGATGGTGGCAGTCCTGCTGGGGGCTATGACCTTTTCCGCTGCATCGTCGGCGGCGAACCTTTATGTGACCACCACTGGTAACAACGCGGGCAATTGCCAGACGCTGGGTGCACCCTGTCTCACGATTGCCTATGCGTTGTCGCAGGCGGCGGCGGCCGGCGACACCATCAATATTGGTGGTGGCACTTTCACCGAAGAGTTGACCATCAGCAAGAGCGTCGTGCTGAATGGCGCCGGCATGGCCAGCACGATCATCAAGGCGCCCGCAGTACTGACCAGCAATCCGGCCGTGCCGGGTGGCAGCCCGGGCCAGCAGACCACCATCGTTTTCGTCACCGGCGCGACCACTGTCGCCACCATCCAGAACCTGCAGATTCAGGGGCCGGGTTCCAGCACCTGCGGCTCGATCGGCTATGGCGTCTTTGCCGGGGGTGGCACCAATCTCACGCTCAGCAACAACCATGTGCTGATGATTCGCGACATCTCGCCGCCCTTGAGCAGTTGCCAGAACGGCTCGGCGATCCGTTACGGCGCGCCGAGCACCTCACAGTCTGCCAGCGGCAGCATCAGCAACAACATCATCGACACCTACCAGAAAAACGGCATCACCCTGTCCAACACCGGGACCGTAGTGACTGTGACTGGCAACAGTGTGACGGGCGAGCTGCCACCGCCCAATACTGCGCAAAACGGCATCCAGATCAGCAGCGGCGCGATCGCCACGGTCAGCAACAATATCGTCAGCAACAACCAGTGCGGTGCCGTCGGCTGCGGGCCAGGCGTCGCTGATGTCTGGGCGACGGGCATTCTGCTGTTTGACGCTGGCGCCGGGACAGCCATCAACAACAACGCGATCTCCGGTAATGACGGCGGCCTGGTGGCTGTTGCCACCACGGTAGGCCAGAGCTTTTCCGCCAGTGGCAACACCTTTTCAGCCAACCGTTACGCCAACATTCTGGCCAGCGCGCTGACGCTCAACCTCACTGGCAACACGATCACCGGCAGCAACTGGGGGGTTGTTGCCCAGGCGTCGAGTCCGGCCAATACGGTGGTCAACCTGTCCGGCGGCAATGTGGTCAGTCAGGCCGCTGCGGCCGGTCTCACCGTATTCGACGACAACCTGACGGATGCCTTCGCGGCCACCATCCAGGGCAGCGGCAACCAGTTCGTCAACAATGCGGTTGGTGCCGCGAACACCCCTAGCCAGGGGACCGTGAGCCTGGCCTGTAACTGGTGGGGCAGTCCGTACGGCCCGATCAATCCGGCGAACCCGTTGGGTCAGGGGAATCCGGCGACGTTGAACACGACATTCACGAACTGGGCAATCGACAACACCACTTTTGCCTGCACCGGGAATCCGCAGAACAACATTCTGCTGGCGTCACCGCAAATACCGGTGCCGACATTGCAGCCCGCACTGGTCGTCACCCTGGCGCTGATGCTCGCTATATTCTCCGCCGTTGTGCCGCGTCGGCGGCGCTGAGCAAGCCTGCAGTTCAATCCATACCCGGCCACTCCGATGCCTCTACCAGCCAATACCCTGCTCTGGAATGCCCGCCTGCTGCTCGTGGAGCGCGCGACCGAAGATGCGCATGCCTGTGCGGAGTGGTACTCGCAACTGCTTGGTGATCCGGTGGAGCAGGTGGCAGACGATGTCTGGCAAGTGCGCGGTGCTGATCGCTGGATGCTGTTTCGCACTGGTACGCCAAAGACCGTGCCGCTGGTGGTCTATGCCTTTCCCGGCGTCGAGCAGTGGGCGGCCTATCGGGCGCAATTGCAGACCATGGCGATTGAGCTGCACCCGGTCGCGGCCGGTCTGGCGGCCATCGTGGGTGACAACGCTTTCGGTCTGCGTGACCCGGATCGTCGTATGGTTGTCTTCTGCGTTGCGCCGCAAACCGAAGCCGCGCCACCGGAAGTCGCCGAGTATCTGCCAGCCCGTCTTCAGCACTTCGTGGTTGCTTCAACGCAGACGGTTGCCATGCTTGAGTTCTATCGCGATGCGCTGGGCTTCATCGAGTCGGACCGCGTGGTCGACAACGACGGCGATCTGTCATCGGCGTTCATGCGCTCCGACGCCGAGCATCACAGTTTCGCGGTGTTCCGGGCGCCACAGCCGGGGCCCGATCATCACGCCTATGAAGTACCGAACTGGAACGCGATCCGTGACTGGGCAGATCACTGCGGTGACCTGGAAATCCCGATCTGGTGGGGCCCGGGGCGGCATGGCGTTGGCAACAACCTGTTCTTCATGATCGAAGATCCGGATGGCTACAAGGTTGAGTTCTCGGCCGAGCTTGAGCAGATGACGGCCGATCAGGCCTATCGCGAGTGGCCGCACGGGCCGCGGGCGCTCAACCTGTGGGGCAACGCCTGGATGCGCAGCTAGCACGTCCCGGACCGCGCCGGGGCGTG
>Ga0208564_1003659_pt1 | contig 11041 bp, 9 predicted proteins | sample AD_UKC073_MetaG_FD_184439 | JGI IMG/M metagenome (GOLD analysis project Ga0208564, IMG submission 184439) | Active sludge microbial communities of municipal wastewater-treating anaerobic digesters from USA - AD_UKC073_MetaG (SPAdes) (version 2) | ecosystem: Engineered > Bioreactor > Anaerobic >... | reverse complement strand
CCGGCATCGGCCCCCAGGACCTGGATGTGGTCGAACTGCACGACTGCTTTGCCCAGAACGAGCTGATCACCTACGAAGCCCTGGGCCTGTGCGCGCCGGGTGAGGCTGCCAGCTTCATCGCGGCAGGCGACAACACCTACGGCGGCCAGGTCGTCACCAACCCCTCGGGCGGCCTGCTCTCCAAGGGCCACCCGCTGGGCGCCACGGGCCTGGCGCAATGTTATGAGCTGACCCACCAGCTGCGCGGTACGGCCGACGCCCGCCAGGTGCCTCGCGCCCGCACCGCGTTGCAGCACAACCTGGGGCTGGGCGGGGCCTGTGTGGTGACGCTGTACCAGGCGGCGTGACGCCCTCAAATGCTCCTTATTTGATAGCAAAATGCAGCCTATTTTCCTAGGCAATGCGTCGATTTGACCTGATAAAATCTTAAATCAGCCGAGCCTGCAGCGAAGCATCAGCCAGAGGCCGCAGCCGGGCGTAATCCAGCAGCTCCGCCAGCCGTGCTCCCTTGGCCTGCCATTCATACACCACGTTTTCCGCCAGCAGCACGTAATGCCATGGCGGGCCGCCGCGTTGCTCGGGCGTCAGCGCGTTGATGCGCTCGCACCAGGCCAGCGCCGCCTTGAGCTTGCGCTGCACGTTGGGATGTGTGGTTTGCTGCTGGGCCTTGGTTTCCGCCAGGAACACCGCATCTGCCGTGCGCACCAGAAAGTCGGGTGAATAAAAAGCGGGCAAGCCGTCGTCCTTCACATACCGCAGCCGGGCAAAGGTATGGCGGTTCTCGCTGATCTTGCAAAAAGCCTGCACCTGCGTGTCTGCCTGCGCCCAGTAGATAAAGGCCTGCTCCAGCCCACCATTGCGCGCAGGCCAGCCCAGGCGAGTGTAGATGCACTTGGCGACCGGAGCCGAATGGCTTTCGCGCAGCATCAGCCTGGGCACCTCGCTCAGCATGCGCAAATGCAGCTCGGTGTGGCCGGTGGTGTGCCTCTGTTCGGACTCCAGCAAAGCCACCGCAAACACTTTGGTGATGTGGTCCACCACCGGCTGGAGCAGCAGCAGGCGCCAGTTTTCAGCGCCCTCACTCCCACCTTCATCGTCCCCCAGCGGGTTAAAGGCTTCACCAAAGAGTTGCGTCCAGATGTAGTCGTCCAGCCAGCCAGTCAGGTCGGCCGTGTTCACCTGCAGGTAAGGCTTGGCCAGGTGCGTGGCAATCTTGTTGCCACGGGGCAGCGGTTCGCTCAGCGCCTGGCTGATGCGGCGTGTGAGCCGGGCCAGATAGTCGTTATAGCCCGCCACGTTCATCACCGCGCCATCCACCCGGTAGTCGCCAAACAGCGTGGCGCTTTGCAGGTCTTGCGAAATGAAGGTGTCACCCTTGCCCAGCAGCCCCGCCAGTTGCGTGCGGGCCATGGCGGTGAAGGCGGGCAATGCGGCCACGTCCAGCGCCGCATGGTCGCGCAATTCGTCGGCCTCGCGCAGGATGAAGGGAATGCCGAAATCAAATGCCTCGTAGCCTTCGCGCAGCTCGGCCGCCACCACGTCGCCCGTGCTGGAGGTGTCGTCCATCGCCTCGCTCGTGGTGCCCGCCAGGCCCTCTTTCAGCAAGTCGTCATAAAACGACTGGAACGCCGGGTGCTCCACGATGGAGAGCACGTCCAGCAGGCTACCCGGCTCCTGCCCGGCGCTGATGCGTTCGCGGTTCTCGCGTTTGAGATCCTTGTATTCGGCATCGCGCCACATCAGCCGCAGGCCCCGGCCAATGGTCTGCTCCAGCAATATCTGCGCTTGCGACGAACGCAGCGGCACGATGACGCAGATGTTGTTCACGTCAAAACCTTCACGCAACATCAGCACACTCACGATCACGCGCGGCGTGGCATGCCGGTCCACACTGAACAGGCGTTCTCGCACCGGGGCCCAGTCCTTCTCGCCCAGTTCGGCCTTCTTGCCGGAGTCGATGGTCATCACCTCGTCGTCCTGCAGCCCCTCCTGCTCTTGCAGGAAGGTGGCCACCAGCGGCGACACCGTGGTGTCTTCGCACACCACCAGCATCTTGGGGTGGCGGTGCGGGTCCACCTTGGCAAAGTCGGCTTCCAGCTTGCGCAGCTTCTTCAGGCCCGCGCGCAGCATCACCCGCTGGCCCTCGCTCAAGGCCGGGTTGCCTGATTCGTCGCGCTCGGCCTTGAAGTCCAGAGGCAGTGCGCCAATCTCCTTGCGCCGGTCCAGCACCAGCGACTTCACCAGCCCGGCACGCATGGCACTTTGCAGGTCAAAGTCCGTGATGATGTGCGGAAAGTAAATCTTCTTCTTGTTCTTGCCACTGCCCACATCGTTGTAGGGCGTGGCCGAGAAGTCCACCTGCACGAAACGCCGCCCCTTGGGCTCGGCAATACGCGACAGGCTCTTTTGCCATTCCACCTCGGTGGTTTCACCCTCGCGCCTGAACTCATGGATGTGGTGCGCCTCGTCGTTGAACACCATCAGTTCGGGCAGCCCCGCCAGATATTCCAGCACATTGCCCCGGGCATAGCGCCGGTCCAGCACATCCAGGCTGTTGCCGGTGGCACGGCCCGGCGTCAGCGGCAGCACGGTGGCCACCACATCGTGCGCGGCCAAAGGTGCGCCAGGGGCCTCCACCTCTTCCACCTCCTCCGGCACATCACCCTCGGCCAGCAGATGCCAGTTGGTGATGGCGATCATGCCGTTGCCGGTGGCTTTCAGACCGATGTCATGCTTGCTGCAGACATTGCCGCGCACAAAGGCAAAAACGGCTTCGCGGTGTGCCTCGGGAATAAGCAGGTCGGCAAAAACCGCTATGTCAGACGTGGCGAAATCACGCGTGCCATGGCCGCCCGCCACCAGCTTGCCGCAGAACGCGTCCAGCAGCCGCTCGTACACGATCAACCCCGGGGCCACCACCATGAACTGGCGCGTAAAACGTGCATCGTCCAGCCCCTCGGCCGCCGCAGCCGTCTTGTTGAGCAGTTGCCAGATCATCAGCGCCTGCAGCACCCAGGTCTTGCCCGTGCCGGTGGCCATCTTGAAGCAGTACTTGGGGTGCGCATGTTTGGGCGCAGACACCTCGGCCAGCCGGGTACCCACCAAAAGCGCATCGGGTGCGGCCTGCTCGTAAAGATCTTTCAGCGTGGAGGCCCCCAACACCTCATGCGCCACGATGGCATTCAGGATCGCCTGCTTTTGCCCCGCATGGAAGTTGAGCGTCCCGCGCGCAGCCGCCATGTCCTCGCCGAACCACCATAGGAGTAGCTCGGCAGTGGTGGGAGTGACGAGATCCAGCAGGTCGGCTGCGCCGGATTCGAGGCCCAGGCAGAGTTGCTGTGTTTTGGCGGTGAGGCCGATGGAGAGGGCGAGCTGGTTATCTATTTCAGGCATGGTGCTTGTTGGGTTGAAAGCAGTTGACTACAATTGTGGTAACTTCTGAGAGGCACACCATGTCCACCGTTTCCATGCGCATTGACGAATCCTTGATCAGCGCTGCCCGCGCGGCCGCCAAGGCTGAATTCCGCACCGTGCAGGGGCAGGTGGAGTTCTGGGCCAAAGTGGGCCGCGCCGCGCTGGACAACCCCGATCTGCCCGCCTCTTTCATTGCCGAAAGCCTCATGGGCCTGGCGGAACCACGGGAAGACAGCACGCCCTTCGTGCCGCGTAGCAGCACCTCGCAGGCATGAGTTGGCAAATCCAGCAAACGCGGCGCTTTGCCCGTGTTTACAAAAAGCTGACCAACGCTGCACTGATTGCAGACACCGATGTGGCAGTCGCAACCGTTGCAAGCAACCCCGACATAGGTGAACGCAAGAAAGGCGACTTGGCCCAGTTGTGGGTACACAAGTTCCGCAGCCAGGGCCAGTTGTACCTGTTGGGTTACACGCGCGAGGATGCGGTGCGCCTGGTCTATCTGGAAGCCCTGGGACCGCATGAGAATTTCTACCGGGATTTGAAGCGGTGAAGGCAACGCCATAAACGGGGGAACTCGCAGCGTGGTCCTCAAACCGAGGTAACCACTTCCGCCTCAAACCCAAACACATCCACCACCCGCACACACACCTTGCGCGGGCCGGTTTTGGCTGGGGTCATTACCGTGGCGGAGGTCACCACACGCAACGCGTCGGCATCGTTGGCCGTGTTGCCCCGGTAGTCCTGCCACACCGAGCGGAACACCTTGCCGTCGTAGTCGGGGTCCACCGCCCAATACTCAACCAGTGCCAGCGGCTCCGCATTGGCAACCTGCTGCAGCTTGGCGCGGTTGGCATCGTCGAGGTTGATGGCCTCGGGCGACAACAGCACATAGTTCTTCAGCGCAACCTTCAGGGTCTCGGTGTCGCCTTGGGTCTTGCGTTCAATGGGATGGATGGTCAGGTACTGCAGCGACGAGAAGCGCACCTGGCCGCGCAGCTTGTCAATGCCGCCCTTCTTCTTGAGCCGGTCCATCAGGTCGGGCGGAATCACCAGCACTTCCAGGCGCGAGTCGTTGAGCGCAGTGATGGTTTCACCAATGCTGGGCTCGAAGTTCCAGCCCAGCACCACCACCCGGTCCCAGCCTCCCAGCAGGTTGTCGCGCTGGGCAATAGCTTTCTTGAGCGTGGCCATACCCGTGAGTTTGTTGGGCGAGTCGGCCAGCACCAACGTCTTGCTGCCCCGCTTGCCGCCCAGCTCCACGCCGGCAATCTGGCCCAGGTTGCGCTGCGGGTTCACATCCGCAGGCAAGGGCAGCGCCCCGTAGAGCGAAAGCACGATGTGCGAGAGGTCGCCAATGCGGAAGTCCCGGCCCAGCGTGGCCTTGGCGGCTTCTACCTGGTAGTCGCCAATGGCTTGGTAGAGGAAGGGCTTGGCTTCGAGGTCTATCAGGCGCTTGCGCATGATCATGCAGGCGGGTTTGCCCAGGTCGGTGGTGATCCAGCGGCGGCCCAGTTTTTCGGCCGCAGCTGCGGTGGTGCCGGAGCCGCCGTTGAAGTCGGCGACGATTGAGTCAGGGCTTGTGTGGCCCAACAAGATGCGTTCTAAAAGTTTTTCTGGCTTTTGTGTTGCATACCCCACTCGTTCTTTTGCAGGAGCAATGGAAATGTCTGTCCATATGTCCTGGAGCAATACCCCATTCATGTCCTCCTCGAAATTCTTGAGGTAAGGCATTCCACTGCTTGAGTGATAAATTTTTTCCTGTGCGTCCAGCTCTCGCATCCGATCAAATGAATATGCCCAGTAACGCCCACTCGAAGGGAAAACGCCATTCCAAGCGTAGTGGTAACCAGGGTTGTTTGCGGTCAAATCACTTGTTTTGAATCGGCGCCCGGCTGCATCTTGCTTGTTGTACGCTTTGTCTACGTATTCGTCCGAATAGGCAGAAAACTGCGTATTCCAGATGTACTTTGAAGACTTCCTTACCCAAAACAAGACGTCATGAACAGTCCCGTAAGAGGTAGCCCTCTTTGAATCGTTGTGCGCACTTGATCTTTGCCAAACGATTTCATTTGCGAAGTTGTCCTTCCCAAACACGTCATCCAACACCAGCTTCACGTAGTGCCCCACATGCCAATCCAGATGCACATAAATGGAGCCGGTATCCGCCAGCAACTCCCGCATCAGGATCAGGCGCGGCGTGATCATGGCGAGGTACGAAGCCGTGCCGTCTGACCAGGTATCCGAGTACGCAAACTGCTCAATCACCGTGGGCTTCTGCTCCAGTTCCACGCCAGGCAGAGACACCTTGGTGCGGTAGTCGGCCTTGCTGTCAAACGGCGGGTCGATGTAGATCAAGTCCACCTTGCCGCGCAGGCTGGGCGTGGTGTCATCACCCGCCAGCAGCGCGGCCATAGCCAGCAGGTTGTCGCCGTAGATCAGGCGGTTGGTCCATGCATCGCCCGTGCTGGCCTGGCGGTCTTGGCGGGTTTGCTGCGTCACCCAGTCCGTGGCCGCGCTGTCTTTGGCGGGCAGCACAACCTCACGGGTTTGCAGGCTGATGCGGTTGCGGCTTTCCAGGCCTTCGAGGATTTTTTCGGCTTGCTTACGCCCGTTGGCAACGATCTCGGGCAGTTGTTCGAGCAGGGATTTGGGCATGCAGTACGTAGGGGGCGCACCGTGCAGGCCGCCCGCTCAACCAAAAGTTGAATGAAAAATTCAATTGATCGTACAACATAAAGTTCAATCAAAATTCAACTGAAATTTAGTGTTCCGGCATGGATCAGAAGCTGGAATTCGCCGAACGCCTGCAAGCCGCCATGCGGGCTGCCGGATTGGAGCCACGCCCGGCCGTGCTGCTTAATCTGTTCAATGCCCACTACTGGGGGCGGTCGGTGACTTTTCAGGCGGTGGCGCGCTGGCTGCGGGGTGAGTCGATTCCGGCACAGGACAAGCTCATCGTGCTGGCCGAAGTACTCAAGGTGGAGCCTGAAGTGCTCCGCTTCGGCGATGCGGTACGCACATCGGTATTGGCACGACGACAGCGTTGGGAGGATGGAATAGGCTACCTGGAGCGTGAGACCTTCGATGCATTCCTGCAACTGCCTGCAGCGCAACGCAAGCTGATCCGCGAGGTCATCCTGACTTTCGCCAAGGTGCACGTCGCCGCGCCGCCACCGCCCGACTGATCTCTTTTCGTCGTTGGAATCTTGCTTAAATCACATTTCAACCACAATTTTGTTTGAAAAATGATTTAATTAGCAAATGTTGCACCGCTACGCTTTTTCCAACTTCCAGTCTTTCCGCAGCCGCACCGAGGTGTCGTGGCTGCTGGATGGCAAGGTTCCCGAAGCCGTGTGGTCCCACGCAGCGGGCTCGGGTGAGCGCCTGAGCACGGTGATGGCAGTGATTGGCCCCAATGCCAGCGGCAAGACGGCGCTGCTCAAGCCGATCCTGTTTCTCGAATGGTTCATTCGCCATTCGTTTGCCGCCGACCCGGCGCAGGCTTTGCCCTATGCGCCCCACGCGGCGGCAGCGGGTGAGCCGTCGGAATTCGAGGCGGATGTGGACATGGATGGCCGCCTGATGCGCTACACGCTGCGCTGCACGCCCCAGCGCGTGTTGCACGAGGCCCTGCATGCACGCCACGAACGCATGCGTTATGTGTTTGTGCGCACCTGGAACGAAGCCATACAAGCCTACGACATCAAGCAGCAAGACTTCGGCTTTTCCCCCGCCGAAGCCCGCAAGGTGCGGCCCAATGCGTCGCTGATTGCCACGGCGGCGCAATACGGCGTGGCGCTGGCGCAGCAGATGGCCAACACACACATCGCCAGCAACATCCACCAGTTTGGCCGCATGGTGAATGACAGGCGGCAGCTCCTCAACGCCGCCGCGCACTTTGCTGCCGAAAATGCCCAACTGCAGCATCTGGTCCGCCTCCTGTCAGCCTGGGATCTGGGTTTAAGCGATGTGCAGGTACGCGCCATGGAGACAACCCTGCCCGATGGCAAGAAAGACAAGTTCTGGCTGCCGTATGGCATCCATCGGGTTGCCGACGGTGCAACGTTCGAGCTGCCATTCATACAGGAATCCAGTGGCACACAGGGCGCCTTCATGCTGCTGCACCGCTTGTTGCCCGTGCTGCAGTCGGGCGGATTGGCGGTGATCGACGAGTTCGAGAACGATCTGCACCCACACATGCTGGAGCCGATACTGGATCTGTTCGCCAACCCGGCTACCAACCCGCATGGTGGTCAGTTGCTGTTCACCTGCCATGCCATGGAGGTGCTGAACCTCGTGCACAAATCGCAGGTGATGCTGGTGGAGAAAGATGCCACCAACGAAAGCAGCGCCTGGCGGCTGGACAGCGTGGAGGGCATCCGCAGCGATGACAACTTCTATGCGAAGTACATGGCCGGTGCCTACGGTGCTGTGCCGCAACTATGAAGCACCAGACTGTCCGCCGGCGCGCCGCCCGCACAGTGCTGCTGGTGGGGGAAGGGGATGCCGAGGTGCTTTTTCTGCAATACCTCAAAAGCCTGTACGTGCAACGCGGCTCGGGCGTAGTGGTGACGATCAAGAATGCACGGGGCAAAGGCGCAGCCCATGTGGTGGACTTCGCACGCCGCCAGTCCAGCAACGCGGCCTTTGACGCCGTTGCCGCCTTGCTCGACACCGATACGGACTGGAACGACAAGGTACGGACGGCGGCGCGCAAAGCACGGGTGCAGGTAATTACGTGTGAGCCATGCCTGGAGGCCGTTTTGCTGGCAATTCACCAGAGGCCCGTGGAAGGGCGATCCACCGTGCAGCTCAAAAAAGATTTCCTGGATAGGTTTGGCGCACCCGCGCACCAAGCGGCTTATGCCGCTCACTTTGACGCCCCTGTGCTGACGCAAGCACAGGGGCGCGTCCAAGTGATGCAGCAGCTTTGGGTTCTGATGGCGTCACCCGGCACGGTGTGATGGTGCAGCCCTCAAATCAACCCCAGCTCCCGAGATTCATCATCGTCAAACACCCGTGACCGGGTGAGGAAGGCCTTGCCGCTCGGCCCTTCCAGCGAGAAGGTGCCACCGGTGCCCTCGATCACATCGATGATGAGCTGGGTGTGTTTCCAGTACTCGAACTGGTTGACACCGATATAGAACGGCACGCCGCCGATGTCGCCCAGGTACACGTCCCCGGCGCCGATGGTCAGCTCGCCCGGCAGGTAGGCGTTGGCCGCGCTGTTGTCGCAGCAGCCGCCGGACTGGTGGAAGAAAAACTCGCCGTACTGGCCCTTGAGCTCGTCGATGAGCGCCAGGGCTGCATCCGTTGCCACGACACGGTCAACCATGTGGTTCTCCTGCGCCGCCAGGGCTGCGCTGCACCCCTGGCGGGTTGGGGGCTGGATCAGAAGAAGCCCAGCTTGTTCTCGCTGTAACTCACCAGCAGGTTCTTGGTCTGCTGGTAGTGGTCCAGCATCATCTTGTGGGTTTCACGGCCGATGCCCGATTCCTTGTAGCCACCAAACGCGGCGTGCGCCGGGTAGGCGTGGTAGCAGTTGGTCCACACCCGGCCGGCCTTGATGGCGCGGCCCATGCGGTAGGCCACGTTGCCGTTACGGCTCCACACGCCGGCACCCAGGCCGTAGAGGGTGTCGTTGGCGATGGTCAGGGCTTCAGCTTCGTCCTTGAAGGTGGTCACCGCCAGCACGGGGCCGAAGATCTCTTCCTGGAAGATGCGCATCTTGTTGTGGCCCTTGAACAACGTGGGCTGCACGTAGTAGCCGCCTTCCAGGTCACCCCCCAGGTGGGCCTGGCCACCGCCGATGAGCACTTCGGCGCCTTCCTGCTTGCCCAGGTCCAGGTAGGACAGGATCTTGGTGAGTTGTTCTTTGCTGGCCTGTGCGCCCATCATGCTGTCGGTGTCCAGCGGGTTCTTCTGCTGGATGGCTTTCACGCGTTGCAGCACACGCTCCATGAACTTGTCGTAGATCGATTCCTGGATCAGCGCACGCGATGGACAGGTGCAGACCTCGCCCTGGTTGAAGGCGAACAGCACCAGGCCTTCCACGGCCTTGTCGAGGAAGGCGTCGTCCTTGTCCATGATGTCGGCAAAAAAGACGTTGGGGCTCTTGCCGCCCAACTCCAGCGTGGCGGGGATCAGGTTGTTGGCGGCGGCCTGGGCGATCACGCGACCGGTGCTGGTCGAGCCGGTGAACGCGATCTTGGCGATGCGCTTGCTTTGCGCCAGCGGCATGCCAGCTTCACGACCATAGCCGTTGACGATGTTCAAGACGCCTGCGGGCAGCAGGTCGGCGATCAGCTCGGCCAGGATCAGGATGGAGATGGGGGTGGACTCTGCCGGCTTGAGCACCACGCAGTTGCCGGCACCAATGGCAGGCGCCAGCTTCCAGGCCGCCATCAGGATGGGGAAGTTCCACGGGATGATCTGGCCCACCACGCCCAGCGGCTCCTGGATGTGGTACGCCACGGTGTTCTCGTCGATGTTGCTCAAGGCGCCTTCCTGCGCCCGCACGCAGCCCGCAAAGTAGCGGAAGTGGTCCACGGTGAGCGGGATGTCGGCGTTCAGCGTTTCGCGGATGGCCTTGCCGTTGTCCACGGTTTCGGCGTAGGCCAGCAGCTCCAGGTTTTGCTCGATGCGGTCGGCAATCTTGAGCAGGATGTTGGAGCGCGTGGCGGCGTCGGTCTTGCCCCATTGGTCGGCGGCGGCGTGGGCGGCGTCCAGCGCCAGTTCGATGTCCTCGGCAGTGGAGCGGGCAGCCTGGGTGTAGACCTGCCCCGAGACCGGTGTCACCACGTCGAAATACTGCCCCTTGACCGGCGGCACCCACTGGCCGCCGATGAAGTTGTTGTACTGGGGTTTGTAGACCACTTTGGCGCCTGCTGCGCCGGGTGCTGCATAAATCATGTTGTCTCCAGAGGGATGAACCAGGTGAATTGCGCCAGCGGCATCGGGCCGCGTGCACAGCCTGTTTTATCAAGAGCCATGCCCAGGCCGTGCCGGGGCGTTCCGCCAAGCCATGCCCAGGCTGCAAATGCTTGATTTACATGGATATTTCGGCACACCCTCTCAAACCCTGACAGGGAAAACCCAGGTCATGCCATCTTCCTCGAGCCCCCTAGCCCGCGTTGCAGGCCGCCACACCTGTCCAGAAATGGAACACCTCCCTGGTACACCCAGGGACATACGGACCGATGCCATTGACCCGCCCTACACTGCTTGCCATGCGGGGCCACCGTCACGAGCCCCCAGGAGACAAGATGGCCATTGCAACCCATGTCCCCGGGCCGGTGCTGCGCCAGGCGCGCCAGCGGCTGCTGGAAGGCATCGATACACCCACCCCTGCGGCGGCTGCCATCAACGAGCGCGTCACCCGCTCATGGCGCCGCAGCATGGCGGCCGGCCTGGCCCCCTTCCACCCCAGCGCCCCCGAGAACCTGCCCGACTCCGAGCTGCGCCGCGTGCTGGCCCTGAACCGCGACCTGCTGGGGCACTCGCAGCCGGTGATGGAATACCTGTTCGAGCAGGTGCGCCACAGCCACAGCATGGTGGTGCTGGCCAACCGCCACGGCGTGCTGATGCACACCCTGGGCGACGCCGACTTCCTGGGCAAGGCCGA
>Ga0208564_1003652_pt1 | contig 11069 bp, 10 predicted proteins | sample AD_UKC073_MetaG_FD_184439 | JGI IMG/M metagenome (GOLD analysis project Ga0208564, IMG submission 184439) | Active sludge microbial communities of municipal wastewater-treating anaerobic digesters from USA - AD_UKC073_MetaG (SPAdes) (version 2) | ecosystem: Engineered > Bioreactor > Anaerobic >... | reverse complement strand
GCATTGAGGCGGTTCCCGGCGGCCGCGGCAGCCGCCGGCATAGCCGTCCTGATGGCCACGGCCTGCAACGGCGCAGACACGCCCGACCCGACACCGACCAGGTCGCAGGCGACGGAGACGACCTCGACGGCCACCCCGACGCCGTCCCCGTCGGAGACCAAGGACGAGACCCCTGCCGAGCGAGACGCCCGCCTCGCCGGGGAGGCAGTGGTGAAGTACTGGGCCGTCGTGGACGACCTCGCAGCCAACCCAACGAAGAGCCTCAACCTGCTTGACCCCGTGGCTCGGGACCAAGCTCGAGCTCAGATGCAGACGCTGTTGGGTACCTACGCTGCGAAGGGCCTGACCCAGACGGGGACGTCCTCCCTCACCGACGTGCAAGCGACCACCGACGACGGGAAGTCATTCACCGTGACCGCGTGCGTTGATGTCAGCGGCGTCGACCTCGTCAACGAGCAAGGCGTGTCTCAGGTGAATCCGGATAGGCCTGAGCAGCAGTCATTCAGCTACACCGTCGCCAAGGCTGATGGCGGCTTCTTCGTCACTCGTGACTCGCTCAAGGGGTCGTCGTGCTGATCAGGACCGCAGCTCTCGTTGCGACTGCGCTCTTCATGCTTGTTGTCGGAGGGCCCTCCGTTTCGGCGGCCGAGCCGATCGTGTGTCCCCCCGGGTCGGAGCCCGACGCGAGGGGCGGCATTTGCATCATCACCGTGACCACCCCAGAGCCTGTGTCGAACGGGGGTAGCGGTGGTAGTGGCGCAACCAAGCCGGCTGCGCAGCGGACGTGCACGTTCACCCTGCTGGGTTCGTCGAGGGAGATGCCGTGCTCGAGCGATGACGGTTGGTGGTCTCAGTCGCAGCAGGCGTACTGCGAGGCGGCGTCTCCACAGCCGCCGTTGAGTGACCCGGTGTGGGGTGGCCGAACGGAAGGGCAGATCTACGAGTGCACCCGCCCGGGCGCCGCGTTCGGGGTTGTCGCACCGGTCTTCCTGATCTGGCTGGCGCAACCACCGGCGGGGGCGCCACCGGACCCGCGGGTGCTGGCCCAGCAGGCGGTGGCGACGATGAACCTCAAGGCGGTCTCCATCGGGATCGTTCCTGAGCCGGCGCCGGGGCGTGTCGGCCTGGTGGGGATGCCGGTGTGGATGTGGGACACCAACCCCGGCCCAACCACGTGGGGGCCGATCACCAAGACGGCTTCGGCTGGCGGGTACGCAGTCACGGCGACCGCGAAGGCGACCAAGGTGGTGTGGTCGATGGGCGACGGGGAGGTCGTGGTCTGCCGCACCCCGGGAACCCCGTACGAGGACTCGTACGGCCGTCAGGACAGCCCGGACTGCGGGTACACCTACACCCGCCAGGGCGTGTACCAGGTGTGGGCCCGGTCGTACTGGTCCGTGCAGTGGTCCGGCCTCGGGCAGAGCGGGTCCATCCCGTTGCAGTTCGCCAACTCCGTGCGCATCACCGTGGGTGAGGCGCAGGTGCTCACCCAGTAGCCGGTCCACGAACAAGGGGATCCAGATGACGACGACGACAAACCCGAACGGGGCGGCCACGACGGCTGGTGTCGCCCCGTCCCGCGCGGAGGCGGCCGTACGCGTCGCGCCCGCGCCCAAGCTGCGTCGCCGCCCGGCACTGATCGCTGCCTCGGTCGCGGCGATCTGTCTCGGGGGGCTGCTCGCGGCGTTCGCGTGGACCTCGACCAGCAACACCCAGTCCGTGCTCGCCATGCGGGTCGCAGTCGAACGCGGCGCCGTGATCGGGCCAGACGACGTGATGACCGTTCAGATCAGCACCGACCCCGCCCTTCGGCCGGTGCCCGCCTCCCAGGCGTCCACGGTGGTCGGCCAGCGTGCTGCAACCGACATCGCCGCCGGCACCCTCGTGACCAGCGAACAAGTCAGCGAGGCGGTCCTGCCCGCGGCCGGCATGTCGATCGTCGGAGTGGGACTGCCCGCGTCCCAGATGCCCGGAGAACCCCTTCTGTTCGGTGACCGGGTGCGGGTCGTCGCCACCCCCGGCCAGTCCGGCGAGGTCACCGCGGGGGAGCAGGTGACCATCGCCGCCACTGTCGTCGGGGTCCGCGTGAACGACGAGAATGGCCAGAACGTCGTCAGTGTCCAAGTCCCCGAGCAGGACGCGGCCGAGCTCGCCGCCCGCGCCGCCACCGGGAACGTGGCCCTGGTCCTGGACTCCCGGGAGCGCTGATGGCCCTGATCGTGCTGACGTCCGCCTCCGGTTCGCCTGGGGTGACCACGACCGCGCTCGGGTTGGCCCTGACCTGGGTCCGCCCGGTCCTGCTCGTGGAGGCGGACCCGACCGGCGGGTCCGGCCTGTTGGCCGGGTACTTCCGTGGGCAGGCCGCCCCCACGCAGTCCCTGATCGATCTTGCGTTCGCGCACCGCGCCGGCGGCCTGGCCGACGCGATCCCGGCGGTGGCGATGCAGGTCCCGGACACCAGCGTGACCATGATCGCGGGCACCACCGCCCACGGGCAGGCCCGATCCCTGGAGTCCCTGTGGGAGCCGCTCGCGACCGTGTTGAAGAGCCTGGACGTGCTGGGGCAGGACGTGATCGTCGACGCCGGCCGGCTCGGCCTGGCCGGCGCCCCCGAACCGTTGCTGTTCGCGGCCGACCTGTGCCTGCTGGTGACCCGCACCGACCTCGTCGCGTTGTCCGGGGCCCGGTCGTGGGCCCAGACCCTGCGCGGCGGGTTCGAACAGCGCGGCGCCGGGCCATCGCTGGCGCTGCTCACCGTGGGGGAGGGCCGGCCCTACCGTGCCCGGGAAGTGAGCAAGGTCCTCCAACTCCCGATCCTGACGTCACTGGCGTGGGACGCGGACGCCGCAGCGGTCTTCTCCCACGGCGGCACCGCACCGCGCGGGTTCGACCGGGCCCCGCTGCTGCGGTCGCTGCGCACCACCGGGGACACAGCCCGCTCCCAGATCAGCAGTACCCGCGCCCAGCTCACCGGCACCCACGAGGCGTCACCACCGGCCGACCAGGACCGGCATGCCGGCCAGCGGCGGACGGGTACACGCTCATGACCACCGACCGGATCGACACCACGGCGGGTCCGGACCCCAGCGACCTGCCCCTGTTCGCGACCCTGCCCGCGCAGCGCCCCGGCCGGGTCCGCGGGTCGTTCTCCATGAACCCAACCCCGACCCCGGTCGTGTCTGCGACCGCGCCCAGCGGCAACGGCAACGGCCATGTGAATGGTCATGCGGGGCTGGTTGCGCGGCCGCTTCCGCGCCCGTTCGCGGGGGAGCTTGACTGGCCCCTGGTCGCGGCGTTGCGGCAGCAGGCCTCGGACCGGCTCTCCGCGGCCCTGGGGGAGGACCGCACCCGCACCACCAGCACGGACCAGCGGTCCCGGGGCAGGGCGATCATCATCGACCTGCTCGAGGCCGAGGCCGCAGAACGCATCGGGGCCGGCGTGCCGACCTGGTCCGCCACGGAGCAGGACGCGCTCGTGGCGGCCGTCGACAACGCCCTGTTCGGGCTCGGCCGGCTCCAGCCGCTGGTAGACGACGAGATGGTGGAGAACATCATCATCACCGGCCACGACCAGGTCACCCTCGAGCTGAGCGACGGACGGCTGATCCCCGGCCCGCCCGTCGCGGACAGCGACGCCGAGCTCATCGACTTCCTCGTCTTCCTTGCCTCGCGCAGCGAGGTCAACGCCCGACCCTTCTCCCAGGCCCAACCCCGACTGCACCTGCGCCTGGACGGCGGTGCCCGCCTCGCCGCGGCGGCGTGGGTGACACCCCGCCCGTCCGTGGTGATCCGCCGTCACCGGCTGCGCCGCATCACCCTTGAGGACCTGGTCGGGCTCGGTGCCCTGACCGACGTCGCCGCGTCGTTCCTGTCCGCCGCGGTCAAGGCCCGCAAGTCCATCGTCGTCGCAGGCGCCCAGGGCGCCGGCAAGACCACCTTGGTGCGGGCTCTGTGCGCGGAGATCCCCCCGCACGAGGCGATCGGCACCTTCGAGACCGAGTACGAGCTGCACCTGCACGAGCTGAAAGATCAGCACCCGATCGTGTTCGCGTGGGAGGCCCGCCCCGGCTCCGGGGAACGCGGACCGGACGGCTCCCAGGCGGGGGAGTTCACCCTGTCCCAGGCCTTGTTCGACTCCTTCCGGTTCAACCTGTCCCGCCAGATCGTCGGCGAGGTCCGCGGCCACGAGATCCTCGCCATGCTCAAGGCGATGGAGTCCGGTGCCGGGTCCATCTCCACCACCCATGCCCCGACCGCTGAGGGCGCGATCGCCAAGCTCGTGACCTGCGCGATGGAGGCCGGCCCGCACGTCACCCACGACTACGCGGTCCGGGCGATCGCCGCCGCCATCGACGTCGTCGTGCACGTCCACCTGGAGACCGCACCCACCACCGAGGGGGTGTGGCAGCGCAACCGTTGGGTCGCCGAGATCATCACCGTCGCCCCCGGGGAGAGGGACAAGGGGTACGCGATCCAGCATGTGTTCCGCACTGCCCCCGGCGAGCAGGCCGCGACCCCGCATGTCCTGGACGACTCCTACCGGGACCTGACCCGGTACGGGTTCGACCTGCAAGGCTTCTTCGCCGCCACCCGCGGGCCGACGTCATGACCCCGCTGGTGCCGGCCGTCGCCGGGGCCCTGGTCGTCGCCGGCCTGATCGGCCTGACCCTTGGGCTGCGACCGACCCCACCCCCGCCTCCCTCGCCGGGGCGTGCCCGCCCCGGCCTGGCCCGGATCGCCGCGATCACGCCTCGGTCTCGGGCGCCGCTGCTGGCCGGGTTCACGGCCGGGGTGGTCATCGCGGTGCTGACCGGGTGGTGGGTCGCTGCCCTCGTGCTGCCCGCGGCCGCGGCGGGGCTGCCGGTGCTGTTGTCGGCACCGCCGTCCACCGCCCGGATCGACCGGCTCGAGGCGATGGAGGAGTGGACCCGCGCCCTTTCCGGGGTCCTGACCGTTGGTGTCGGACTGGAGCAGGCGCTGCTGTCCACGCTGCGCTCCACCCCGCACGCGATCCGACCCGAGGTCACCCGCTTGGTGTCCCGGCTGCGGGCCCGGTGGGCCACCGAGGACGCGCTACGGGTGTTCGCCGACGACCTGGACGACGCCACCGGTGACGTCATCGCCGCCAACCTCATCCTCGGCGCCCGCCGCCGCGGGACCGGCCTGGCCGCCGTCCTGGAATCCTTGGCCGAGTCCGTCGCGGCCGACGTGCGCGCCCGACGGGAGATCGAGGCCGACCGGGCCAAACCGAGAGCCACCGCCCGCTGGGTCACCATCATCACCGTCACCGTGCTGGGCTTCCTGGCGCTCTCCGGGGACTACGTCGCCCCCTTCGGCACCCCGCTCGGGCAGGTCATCCTCACCGCCCTGCTCGGGCTGTACGTGGCCACCCTGATGTGGATGCGGCGGATGGCCACCGGAGCCCCCCTGCCCCGGTTCATCGGCGCCAGCGTCACGCAGGGAGCGTCATGACCGCCCCGACCAGCCTCCAGCTCGCCATCGCCGCCGGCGCCCTCATCGGGCTCGGCGTCGCCCTGCTGGCCTGGCGGCTGGTCCCGGCGCAACCGGACCTGCGCGACGCCCTGGAACGGCTCTCCCCGGAGCACGCCCGCCGCCACGTGAGCGCACCGGTCGTGGGGGAGCCCACGCAGCGGCTCGGGGCGTGGGGGCTGCACGTTCTGCCACCAGCGGTGTGGGGGCGCACCCCGACCGCGGAGCTGGCGATCCTGCGCAAACCGGTGACCAGGTTCTACGGGGAGAAGGTCAGCTTCGCCCTTCTCGGGCTGGTCATCCCGCCGGTGCTGACCGTGCTGTTCACCGTCTTCGGCGCCGACCTGCCGCTGCCGGTCCCCCTGGCCGGCAGTGTGGTGTTGGCGGGGGTGCTGTTCATGGTCCCGGACTACAACGCCCGCGACGACGCGAAGAAGGCCCGCGCCGAGTTCAGCCGGGCCCTGGGTGCCTACATCGACCTCGTCGCCCTCGAACGGCACAACGGCTCCGGCCCCCGCCAGGCGATGGAGGCCGCCGCCGCCGTCGGCGACTCGTGGGTGTTCGCCCGCCTGAGTGAGGAGCTGGCCCGCACCCGCTGGTCCGGGCTCACGCCCTGGGAGTCCCTGCGCGCCCTCGGCGCCGAGCTGGGATTGCCCGAGCTGGACGACCTCGCCGACATCATGCGCCTGTCCGGTGAGGAAGGGGCGCAGGTGTACGCCTCGCTGCGGGCACGCTCCGCCGGGATGCGCGCCGCGATGCTCAACCACGAGAAGGCCAAGGCCAACGAGGTCGCCGAACGGATGACCATCCCGATGAGCCTGCTCGGCGTCATCTTCCTGGCCATCCTCGTCACCCCCGCCCTCCTGCGCGTCATGGCAGGCACCCCATGACCCGCTCAGCCGCACCGCACCCACCAACCCCAGGCACGACCTCGCGCCCCGGCCACTCGGCCGGGCGCACCACACCGGAAGGAACAACGCTCATGCACCACCTCGCAGCCGCCCTGCACACCCTCGGCATCCGCCTCCGAGACAAGGCAGCGACCCGCCCCGAGCGGGGGTCGGTGACCATCGAACAGGTCCTGTGGGCCGTGGCCGTCATCGCCATCGTCGGGATCGTCGTGCTCGCCGTCACCAACTACGTGACCAGCGAGGCCGCCAAGATCACCTGAGGACCCCCACCATGAGCCACACCCCCGAGCGCCATCACCCGCCCGCCTTCGCGTGGGCGAGGGTGGGCGAGCGCGGGTCAACCTCGATCCAGATGGTCATCCTCATGCCGGCCCTGTTCACCGTGATGTTCCTGGGGATGCAGGCCGCGCTGATCTACCACGCCCGCACCCTCGCCATCGCGTCCGCGCAGGAAGGGGCGCGCGCCGCCGGCGCCGAGAACGGCACCACCGCCGCCGGGATTTCTACCGCCCGCACCTACCTCGCGCAGACCGCCGGAGACGCCCTGACCTCCTCCACCGTCACCGGCACCCGCACCGCCACCACCGCCACCGTCACGGTGCGAGGGGTCGCGCTCAGCGTCCTGCCCGGATGGCGCCCCGCCATCACCCAGTCCGCGTCCGTCACCGTCGAACGGATCACCCGATCCAGCGGCCCCGGGCGCCCCGTGGGTGGCAACGCCGATGTCTAGGAGCGCAGTTCGCCGCCGGGGTGGGTCCGAGCGGGGCTCGGCCGCGCTCGAGGCCGCGATCGGGCTCCCCGCGTTCCTGCTGTTCGTCGGGCTCATCATCTTCGCCGGGCGGGTCGCCATCGCCACCCAGGCCGTGGACTCCGCCGCCACCCAGGCCGCCCGCACCGCCTCCATCGCCCGTACCGCCACCGACGCCGGGGCCACCGCCAGGTCCGCCGCCACCTCGTCCCTGGCCAGCCAGCAGGTCAACTGCGTGAGCACGGCGGTCACCGTCGACACCGCCGGGTTCGCCGCCCCCGTGGGGACCCCGGCCACCGTCACCGCGACCGTGCGCTGCGTGGTCAACCTTGCCGACCTGGCCGTCCCCGGCGTGCCCGGTACCCGCACCGTCACCGCGACCGCCAGCTCACCCGTCGACACGTTCCGGGAACGCCAATGACCCGACAACGACCAGCCAGATACGGGGAGCAGGGGTCGATCAGCATCTGGCTGGTCACCACCGGCTTCGCGATGATCGTCCTCGTCGGGTTGGCCGTCGACCTCGGCGGACAGGTCCACGCCCAACAGCACGCCCGCGCCGTCGCCGACCAAGCAGCCCGCACCGGCGGACAACAGCTCGACGCAGCCGTCGCCGTGCGCGGCGAAGGGGCGGTCACCGACACCCACCTCGCCCGCCAAGCAGCCACGGCATACCTAACCGCGTCCGGGCTGACCGGCACCGTCGCAGTCACCGGCGGCAACACAGTCACCGTGCACGTCCGCGACACCTACCCCACCACGTTCCTGGGGATCATCGGCATCACCTCGATGACCGTCACCGGGCACGGCCAAGCCCGCATCACCCGATCCGTGGAAGGCGTCGAGCAATGACCCACCCCATCCGCGCCCGATTGCTCGGCCTCACCGCGACCCTGGCCATCCTCACCGTCCTGATCGGCATCCCGGCCACACTCGTCGCGATCGGCGCCAACCCCATCCCCAACGGGCTGCCCACGCTCGACCAGCTCACCACCGCCCTGACCACGCGTGACGACGGCACCCTGACCCTTCGCGTCCTGACCGTCGCAGCGTGGCTCGCCTGGGCGTTCCTGGCCGCGACCATCACCCTCGAGGTGGTCGCACGCCTCCGCGGCGTCACCGCCCCACGCCTGCCCGGTCTCGCCCTGCCTCAGTCCGCCGCCCGAGGTCTGGTCGGCGCCGCCGTCCTCCTTTTCGTCGCCGCCCCAACTGTGGCCCTGCCGACCATGCTGGCCGCACCGGCCGCTGCCGCAGCCCCTGCCTGGGCCGCCCCCGCGACAGAGACCGGACAGTCCACCGCCAGCGCGCAGTTGGCCACGACACCCCGCCAGGCCGCGAGCGCCGACCCGGCTGGCACGCACGCCGTGACCCGGGGCGAGTCGCTGTGGTCCATCGCCGCCACCGAGCTCGGCGACGGGCACCGCTGGCGCGAGCTCGTCGACCTCAACCCCGGCACGCACGGCCCCGACTGGGTGATCCACCCCGGCACCGTCCTGACCCTGCCCCTTCAAGCACCGCTCGCACCGGAGTCCGCGCAGCACGCCACGAACGGGCAGAGCTACACCGTCAAGGCTGGGGACACCCTCAGCCAGATCGCGCAGAACCACCTCGGTGACGCCGAGCGGTACCCGGTCATCGTCGAGGCCTCCCGCCACCAGCGGCAGCCCGACGGGCGGCACCTGCGCGACCCTGACCTGATCTACCCGGGGTGGCACCTGACCATCCCCGACACCACCGCCACCACCCAAGCAACCTCCACGCCTGAGCGGACGCCGACGGCAACGCACCCCAACCGTGCACCGGCGGCCGCAGTCCCCGGCACACCGGCGACCGGGAGTAAGCCGGCGGACCCCGGCCCGTCGTCGTCCGCTGCCCCCAACATCGGCGCCGCTTCGGGCGTGAACGGGTCCGCCACACCGACACGCTCGACCTCCGCCGACACCAGCCCCGCCCCCGCTCCAGCCGTCGACCCGAGCCACGCCGCCACAACCACCAGCCCAGACGAGAGTGGCGAGACCCCAGCGCCGTGGCTTCTCGCCGGCCTGGCCGGCGGTCCTGTCCTGGCCGGGTCGATGTGGATCCTGCTGCGACAACGCCGCGCCATGCAGGTGCGCCACCGCCGCCCCGGCCGCACCGTCTCCACCCCGCCACCGGTCCTGGCCCCGGTCGAGAAGACGCTGGCCATCGCCGGCTCCGCAATGACGCCCAGCGTCGAGTTCGTCGACGCGGTCCTGCGCCACCTCGCCTCCGGCCGGGCCCACTCCGGGCTGCCCATGCCCGCCGTGGCCGCCGTCGAGCTCGGCCGCCACGGCCTGACGCTGCACCTGCACGCCCCAGCGCAGCTCGACCTCCCGTGGACCGACCTCGGCAACCAGACCCGCTGGTCAGTTCCGTCCGGCACCGACCCCGAAGTCCTCGGGGACCTCATCCCCGACCAGGTCGCCCCCTACCCGCTGCTCGTCACCATCGGCACGAGCGACACCGGCAACGTGTGGCTGCTCAACTGCGAGGACCTCACGATCACCCTGACCGGAGACCCCACCTACCGCGACGACTTCGCCCGCTACCTCACCGCCGAGGTCGCCTGCAACCCCTGGTCCTACTCGGTGGCCCTGAACTGTGTCGGCGTCGCGACCCAGGTCGCCGGGCTCAACCCCGACCGGATCCGCCCGCACACCGGTGCTACCGACCCGACCACCGGCATCCTGGCCCACTCCGTCAACACCATCGACCGCGCCCACGACCACAACGACGACGTGGCCACCGCCCGCGCCCACGGCGCCGGTGACGACAGCTGGGCACCCAGCATGCTGGTCCTGGACGGCAGCGCGCAGCCCACCCCAGCCCTGACCCAGCTCCTCGCCCTCATCGACGCCCACCCGGGCGCCACCGGCACGGGCGTCGTGCTCGTCGGCACCGACACCACACCTGCGGGCGGGGTGGTCGTCGAGCTCACCGCTGCCGGCCGGGCCCGCCTCCCGCACGCCGGCCTCGACCTCGTCGCGGTCGGCCTCACCAGCGACGAGGCCCAAGGCTGCGCGGCCCTGATCGCCGCCAGCACCGACTACGACGACACCCCGATGCCCGTGGACGAGAGCGCCACGATCGGGTGGCGCTCCTACACAGACGCCGCCGGCGCCATACGCCCCCAGCACACGGTTGCTCGGCAGACCCCCGACAAGGACATCCTCGTCGCCACCACGACCCTGCTGCCCGGCCCCGACGAGGAGTACGTCGCCCACGCCGCCACCACCCCAGACGACCTCGCCGCCCTCGCCCCGAAGGTCCCGACGACCGTGCGCGACGCGCTGCACGAGGCCGACCCCACCCTCGACGCGGATGTCGCCGCCTGGTTCGCCGACGACTGCCCCCTGCCCCGCCTGACCCTGCTCGGGCCGGTGCGGGCCCGCACCCGCGGCACCCCTCTGGCGGTGCGCAAGGCGTACATGACCGGTGTCCTGACCTACCTGAGCACCCGACCGTACGGCGCTACCCCCGACGAGCTCGCCGACGCACTTGGCCTCACGACGAGCAAGGCCCGCGGGTACGCCAAGACCGTGCGCGACTGGCTCGGCACCAACCCCCGCACCGGCCAGCCGCACCTGCCCGACGCCCGCCGCACCCCCGAAGCCATCAGCCGCGGCGTCGCGATCTACCAGGTCCAGGACCTGCTCGTTGACGCCGACCTCTTCCGCCGACTGCGCGCCCGCGGCCAGGCCCGGGGCGAGGACGGCCTCGACGACCTCACCCGGGCCCTCGACCTCGTCCAAGGCCCCCCGTTCAGCCAGCTCAGCGGGGATGCCTGGGCCTGGCTCTACGAAGGAGACCGCCTTGACCACCACCTGACCTGCGCCATCGTCGACCTCGCCCACACCGTTACCACCCACGCCCTGCGTGACGGCGACACCCGCACTGCACGC
>Ga0208564_1003647_pt1 | contig 11087 bp, 12 predicted proteins | sample AD_UKC073_MetaG_FD_184439 | JGI IMG/M metagenome (GOLD analysis project Ga0208564, IMG submission 184439) | Active sludge microbial communities of municipal wastewater-treating anaerobic digesters from USA - AD_UKC073_MetaG (SPAdes) (version 2) | ecosystem: Engineered > Bioreactor > Anaerobic >... | reverse complement strand
TCTTTAGAACCCTATGTTCTTTCTAGTTGGCGTTAGGAGTTCCTACAGTTGCGCAGACCTCTATCGCTGAATCCACTACACCAACTTTAAGGCAAGCGCACGGGGACATGCCTTTGCCTTCTGCTATTATACCTGCCATTTTTTCACCTCCTTAGTTAGTAATGATTTAGTAAGCTCCGAGAGTCCCTCTTTTTACGCTGTCTTTTTCGAAAGCCCTAAACACGAAAAGCCCAACAAAAAAGAAAGCGAGAGAACATACGAGAAAAAGGGCCATCGGAACATCACCTGTACCCCTGAACCCAGGTATAAGTGCTTGCCTAGTGCGAATAAGACCCTGGGTGAACGGGAAATACCTGGCCAAAGAGGAAAAGTTGCCTGTCATATCGTACCCTACAGGCATTACTCCTAAAGCAAAAAGCACTATGTAAAGCAAATTGCTCAGCATCCCTATCTGCTTAAACCGTATGGTCAATCCACCTAGTACAAGCCCTAACCCAAACATGCCAAAGGATGCGATGAGAGAATTCAAGATCAAGATGCCTATGTGCCATTCTATTTTGTACCTAAAAATTAAGGAAAGAAGGCCCGCAGAAATGAAAGTATTTATCAATGTGCTCAAGTAAGATGGCAAGAAGTTAGCGCATATCACACCGCTTACCCCTAACGGGCTAAGTGCTACATTATCTATGACACCTACTTGTCTCCAGTTCTCAACTGTGCCTTGAGCTAGCCCTAAACTGGACATGCCCAAGAAAAAGTAGATGAAACCGATTAGTTTGCTGGTGTTGCTCAACTGCAAAACGGCCTCGATTTCTTTTCCGTAGCTCACAGCAGGCATAGATATGAGTATTATGCCAGCCATAACTATGAAGTTCGTAACGAAGTTTATAATGGTGCTAAAAAAGTACCTTTTCTTGAATATAATGCTCTTGCGAAACTCTTCTGCTGAAAGAAGGAAGAACGTCTTAATCGTCGCCATTTGCAGCTGCCTCCTCTTTAAACAGCATTTGGTAGCATTCTTTGAGACTAGGTCGGACTACTTCTAACGCAACGACTTCCAAGGACTCGCTTAATGCAAATTTCATGATATCTTCCATAGATGCATAATTGCTGTCTACTACTAACTCGGCCATATCGTTGGGCAGATCCGCCCTGTATGACTTTATGCCCTGAAGCTTGGAGTAAGGGTCGAAATCTAGGGACTCAGTCCGCTTGAACGTAAGCTTGTAGCTTTGCTGACGAAACATCCAACGCACCTCTTCTATTGAGCCTCTGAGTATAAGCCTACCGTTGGATATAAATGCGGCTTCATCGCACAGGTCTTCCATAAAATCCATCTGATGCGAAGTTACCAATATGGCGCAGTCTTTTTCCTCTGCCAACCACCTCAGCCTTTTGACCAAATCTAGGCTGGCTTCTACGTCCATGCCTACGTTAGGTTCGTCAAGCAGAATAACCTTAGGGTCGGTAACAAGAGTGCAACAAAGACTAAGCTTCTGTTTCATGCCTGTAGATAATGCGCTTACAAGCGCTGATCGCTTATCCTCTAGGCCAAAGAACTTCGTAAGCTCTTTGCCTTTTTCTTCAAGCCGGCGACGATCGTGAATACCTTTTATGAGCCCCCAATAAACGATATTTTCCATGACCGTCATGTTTTGAAATACACCTTTGCCTGGTTCAAGTAACACCCCTATATCCGTGAGTACCTGCGATTTATGTTTATTTATGTCCTTCCCCAACACAAGCACCTGCCCTGAGTCAGGAAGCAACAACCCACAAGATATCCTCACAGTAGTAGTCTTACCCGATCCATTTGGTCCCAAGAGGCCAAGTATTTTCCCTTTATCTATGCTCAGCAACAGCCCATCAAGCGCCGTTACTTCGCTCTTGCCAGTCTTAAAGGTTTTTGAGACGCCACACAGTTCAAGTGCACCCATCTTCTACCCAACCTCCACTTTTTAAATATTCCCTCATCAGTACTGCAACATCTGGGGTATAGCTAAGCTTGTTGGCAAATTCAATTCCAGCTAAATATAGGGGCTTATACCAAGTGCAGTGCGGATCTGTGCAAAAGCCCCCAACAATCGTATTAGCTTTACAACCCCCTCCACAAAAATACCTGACCTCGCATGATGAACATTGTGGGTTGGAGTCAACACAGTTTTCCTGTAGCGTCGAGAAAATAGCCGATGTTTCTATAAATTTCGCGAGAGATCCACGAACATCTTGTACTTTACCAATTCTCATTGAGCCAATTCTCATCAGATGACAAGGAAAGATGCTGCCATCTGGATCTATTGATACAATGCTAGTGCCGGCTCCGCAGGAACATCGTGATGTGAGAGCAACAGGTTCTGGCAGGCTAATACTATTATTATCCTCAAGCAGCTGAAGAAAAAAGTTGAGGCACTGCTGCGGAGATGGAAGTAGCATCTCTGCATTACTTTTCCCTATCCCCACCGGCATGAATAAGCTAAAACTTTGCTCAAATCCTAACTTCTCTGCATATCGAATCATACGAATACTAGAACCGATGTTTACCCTTGTCAAAGTAGTAGTTAAAACAACTCTTCTTAATCCTGCATTTTTGGCGCCTGTGGCACCATTAATCGCAGCTGCATATGTACCTAGGCCTCTTATTTCCTCATGTTCGCGTTCCAGACCGTCAACAGACACATACAATGTATCGACTACATCTGCAAGTTGCACCGCAAGTGACTCATTCAATAAAATCCCATTCGTAACCAGTTGCGCTTTCAACCCGTTCTCTTTTATAGTTCGTAAAATTGATATAACATTTGGATGCAGTAAAGGCTCTCCACCACTAACTGTTATACTTCTGGCACCTGCTTCTGCCAAAAGCTCAACTGCTCTTATCGCTACTTCTGAGTCCATACATATGTACGCAGAGGTAGGGCTATAATAGCACGTTTTGCATCGCAGGTTACAACCGTCGCAAATATGTAAATATGCATACTGGATATTACACCTGGACTTTTCTCCTAAGCCAGGCACTTCACTACTGGCTACATATCCATTTTCCAATAAATGAGTTAGGAATTGTTCAAAATCCGGAATATTTGATTTGAAATTGCCAGAATCGGGGAAGCTAAAAAACCGTAAAAGTTCTTCATAGTACGTATTCATTACTTTTATCCAGGCACCTGATACAAGATTATGGAGCACTGAATAATCTTCAAAAGTAACACTCCTTACATAAGAGGGAAACTCCACTGTTTGACTTACACTCCCTTCTTGCCGGAATTTGAACTCAATGGCATAGCAGATTAGTGGTAATTTTAACCATTAAACCTTGTCTTTAGAAGTCTCAAGATTATCTTATCAGTAATAGTAATTATTTACAATAGGTATTTGAGGTTAATGAGAGTCCTATAGCCGCATTCTTGAGTGCAAAAGCACTATGGACTTTTAGGAAGCTCCGAGAGTTGTCCATAGACATTCGAGAGTTCCCACTTGGGCATGCGGACAAAAAATGTTCCGATTTTGAGGCAGCGTTGTTTGCTCTAATCATCATATTTGGCCAAAAGGGGTTGGAGCAAAAGTTCATGACGCATAATATTCCTTATGGTGGAATACTCTTGGGATTCACCTGGGGGAATAGCCCATGCTTTTACCAAAGGTTAATGATTTCATATGTGGAATCGTCTATCTCTTGGTAAACAGAGATGTTAGAAAGACTTTTGTGATACTTTTGACAATTTTCGTTTTCAACCACGCTTGACACAATCAAAGAGTAGCAATTCTGTGCCATTTAGGGTGATACAATAGGAATTAAGAATCCAACGGCAAGGTGGGAATGTTCATGGACGACAAATCATGGGTTGAACTGTGCAAAGTATCAACCGAAATAGAAGCAGAACTTGTCCGCTCAGTGCTAGAATCATGCGGAATTGAAGTCCTACTTCGAGCATCTTTGCCAACCAGCGTTTATCCGGGCTTGTCCCCTATTAAAGTGCTTGTTCCTGAAAAGGATCTGGAATTGGCAGAAAAGGCTCTCAAGTCCACGGAAGATGAGAAAGACAGATTGTAATAGTCTATTTTCAGAGGTCGTAGGTTCCGCCATATTCTCAGATTAAGAAACGTCTATCAGACAATGGGAAATTGCATGGGGTAACTGACCCATTGATCCTGAGCGCATACCGTCCTAGTATAATCAACAGTGGCTACAGACAAAAAGCGACTGCCCTTCCAAATGATATGGAAGCATATAGACACTGCGTATTCACGTTAAGGCGCAAAGAACCTGAATGATTGCAGAAACCACGCTATCAATCCTGCAACTATTGGAAGAAAGATGCTGCTCATTATACGAATCAGAGTAAACTTAGATCCCATCACTGCTGCTTCTATGGGAAGCCTTCCTATGGACCATAGCCCCCATGCGCATACCATGGCTACTCCTGTAGGGATGCTTGCTCCCATGCTCACTATTGCAGCGAAAAACGGCATGGCTGCGTACGGAGAGCCTGGCGTTAGACCGCCTACAACGGTCCCCAACACAATACCTCTTAGACCCGATTGTTTGCCTAGATACGCAGTTACAAGCTCTTTGGGAATAAGTGCCTGAACGTATGTGGCTACCAACATGGCAGAAAGAATGAGAACCAAATATCTTAGGAACAAAACTAGGCCGTCTCTAGTCGCAGATATGGCGCCCGAAACATCTCTTACGCACAGTATGACAAACAACACGATTGCAGCCACAATAAACCCTATAGTAGTGGAGTCAAAGATCTTTCCCGGCAAAGTCTATCCCTCCTCTTACAGGTAGTCCGATAAGGCGATGACGAAGCAGGCCAGCATTTCAGCTTACACACGACTGTGCATATATGGTAACACCATGTGGCTATGAATCCCTATGTGGTTCGTCTGAAGGTCTTCTCAGTTTGTGCTTCAGTTAGGGCTTTGTGCCGAGTATATCCTGAGCAAACAAAGATCCTAGTCCACCCGTGTGGATATAGCAAGCGCCTTCATTGGGCGATATAATTCCACGCTTTATGAGGTCCAGGAATCCGCCGACTGTCTTGGAAGTGTACACGTCTTCTAAAAGAATGCCTTCTTTTCGGGGTACCTTGTATAGAGTCTCTCTGGATAACAAGGTGGGCATCGCATAGCCTTCGCCCAGGTATTCTTCGTATATGGTGAAATTGGTGGTTAACCGAGGAAGAGCAAGGTCTGCGCTGCAACGTTCGGAGATTAGCTTGTAACCTTCGTAGGTAAGATCTGAGATAATCCTCTCTAGCACACCTTTCGGATATTCTACACTTATTATATGTACCTGAAAGGGATTCCCTAAAAGAGCATTTCCTAGAACAAAACCGCTGGCAGTCCCACCCATGGCTCCTACCATTCCTACGTGTTCTATGTTCAGACCCTTTTCTCTGCACTGATCATGGAGTTCAAAAGCGGCATTTGCGTATCCCAGACTCCCTAGGGGAGTAGATGCGCCGTTATGTATGATGTATGGCTTTCTCCCTTGGCTCCTGAGACCTTGGGCCAAATGCTCCATTTCCAGGGTTCTAGTCCCTTCGTCAGTTTTACCTAGAAATACGGCATGGGCGCCAAAAATGTGGTTTAGGAGCATATTCCCCTCAAGTCTCTCCGGCTTATCGTCATTATGAACCAAGATACAATCAATGCCTATTTTGCAGCATGCTGCTGCAGTAAGCGCACATAGGTTGGATTGGAGTCCTCCTGCAGTAATTATGACATCGGCACCTTGCTCCAAGGCATCGCCCAAAAGGAATTCGAGGCTTCGGGTCTTGTTGCCTCCCAACCCTATCCCAGACAGGTCGTCCCGCTTTATGTAGAGTTCTTCATGTCCTGCTTCTAGTCCAAGTCGCTGCAGCTTGTGCAGAGGTGTAGGCCATAGACCTAACGTAACCCTTGGGAATGCTGCGAAGTATTGCATACACCCAGCTCCATTCCAAAATGTCTGCTTTGCATAGATATCCTGTCACGTTTTCATTCTATCAGTTTGTGGACATTTTGCTTAGATTTCAGGTACCTGCCGAACAAGAAACCGTGGCCTGGATTCTTTGTATTGCTGGACTGCACCGCGTATTCGTTGTAGGTAGTCCAGAACGTTTTACTTAGACGGCAACGCTATTGGGAAAATGAGTTCTCGTCGCTCATAGGTGGTCCAAAGACTATGAAGTGATGAAGCTCGCCATGAGCGCCACAAGAAATGCAAGACCGTTTCCTTCTTGCGCGCTCGCGCCCTAGATACACTACTTTAGGTCTTCTCACGCAACTCTTCAAAGTGTCCATCTGAAGCAAAAAGTACCGTCCCCCTTGCTTTGTTTGAAGCAGAAAGTGCCGTCCCCCCTGCTTCAGCCGTTAACCAGCATGTCTGTGAGGATATCGCACATGGCCAGGACGTCATCTTGGTTGATCATCTCAAAGGGACCATGGGTGTATCTCGTCGGAAAAGTGAAAAGGGCTGTAGGTACTCCCATTCTGATGAGAGAGTCTCCGTCAGAGCCAAATCCGTGAAAAACTGCGTGCTGCACTGGCATTCCTGTGCGCTCTGCTGCTTCTTCTAATTTGTGAGAAACGAACTCGCTGTAGTGAATGCGGGCATCTTTGTGTGCTATTATTGGTCCTTTGCCGAGCCTTGTAGGCATGTACTTAAAGTCAACGGTTGGTACATCGCCGACAAGGCCTATTTCCAGAGCGATAGCCATGTCAAAATCGCCTTCGAAGACCACGTTCATAGAACCTCCAAGCCCTACTTCCTCTTCGATGGTAGCCGCATAGTAAAGCTCGTATCCATATTCTTTGCCTTGAAGTTTCTGAGCCAAAATGGTCATGATAGCCAAACCTACCCTGTCGTCCATGGCTTTTCCAATAATGTTATGGCCCAAACGTCTTGTCTCTGACGCAAATATCACTGGGCTCCCAGGCCTTATCCCCAATGCTTCAACTTCCCCTTTGCTCCAAAGTCCAAGGTCTAAGAAGAAGTCATCCCAGCCCACTTCCCCTTTTGCCCGTTGCGCTGCGGTCCTTACGTGTCCGCTAGCTATGCCTATTAGGCCGGGATAGTATTTATCTTTGCCTTTGACCAAAACAGGCTGGTTCAAATAGGTATCGTTGGGCTTGACAGTAGGCTCGCTGCCGCCAGTTCCGTGAGTCAACCTGCAAAAACCATCTTCAGTTACGCTGCTTACAAGTAGATTTATCTGGTCCATGTGGGCTGTTATGAGGACTTTCGGGCCTTTACCTCCTACTTTTGCCATGACATTGCCTATTTTGTTCTGCCAGACCTCTTGGCAAAGGGGAGTCCAATCCTCAATTAGACGCTGGGCAACCAACTCTTCATGACCAACAGGGCCGGGAATCTCGGTGTATTCTTTTATTAAGTCAAATAACATATGCATACTCTCCTCATTATTACATCAATTTGCTTGATACAATCTCAAGGCCGGCTAACTCAAGAAACAGCCCATTTAACATACAGACTGCCATTGGTTCCCATCGTCCGAAATTCATTCGTCCATATGGAAATACATATCTATGTAATTCCCCTCTCCTACAGGAAACACCTCTATACCTCCATCACACGGGCTCACTAGAAGGTAATACTCTGCTCCTTCTTTTTCCCCTACATAGAGATATGCCGACTGAACAAGTTTTGTGTGATTTAGGGTAAAAGACAGCATGCTCTTTTCCGGCGGTTCAGTTACGTTTGAGTACCCAGTGGAGTACAAAAGTTCCTTGCCTTCTTCATAAGTAAAGGCTGGTCTGAAAATCAAAAACACAGACATTGCAACGACCAAAAGGACCACAGTGAACCAGCGAATATGGGGCTTTTCCGTATCTACTTCCTTCTTCCAGTTTATGAGGGTAATAACAGCCCAGGAAGCAAGCATAGGCACTGCAAACGTCAGTCTATAAACATCGGCGTAAACGCAGTGTGAGATGGCGGCCATTGCCATTGGTATGAAAATGCATAGCAAGACTTCGACAATTAGTATGTTGCGCTGGCTTTTCATGAGTTAGAACATCCCCCTCTAGACTCAATACATAGCTTTTATGCAGTATAACCCCTTTGGAGCACCGTTATTCAGCAGCTGCTTCTTGGGTATCCGGAACTAGTGTAACGGCAGTACCGCTTGAAAGAACCAGCATCATCCCATTGGCAAGGATTTCGTGATCCAGCTTTACGCCGATCACAGCGTTTGCCCCCAGTCTCTGAGCCCTACCGCACATTTCCTTTATGCATAAGGCACGAGATTCTACGAGTTTTTCCTCGTAAGCGGTGGTTCTTGCGCCAAAGAAATCTGCTAAGGCAGCAGTCATGTCCCTTACAAAACTGGTCCCCAAAGCTACTTCACCGGCAACTATTCCCAAATAGTCTGTTACCCTATAACCATCTACAGAATGTGTGGTAGTGACGATCACTTGAGCGCCCTCCTAGAATCAGTTCTAAGCCACAATTATGCTAACCTTATCGCAGCTCCTTAGCTTTGTATAGTATTTTCCTAAAGGTAACCATTTTCCCTTCTCAGATATGAAAATGGGTGTGGCGACGGTCAGGCAATCTTTAGATTCTAGCTCAAAAAGAGCGGCAGATTTGGCTCCTGCCGCTCCTAGAAAACTGCCTAGCCTCTTCGTTCATTAATAGACACGGTATCATCTGAATCGCCATCATTATCCGGTCGTCCCTAATCTTCCTTAAGCAGGTGAGATACGAACAAGAAACCATCGTCTTGCGTCTTCAGAGTAAGTACCGCATTTTCACTGTAAAGCCTTACAATGTCGCCTTCTTTTTCGCCGCTTACCGGGACGAAAGTGGCAAATCCAGCGTCGCTAGTGAAGTTGTAAAACGCATCATACTCTTCGAGATACACCAACTCGTCCATTCCTACCCCGCTTAGATCCTCAAGCCTGATTCCCATGTGCTGTTTCAGGACATCATCTACCACACCAGCCGGGAACTTATGGATGGGAACAGGCATCTCGTCTTGAGTTATGTCCTTCCCGAAAGGCCAGTTTTCTGCGTTCTTGAGGGCTTCGAACTCTGCTTCCTCAATTACAACTTCTTCGCTTGGGTAATATCGCAAAAACTCAGCCAAATTGATGTCTTCTGGTTTCTCGTAGTAAGAACTAAAGAAGTGATTAAGAGGATTTATGGTAACATTACCCTCTTCGTCAGTGGGCATCGGCTCAAAGATTTCCTTGTAATACTCTAGTTCTTCTGCGGTAAGAGGAACGATCTCACTTTCGCCATCTTCCCCATTTGTAGAGGTACAACCTGCTGCGCAAATCACAAGTGGCACAAGCACCATAAGCAGCGGTAGAATCCTTCTGCATTTCTTAGCGGCAGAGATCACTTGGATCAACTCCTTTATAATCGGTACCTAAACAACTCGTCGCTCTCTAGACGATGAAACTCAGGACAAGTTCCTTACAGACTGCATTGTCCGGGTCGGAGCATGATGTCTCAGCATGTGTTATGGAAGATAATTCATCAGGTAGGTTGTTTCTTCGTGAGAACTAGATTTAATTATATGAAGTGGCTCACTGTGTGAGCCACTTTCCATAATTCCCTTCTCCAAAACATCATTTCTGGCTCACCCCATAGGCCACTTCTCCCAACTCCTTTGCGCCATAGAGAAAAAGTGGCTCAGTACGTATGCCACTTTACTCAGATTCTCGGATCTTCGCATAGAAAAGTGGTCTATCACATGAGCCACTTCTTCTAAAGATGAGTCCTTAACGCACCTAAACTGGCTCATCAGGTAGGCCACTTCCGTGCCAAAACTAGATTTAATTATATGAAGTGGCTCACACAGTGAGCCACTTTCCATAATTTCCTTCTGCAAAATATGATTTCTGGCTCACCCCGTAGACCACTTCTCCCAATCCCTTTGCGCCATAAAGAAAAAGTGGCTCAGTACGTATGCCACTTCACTCAGATTCTCGGAGCTTCCTATAGAAAAGTGGTCTATCACATGAGCCACTTCTTCTAAAGATGAGCTCTTAACGCACCTAAAGTGGCTAATCAGCTAGGCCACTTCCACGCCGAAACTAGATTTAATTATAGGAAGTGGCTCACACAGTGAGCCACTTTCCCCAATCCCTTTCCGCCATAAAGAAAAAGTGGTTCAGTACGTATGCCACCTTCCTCAGATTCTCGGAGCTTCCCATAGAAAAGTGGTCTATCACATGAGCCACTTCTTCTCAAGATAACTCCTTAACTCACCTAAAGTGGCTCATCAGGTAGGCCACTTCCACGCCAGAACTAGATTTAAGTATAGGAAGTGGCTCACACAGTGAGCCACTTTCCATAATTCCCTTCTCCAAAACATCACTTCTGGCTCACCCCGTAGGCCACTCTCCACTACATTTCACACATCAATAGTGACACTCTCTCAATTCTTCCGTATCTTAACATTAGAACCATCTCTCATTTGCATGAGATAGGAGGCACAGAAGTTGAACAAACGAAGTTATCCTTACATAATCCTCGTAACCATCGCTATCTTTTTGGCTTTGGGCGCTGCAAGCATGGCTCTTAACAAGGTGTTCGAAGATAGACTGTCCCAGGGCCATATGATGGAATACATGTTTTTCACCGGCTTGGTGCAGGTAGTTCTTTCTGCAATAGTCATTCGAATCATGAAGAAGAACCAAGTGTTTTATGCAGATGAATTCACATCTCGCGGTTTGCGAAAGGGCTTAGACCTTGGATGGCTGGCTTATATCTTTTCAGCCGCTCTTTTTACCCTAAACTGTTTGGGGCAAGACAGAAGTCTCTTTACTAGGCCTAGCTTTCTTTCCATCCTCATAGTGCTTTTTTCTGCTCTGGCAACAGGGTTTTTCGAGGAGGTCTTGGTGAGGGGATTTGTGCTAAATTCCATTAACGAAAAACTACAAGGCGTACCTGGGAGAACTAAGAAAGCCATGCTGATTTCTTCGGCGATATTTGCCTTGGCCCACTTATTAAATCTTTTTATGAACCCAGACTTCTTCTTTGTCATAGCCAACGTGATTCAGGCTTTTATGATGGGGCTTTACCTCTCTGCGATTTATGTAAGGAGTCGTAATTTGATAGCTCCTTC
>Ga0208564_1003639_pt1 | contig 11108 bp, 7 predicted proteins | sample AD_UKC073_MetaG_FD_184439 | JGI IMG/M metagenome (GOLD analysis project Ga0208564, IMG submission 184439) | Active sludge microbial communities of municipal wastewater-treating anaerobic digesters from USA - AD_UKC073_MetaG (SPAdes) (version 2) | ecosystem: Engineered > Bioreactor > Anaerobic >... | reverse complement strand
AAGCCCTCTCCGTTGCATTTGGGATTGGTCCAGGCGGCACTTGAGTACAAGAAGGCTCGAGAGAATCGCTTCTCCGAGCTGTAAGTGCAGAGCCCCCGGGACTCCTCCGACCGTCGGTCCCTCCATCTCATTGAATGAAGATGGAGGCAACGACGCCTCATGGGCGAAGGCGTAGAACCCCCGTCCTCAACTTTTAACATTTTTTCAAATTTATAATCCTCGACATGGTTTTATATGCTTCAATAAACTGTAATTTTCCGCCGTCCCGTCTCTCGCACATCTTTCTGCCTCTCCTCAGTTCAGTGTGGGTAACGTCAACCGTCCGGCCACGAGATAGATCATCGTATCACGATACTCTTTCGCCTTGAACCCGTAGGCACGGCGGAACGCCGTGCGTATCTTGTTGTTCAAGCCTTCGGCGTAGCCGGACGTCACCTTCGAACGTATGCTCTCGATGATGCCGTCGAAGTGAGCTCGTATCGTCCTGGCCAGCTTCTCGATCTCCGGCATCCTGGACCGTTCGGCCCATGCGATCCATTTCTTCAAGTACCGCTTCGCCGTCCACCTGGGAAGCTGCCAGGCGCGCTGCAATGCCAGCTTGAACTGGTACGCCTTTGCGGTCTTGATGTCGAGGTCCTTAAGCTTCGACATCTTCTCCTCCTGCCATTCCTCCAGGTTCTCCGGGTTCTTGAGCCACAGATACTTCGTCTTCTTCAGAAGCTCGTTGTCACGAGCTTCCTCGATGCGTATCTTGTTGATCGCATCGTTCATCAGCTTGATGACGTGGAAGTGATCGAACACCATCCTGGCGTTCGGGAACGTTTCCTTGCATGCGGCGATGAACGCCGGCGACAGATCCATGCATACCAGCTTCACCTTCTCTGGATCGAGGCGACCTTCGGTCGCCTGTACGAAGCTGACGAAGCTTTCCTTGCCCTTCCCCTCGGCGATGTGTATGATCCTCTTGCCTCGGAGGTCGTAGAAGAACGTGACGTAGCGATGTCCCTTTCTCACGGCGAACTCGTCGACCGCTATCTGATCGACGTCGCTGAGATCGATGTCCTTCCTCGCTTCGTTGACGTAATGGCGGAGTATCCTCCAGACGCTATCCTCATGGATATGGAGGTGGCCGGCGATGCCGGCCACCGACATCTCGTCGCTCATGGCCAGTACCATCGCCTCGATGTGAAGCGTGAAGCCCGAGTTCGGCCTTGCCCATGGCAGCTCGACCTGCTTCACTCCGTGGCCAGGACACGACGTTCGAGGAACGCGAGCATGGAGGTACGTCTCGTACTCGAAGAAGTTGAGATGCCTCCAGACTCGCTCCGACGTATCGTGCACCTGGCACATGCTCTGGCACTCGGGGCACGGGAACCGTGCCCCACGTTCGAAGTCGATGAAGATGTCCAGCCGCTTCTCGCTCGTGCTCAGCTCGACATCGCTAACGAACCATGGGGCCTTCAGCCCCAGGGCGGCCTGGAAGAGGAGCTTGTCCTTCACGAGCAAGTAACGCGGGAGAGAGCGATAAGCTTACCCACACGATGTTGGAGAGAGCCAAAAGTTTGAAGGAGAAGCACTGATTGTGTAGGTGGTTCTCCATAGTTACCATGGATTCTAGAGCGATCCACTCAATTCCGCATTGATTAAATTAGTGGTGTTTTTTCATACGATGCGTCATGGTCGACGCATCCTTTCAGGTGCGTGGATTGAAATTCGCGTGAACCTATCTATAAAAAAGTGAACCTTAGAGTCGCGCCTCGCAGAGGCGCGTGGATTGAAACAATCAATCTACATCCGTTCAGACGTGGTAACGAGTGTCGCACCCTTCACGGGTGCGAGGATCTAAATCTCGCAGAAGCGCGTGGGTTAAATAATGAGGAGAAATTTGCGATATTGAAACGTGCCAGGAAATATGATCATGGGCAGGGATTGGAGGGTTGGCCCGAGATGGACGGCGAAAAAATGAAGGGTTCGATGAGTACCGGAGCGATGTATGATGTGGAGCTGAACCACAATCGTTATTCATTCCGAAGCGCCGAAGAGGTTTGGTCATTCCTGAATACTTTTCACTCAGACATGGTCATGTTTTCAGACGATGGCTGGCAGATAATGTCTGAGGCGGACATTGAAACCGAGACAGACAATGAACGAAGAATCTTGATCTGGAGATCATACGAGGATAGCGAGAATGATGATGGCTCAATGGCCATAGGTGAAGTGAGAAAATCATGCATTAATGAGGTTTTAATCCTGACTAAAAGAGTATGGAAAGGATAGTCAACCCTTTTTATAGATTTCATCTAGGACAGCCTAAATAATTATTTTCAATCTGATCGGGCTTCGCAATAAACTTGGGCGCATTAGGATGGCGTCGGAGCACCCATCATCCTACCAACAACCCATCGTTCCCGCCCTTATCGACCACGACCTCGATCACGGCCAACGAGTCATCTCTGAGACATCCGACGAGAGCCTCGCGAAGTTCGTCCGACGTCTCCACACGATGTCCCTCCACGCCGACGGATTCGGCGAACTTTACGACATCGACCATTCCAAATGATGTCCCAGTGTTTCGCCCGAACGCCTTCTCCTGTCTCAGCCTGATGAGCTCGTACGAGGCATCGGACCAGACCACGGCCACGAACGGCGTCCCCAGCCGCCTGGCCGTCTCGAGCTCCATGCACGTCATTGCGAAGCTCCCATCACCGACCGACGCCACGACCTTTCTCTCGGGATGAACAAGCTTCGCGGCGATGGCCCACGGCACCCCGACCCCCATCGGGATCAGGCCGTTGGAGACCAGCATGGTGTGCGGCTCGTACACTGGGTATCGCTGGGCCATCCAGATGAGGTGCGCACCCACGTCGGAGATGGCGATGTCCCGCCGGCCCAGCGAGTCCCGGACCGCCTTGATGATGTGCTGCGGCTTGACCCCCCGGCCGTCCTCCCCCGGCAGCGCGGCGAGCGAGTCGTGCAGCTGCCGGCGTATGTCGGAGGCCCAGTTCGCACGCCGCGCCGGGAGGCGAGACAGCCCGGCGAGCATCTTGCCTAGATCTCCAATGAGCTCGACGTCCGGTCTGAATCCGGGGACGGTGTCGCACGGCGCCTCTCCAAGATATACGACCTGCTTTCGCCCAACATTCCAGAACTTCGGCTCGAACTCGATGAGGTCGAACCCGACCAGGATGATGAGGTCCGCCTCCGAGAAGACCTCCCGGACCGTGTCCGCGCCCCTCAGGCCGATGGTGTTGAGCGATAGGGGATCGTCATACGCCACCGCCCCGGCCCCCATCCAGGTCATGGCCGCCGGCATGTTCCAGGCGGCGACGAACGACCGAAGCTGGTGCACGGCGTCGGCGCGCAGCACCCCGGCGCCGGCGAGCACGAGGGGGCGTTCGGCCGATGCGATCAGCGAGCGCACCATCTCGACATCGCGTACGTCGGACGCATCATGCCGGCCGCCATCCTTCCACATGGTCGAGGGCGCCGCATCCGTCCCTTCCTTCAGAACGTCCTCCGGCAGCTCCATGAACACCGGGCCCGGACGCTCCCGGGATGCGAGATCGAAGGCCCTGCGCGTCAGCTCCGGTATGTCGTCGGCGTTTCGGATCGAACATGAGTCCTTGGTGATCGGCCTGAACATCGATACCAGGTCGATGTACTGCTTCCTCGGGTCCCGCTGACACTCGCGGCCCACCTGCCCGCTCATCGCCACCATCGGGTTATGGCTCAGATATGCCTCGGCCACCCCGATGACCATGTTCGAGGCCCCCGGTCCGAGGGTGGTGAGGCATGCCCCCGGCCTCCGGGTCAGTCGTCCGATCATGCCGGCCATGAACGCCGCGCTGCTCTCGTGGCGCGTCAGCACGAACTCCATGTCGGAATCGATCAGCGAGTCCATCAGGTCGAGGTTCTCCTCACCCGGGATGCCGAACACGTGGCGGACGCGCTCGTTCTCGAGGCACTTGACCAATGCGTCAGAACCCTTCATGTCATCATCGCCCTTCAACGGGTGGACATCGGCGTCGCTCTCACTTGAACACGGCGGCGCGCTCCTTGAACACCGACCCCACCGCGCGGCGGAGCGCTTCTCGCACATCGCCCTGGTCCTCCACGGGAACGATCCCGCTCCGGCGCAGGACCTCGATGGGCATCTCCCCGTACTGCGTCGCGATGACCGCGTCCATGCCCTTCAGCCTCTCCACCGTCCCTTCGATCTTGTCGCGATGCGCCGGGCCGAAGAGGGGCGCGTCCTGCAGGTCCGACACGTCGATGATCTCGCCCTCCGCGATGTCCTCCCCTTCGACCATGTAGGTGTGGAACGTCCTGGCATGGCCGAAGTGCTCGTCCACCGCGCGCCCGTCGGACGACGCCACGGCGATGCGGTAGCGCGTATCGCCCTCCATCTCGACCGCCACCTCGCTCACCTCTCCCTTCACGCGGCCGGCGCAGGTGAAGTGGGAGAACTCGGCCGAGCGGTCCTCTCCCAGGAGGCCTATGGCGTCCGCGCGGCATTGGCGGCAGTGGCGCATCTGCTTGATGTCCACCTCGCACATGTCCTGCAGCGCCTTCCTCTCCGCGGCGGTCGGCGCCCTCAGGCCCTCGAACTTCGTGCCCGGCACTGGTATGAGGGGCAGTATGTTCACGATGTACGCGCCGATCTCCTTGGCCTTCTTGGCCACCTCGGGAATGTGGTCCGCGTTGATGCCCGGGGCCATGACCACGTTCACCTTCACCAGCATGCCCGCCGCGACGGCCTTCTCGATGCCCTCCAGCTGATTCCTTATCAGCCGTTCGGCAGCCTTCTCCCCTCGAAGCACTTCGCCGTTCCAGATGACGAAGTCGTACATCTTCGCGCCGATCCTGGGATCGACGGCGTTCATCGTGACCGTCAGGAACCTCACGCCCAGGTCCTTCAGCCTCTCGACGCTGTTCGGCAATGCCAGGCCGTTGGTGCTCAGGCACAGCGTCAGCTGGGGGAACTCCTTCCCGACCAGCTCGAGCGCGCGGAACGTCTCCTCGTTGGCAAGCGGGTCCCCGGGGCCGGCGATGCCGATCACGCTGAGGTACGGCACCTTCGTCAGGACGTAGCGGATCTTCTCCACCGCCTCCTCCGGCGTGAGGACCTCCGACGTGACGCCAGGCCGGGACTCGTTCGAACAATCATACCTCCGGTCGCAGTAGTTGCACTGTATGTTGCACCGGGGGGCGATGGGGATGTGCATCCTCGCGAACTTCCTGTGCGCGCACTCGTTGTAGCAGGGATGCGTGTCCAGCATCGCGTTGAGCCGCTCGTCGTCGTTCATGTGGTCCTCCGCCCTCCCCTATGTCGGCCGAACGATTTAACCCGAACGCCTGATATCGCGGACGACGTCGCTTCGATCCGTGCGGGGAGCTGGGGCGAACGGTGTGTCGTGAGGAGCGCCGGTGTTGAGACGTGAACATCGGCGGACATCGGTGAAGGTTATCTAGCATGATGGACGTTCGAGGGACGTGTTCGGCAGCGAGAATGATGCGCGCAGGCTGCTGGCGTCGATGAACCGCCACGTCCCGTCGAAGAGGCCGACCCTGGGTCAGTTGCTGGAGATGAAGGAGCCGCACTACGTCGACAAGGACGGGAACAGGTATCGCATCGAGAGGGAGGAGATAGAGCTCATCGCATCCCTTCTCGATCCCTGGGACAGCGATAGGATCAAGCTGCCCATCGTGATCATGACCGACGTCTCCGAGGGCGGCGCCTGGAAGGTCCTGGGGAAGCTGGAGGTGACCGTGGTCTCGAAGGTGGTGGGGAGGAAGCCCGAGTTCGAGGACCGCATGCGATTGTTCCACCCGCACGTCGTGGAGCTGACCAACAAGCTCCCCACGGCCGTCACCATCATGTTCTCCCCCTGATTTTCTCCGGGCGATCGGTGCCATCCGGGCGCAATCCTTAAGCGTTCCCGCGACGTGGAGAGGAAGGAGTGTCGTACATATCAGGCATCGATGGGATGGCTAGCGCCCGCACCGGGATCACGGACCTTCAGCTGAGGAACGGCACGGCGCCGCGGTGGCTGTTCAACCGGATGGCGAAGCTGGCCACCTCGATCTCCGACGTCATGATCGACGGCCTCGGGACGGAAGGGTTCCTAAGGCTGCTGGCGGACCCGTACTGGTTCCAGCTGCTCTCGGCCGCCCTCGGCTTCGATCCGACGTCATCGGGGACGACCACCGTGACGTGCGGGGCGCTGAGGAAGGCGCTGGAGGGGCGGAAGGACGTGGCCCTAGTCGGCGGGAAGGGCAAGGTCTCGCTTAGGACACCGGAGCAGATAGCCGATGCGGCCGACCTCAAGGACCTGTCGGAGGAGCTGGAGGCAAGGCTGGTCTACGTCAGCAGGATGTGCGCCAAGGTGGACAGCGCCGCCGTGCAGGACGGATATCGATTGTATCATCACGCCCTCCTGTTCGATACGGAGGGGAACTGGACCGTTATACAGCAGGGGATGGCGGACGGCGGCGGGCTCGCAAGGAGGTATCAATGGAGCTCGAGGACCGCCGGGCGGTTCGTCGAGGACCCGCACACGGCGATCCTGGGCTTCAGGACGGATGACGCGCTGGACATGACCGCGGGGGAGAGCGAGGGGTCGAGAAGGCTCGCGGTGGACCTCGTGAACGATGGTGTGGAGCATGTACGCAAGGAGGTGGTCGTCCTTGCGAAGGGGCAGACGACGATCGACGAGTGGGCCGGGGGGACGGTGAGGAAGCTGCACATGCCTCGAACCGTGAACTGGGCCGGGCTGAAGAGGGCATACGAACATCAGCCGCGGGACTACGAGGAGCTGTTGGCCGTTCGAGGCGTTGGTCCGTCGGCGGTGCGCGCGCTCGCTCTCAGCGGGGAGCTGCTGTACGACTGCTCCCCGAGCTGGAAGGACCCGGTGAGGTTCTCCTTCGCCGTTGGCGGCGAGGACGGCGTCCCCTTGCCCGCCGGCAGGTCGCTGGACGATGCCGTGGCATTGATGGAGAAGGGGATATTCGCGTCGAGCCTGAGGAAGAAGGACAAGATGGACGCGATGCAGCGCCTTAGCTCCCTTCTCCCGCCAGACGCATGCCGGTAGGAGAAAGTGTTTAGACGACCTAGCGATTCCTCCCCTGCATGGATGAAAGCCCGGAAAGCAGCGCCGAGAAGGGAAAGCTGCTCTACGTGGAGAAGGTGCCTCGCAGCCTCCGTCCCAGGCGCAAGTTCTCCGGACGAAGGTGGGCGTTCTTCGAGGCGCTGGCCCGCATCTTCGGCCTGGCCTTCGTGTTCTACGCCGCGTACCTGGTCGCCCTGACCGATCTGGGGGACATGGACAACCTGGTCGCCTTGATCGTGAGCATCGTCGGCGCGGGCGTGATATTCTACGCCACGGAGGTCATGACACCGAGATATCTCAGGAACATCATGCCGATGAAGATCTACAAGGGCGGCGTCGAGGTCTACTCGTCCCGCCTGGAGAAGCTGCTGGGGCGCCCCTCGTTCATCCCCCGCCAGGACATCAAGGGCATCGAGCTACGCCGGATGAAGGTACTGGTCGACGGGAAGTCCAAGAACCTGCCGGTGGAGATCACCTATGTCATGTCCTCGGGGAGGCGGCTCGATATGGGGCGGCGCAACGCCCTGGAGCTTGAGACAATCGTCGGCATCCTCGGCAAGGACCTGGGGATAAAGGAGCTGTGAAGCTACCCCGGGATGAGGCCCTCGGACGAAACCCTTTTCGGGCGGATCGCCGCCCCTGCTCTTTCTCTAATATATTATATCAATAAGACGAAACGGGATGGGACGGCTTCGTGTGGAACGTCGCATCGTCCCTTCGATCCGTCATGGGATGATGCGGTTTCCCCGACCCGGGACGCGAAAGATTCATTTGGAACGACCGACAATAGAGGTATCGCACCTGACGGGACTGTACCGTTACCGCCTGGTGAAATATTCGGCCGTACACGCCTACCACAACGATTAAATACTATGGCGTGTTAGCTGGGAAGGCCCGAAACGGCAGCAGTGTTTCGGGCACAGGCTTGCGCCTGTGTGACTGGCCCGGTCCGGTTCGCCGGACTCGAGCTCCTTGCCCGCCTCAAAAGGCTTATATACAACAAGCGCTTTGAGGGATAAGGCCCGGAACGAAAACAAGATGTTTCGGGTTGAATGGCAAGGGATGCCAATCTATATATACCCCTTCAGACATGAAGGGGAGCTGCGGCCAAACATGAGCTTGGTCGCAAGGAATCACGATCATGCACCCGGTTAGTGATCCTTTCCGGGGAAGTGGTTGAGAACGGCAGGATCTGGAAGATGTCCTGTCTGTTTAATGACAACCGATCATATGCAATTCGGACGTGTGTTAAGCCGACACACATAGCGGCATGCTACGCCGTATGGGGAATGGCTCGGCTCGAGCGCCGAAGAAGGTCGTGTCAAGCTGCGATATGCGCCGGGTAGTTGCAAGAAGACTATGATCCGGCGATTACCTAATGGGACTTCCTATTCTTCGGAATGCTCCGGAAGGAGCGGGAACGCGGGGGATTGAAACATCTTAGTACCCGCAGGAAAAGAAATCACACGAGATGCCGTCAGTAAAGGCGATCGAACGCGGCACAGAGCAAACCGAATCGCTGGTAGAAATACCAGCGAGTTGTGGTGTTGTGGGCCCGGATACATCTTCGCTGACCAACCCGAAGTCGCCTGGAAAGGCGCACCATAGTGGGTGATAGTCCTTTAGGGATAAGTCAGAAAGATGAGTTTCGGTGTCCCAGAGTAACGTGCGTTGGAAATCGCGCGTGAAGCTGGGGAACATTCATCTCCAACTCTAAATACGTCTCGAGACCGATAGCGCAGTAGTAGCGTGAGTGAAAGCTGAAAAGTACCCTTGACGGGAGGTTAAAAGAGCCTGAAACCATACGGTTATAAACTGATGTGGCGTGAAAGCGAAGAAGCTCGCAAGAGTGGAGCAGCGTTGCATCGTCCGTTTTGAAAAACGGGCCAGCGAGTTCTGTTCAGTGGCGAGACTAAGGTATTGAATACCGGAGTCGTAGGGAAACCAACAAGCACGCAACATCGTAAGATGCGAGGTGCGAGGTGTGCTCGCCTGGAGTCACTGGAGGGATACCCGAAGCCAGTTGATCTATGCGTGGGTAGGTTGAAGCCCCTCGAAAGGGGGGTGGAGGACCGAACCGGTAGTGATGTGCAAATCCTTCGGATAACCTGCGTATAGGGGTGAAAGGCCAATCTAAACTGGGAATAGCTGGTTCCTCTCGAAACTTGTCGCAGCAAGACCTCAGCCGAGATAGATCGTGGGGTAGAGCGACTGATCAGGTGTTTAGGCCGGGAAACCGGTCGGCATCTTGTCAAACTCCGAATCTGCGATCGTCGTAGACGCTGGGAGTGAGGGCCTCTGGGGTAAGCTTGGGGTCCATAAGGAAATGAATCCAGCCTGAGGTTTAGGTCCCTAAATACCGGCTAAGTGAAACATGAAACTGTGTCCGCAGTCTAAGACAACCGGGAGGTGGGCTTAGAAGCAGCCATCCTTTAAAGAAAGCGTAACAGCTCACCGGTCGAGATTGTGGGCCGGGAAGATGGACGGGTCTAAAGCCGGTTACCGATACCTCAGAGCACCGCAAGGTGATCTGGTAGAGAGGTGACGTGCATGGGTGGAAGTTTGGCCGTGAGGTCAAGTGGACCGTGCTCGTATAAGGATGCTGGTAGGAGTAGCAGCAAAGATTGGTGAGAATCCAATCCGCCGCAGGGGCCAGGGTTCCTCGGCAATGTTCGTCAGCCGAGGGTTAGCCGATCCTAAGACAACTCTTAATCGAAGTTGCCGAAAGGGAAGCAGGTTAATATTCCTGCGCCATGATAGTCATTGCCTAGTGGCTTAGCATCCGGATAGCTCGAGCAGGGGTGTCAATCTGTTCAAGCGTTGAAGCCTTCGGAGAACCGTAATGGTGAGAAGTAGGTGAATGCGTGAGTAGGCGGGCGCAGGCCCGCTTCGGGTGATTCCAGGTGCCAATGAAAGGGTCACTAGTTTAGGCTATTGTGTTCGTACCTAGAACTGACACAGGTGCCCCTAGGTGAGAAGCCTAAGGCGTGTCGGCGTAATCCGTGCGAGGGAATTCGGCAAATTAGCCCCGTACCTTTGGAATAAGGGGTGCCAGCAATGAGAATTGCTGGTCTCAGTAACAAGGGAGCTCCGACTGTTTAATAAAAACACAGGTCACAGCTAGTTCGAAAGGATGTGTATTGTGGCTGAAGCCTGCCCAGTGACGGTATCTGAACCTCTGTTTCAACGGAGCGAAGGACCGTTAAACGGCGGGGGTAACTATGACCCTCTTAAGGTAGCGTAATACCTTGTCGCTTAATTGGCGACTTGCATGAAGGCCCAACGAGAGCTCTACTGTCCCCGCATGGAGACCGGTGAAACTGATTGTACCGGCGCACAATCCGGTATCTTCCACCTGAAAGCGAAGACCCCATGGAGCTTTACTGCAACCTGTTGTTGTGGTACGAGCCTCGATGTGTAGAGTAGGCAGGACTCGTTACCAGGGCATGCCGCTAGGCATGTTCCGAGAGGCCAATGAAACACTGCCCTTCGAGGTTCGTATCACTTACTCCTCCGGGAGGACAGCTATAGGTAGGCAGTTTGGGTGGGGCGCCACGCGCTCAAAAAGATAACAAGCGCGCCCAAAGGTCAGCTCAGGTAGGTCAGAAATCTACCGTTGAATGCAAGGGTATAAGCTGGCTTGACGCGGGTTGGGACAATAACAATCCGCGATACGAAAGTAGGGCCTAGCGAACCACTCAGCCTTCTGAATGGGGGCGAGTGATAACAGAAAAGTTACCCTGGGGATAACTGAGTCGTCGCTAGCAAGAGTTCATATCGACCTAGCGGTTTGCTACTTCGCTGTCGGCTCTCCCTATCCTGGCGGTGCAGCAGCTGCCAAGGGTGGGGTTGTTCGCCCATTAAAAGGGATCGTGAGCTGGGTTTAGACCGTCGTGAGACAGGTTTGTTGCTTTTTGGTGGAAGTGTATTGATGCCTGACGGGAAGGATCCTTTAGTACGAGAGGAACAAGGATTCGTCGCCTCTAGTTCATCAGTTGT
>Ga0208564_1003638_pt1 | contig 11111 bp, 16 predicted proteins | sample AD_UKC073_MetaG_FD_184439 | JGI IMG/M metagenome (GOLD analysis project Ga0208564, IMG submission 184439) | Active sludge microbial communities of municipal wastewater-treating anaerobic digesters from USA - AD_UKC073_MetaG (SPAdes) (version 2) | ecosystem: Engineered > Bioreactor > Anaerobic >... | reverse complement strand
TAAGTATTTATGGCATACTGCTTGTATTGATTGAGAATGTAGTGGATATTTGTTTTTTAATGCTTTTTGTAATTCTGTTTTATTAATCCATTTGCCATCATTAGCAAGAGAGTATTGTTTAGCAATATCTAAACAATCATTCCATATTTGCGCTGATATACGATTACATTCATATAATCTGTTTAGATTGGTTTTAGATGTTTTGAATGCAGTTTTTAAGCAACGTATCACTTTTTCACCCACCTTTCTATTCTTATTATATTATTATTTTTATATTTTGTCAACTACTCAGCAATTCATCTCCCACCTATAGAGGATGGGAGAATTCTTGCTGATTTTCTGTTCAAAGAGAGTAAAGTATAAAGAGTAAACGCCTATATAGGGAAAAAATTATATAAAAAATTTTTGGGGGGTCACCTTTTGAGGTGGCCTTTTTTATTTTTGTGTAATTGGAAAAATTTTCCGTATATAGGGTAAAAAAATGGGTGGTGAGCTTCCGCAAGTATCTCAATGACAGAGGTTACGTCGAAACTTTCGGTGCCCCACCCCTGTCAATAAAAAAATAAAGGAGTGGTTAGTATGGTGGACATTATTATCTATGTAAGAGAAGAAAGACATCGTGGCCTGAAAAAGGCTGTTGATGCCTTGATAGAATTAGAAAGAAAGGAGGTGAGACTAGTGGGGCTTCTCTCAATTAATCCGGGAGAAGCCCCGGATATTTTGGATGCACTTAAAGAAATAAGTGTGTCTAAAAAAGAAATCAAGGAGGCGATAAGAAGCCTCCTTGATTAATATTGGTTTTGTTTTTGTCTTTATGTCCTGAGTATGACGTTAAACTGCTCAAAAAAATATTAAAAGGAGTGTTATTTAAATGAGGCATAAAAAAATGAAAGTTCGTTTTGTTGTTATTTTCTGTTTTGTTTTGTTTTTGCTGTTACTGGTTTCTATCGGGGACCTAGTAACATGCGAAAAAAGAACTGATGTCCAGACCACAGAATATGTGGTCCGTGAAGGGGATACCCTCTGGGATATTGCCCGGAGGATATCTCCTGAAGGACATCATGGAAAGATAGTGTGGACAATAAGGGAGCTGAATGGGCTAGAAAGCTCCCTTATTCGTCCTGGTCAGAAGATATTGATTCCAATAAAAGGAGGTAATTAGAGTTAGATGAATCAGTGTATTTCAACCACGAAAAGAGCAGCTGTGAACTGTGGCGAAGTGCCCTTAGTCAAAATTATAAAAGGAGGTGAGCAAAAATGCTAAAACTTGAGCACATTATTCAGGGCTACAATGTTGGCCCTGAGTACGTGCAGATAGTATTTAATCCAGAATGTGTAAAGATACTCGAAAATCAATTCGAGTTCGCTGAAGAGCACATTCTGGATGCTCTCTATTATCACGGGCATATAGCATTGATGGCTGTCCGTGATAATAGGGACTCGAGGTTCTGTATACTGGACCCCAGGTCCAACTTTTATGCTTGCTGTACCATTAGTGAGCATAAAAGAGGGGATGGGTTTTTTGTCAAAGTATATTTTATTGGCAACGGACACATCCCCAAAGCTCTACAACCAAAATATACCATATGGTTGTAGGGTCTGTCAAGCCGTCCTGAGCATGACGTTAAACTGCTCAAAAAAATATTAAAAAGGAGATGATTTTGTGTTATTAAAAGAAAGTTTATAGGTATAAAGGGAAGGCTTAGTCTTCTAAAATCAAATAGAAAGGGGGTGAAAAAATGAAAAAATTATTATTCAAAATAATTAATAAATTATTAAAACAATGTCACAATATGCACCCTTGGAGAGGATGCGACGATTGTGACAACTATCTCTACGGAGAGTGTCCTTACTTCAAGTAGAGAAACAAAGTCCTGGGCAGGACTAAAAACTGCCCTGAAATCGTCCTGAGTATGACGTTAAACTGCTCAAAAAAAATATTAAAAAGGAGGAATTTAAATGACAATTAGTCTGGAGGAGTTCTATCAAATGGGAGGGAACAAGATTCTCTCCTTTGAAGATGTCGTAAATTTAACCAAGAGCGGGGTCGATTATATCGGCCACGATAATCTGGAGGAGGTTATGGAATATGTTACTGCCGAGCAGGCAGTTAATATTCAGAAATTTCTGGATGCAGCAGGAGAAAAGAAAAGAAAGGAGGTGACAAAAGAGGTGTTTGAAGAAGAATTTGACGGAACAATCAGCTTTGACGAAACATTAATCAAAGCTGGAAAGGTGTCAATGAAAACAATACTAGACCTAGCTAAAGAAGGAATCGAAGTACTAGATAAAGATAATTATAAAAAAGCAATCGAAGTAGTAGGGGAAGAAGCCTTAAAAGAATTAATAGGAAAAAGCAAGAGTCGTTACACAGTATACAGGAAAGGAGGAAAAATATACAGTATCAAAAAAGAATTTAACTTTGTACTTGGAATTGTAGAATGGAATAAAATAGTAATCGCAGAAGCAGACAAGGTAAAAATGGAAAAATTTAAAGGGTTGGAAGATATTGATGGAGTAGAGTATCTTGGAAAAATCACAGGAAAATCCGAGAAAAAAGAATGGAAAGTTGATTTTATGGTTGAAGAGGACGGACATGTGTCCTTCTTCAACTGTAAGTTTGATACAAAGAACGGGAATAATAGGGCTATGGTTAGAAGGCTTAGAAAGGAGGTGAATGAACTTCAGCTGAAGCTCGTTGAGCTTCAGACTGAAGAGGAGTTACAGGCTGAAGAAATGCCCCTGCAATAGCAGGGGTTTTTCTTTTTTTTAATAAAAAAGGAGGGATAAAAATGTTTGAAATAACACACAAACTTGAAGGAGAACAGACCCTATATATGGAGGATTGCCTTTCATTTTTAGAGGAATTGATAAGAGGAATGGCTAAGGCAAAGAGATACAGTCAAGTGTTTAGAAATAAATTAAAAACAAAAACTCCGGAAGAATGGGCAAAGGAATTGTATGCACATACAATATATGGCCTAAAAGGAACCCCAATGTATGTGCTCGCTGCAGACTATATAAAAAATAATAATAACATGGCAAAAGAAAGGCTAGAGAAAGAAATATATAGATTTGTGATACTTCACAAAGATGCAGTTCTTAAGGAAAAGCATATATACAAGTACTCTATTTCTCTGGATGGAAAGTGTTACTGCAAGTGTGGGACACAGTTTGAATACAATGAGGAGTATGATGAAAAAATATGTCCCAATTGCTTTAACACCTATTTTAGACATATGTCAAGGGATTCTGGTCCAGTTGTATTGAGCTCGGACTGGAATTTTTTTGAAGACGAAGACAGAATAAAAATACGTGCACATAAATATGTTGCCGTATCATGGAGGGGGATTATTTCTACCCACAGGGTAGATTATAAGATGGTTGTTCTAAATATAAAAACAGGCAGGTCTTACTATCTGTTCAAAAAGAAAGAAAAAGACAGATACCAAATTCTGTCTTTTAACATCTGGACAAGTTCTTCTATGAAGAACTGTCCAGAAGAATTCGTCAAAAAGCTTTTTGATGCCTTTAATAGGAAAACAAATTACAGGCACCAAAGGCTGTTTGACAAGATGGTTTTTGTAGGAGAGCCAGAATATAAGACCGAGTATGTTTTGTGGCTTGAAAATTACTTTGTAAAAGAAGAGTGGGGAGAAAAAAACAAACCAGAAAAAATACAAGTAAAATATAATAGTAGATTAATACAGCTTATGGTAGTCCTTAATAGAAATCCAGAAATAGACGTTGTGCTTGAACATATTGCAACTATCTGTGATAGTAAACTTTTCTGGCTTGTGGTAGAGAAGATTCTTAAAGACTTTCCAAAAGGAAAACTGGATGGAAAACCACACGAAGCATTGAGCAAAATACTTAATACAAAGATAACAAAACCAATATTAAGAGATTACGTAAACGGGGTATTTGACCACAAAGAATTCTCTCTTTATTCAAACCTTTGTGAATTTTTCGGGCTGGATAATGCCCGTGAAATAAGCAAAGCAAAAATTCTTTGCTATTGTAATAGATACACTTATATGTTCCTTGAAAAACTTGTAAAGGATTCAGGGAACAAAACCATTGCAAAAAATAAACTTCTAAGACTAGCAAGAACAATAGGGATTGGTATCTGTGAAGATATTATGAGAATGAATAAAATGCTAGTAGAAATGGGAGAAGAAGCAGCAGAGGTAAACTTTGTCAGGATGACACCTGACGAAATTAAAAATATCCACGATAATCTTTCCATTTCTTTAACAATTATTAATAACAGGGGCTACGAAGAACATCTCAGGAAAAGAATACCTGAAATGACTAAGTATGAATACACAAATGGAACTTATAAAATAATAGCTCCAAAAGAAATCATGGACCTCAACAAAGAAGGTCATCATATGCACCATTGTGTTGCTAGCTATTGTCAATCTGTAGCAGATGGAACTTGCTACATCTTCTTTGTAAGAGATATGGAAGACAATAGGGTGGCAACTGTTGAAGTAAGAACAGAAAATAAACATGTTGTACAGGTCAAAGCAAAGTATAATAAAAAACCAGAAGATGAGGTATTGGATTTTGTAAATGAATGGACTAACAAATTTGGACTGGAGTTTAGTTATGACTGCTGGTAAAGCGTTTTATATAAAAAAGGGGGTGGTAAAAACAGAGAAGCCTTCGGCATGCCTGTTGGAACGAAATAGCCTTCGGCGTATATTGTCACGCCATAGTCACCAGAAGTAAGAATGTCATCGGAACGAAATACACTAAGGCAAAATTAAAAAGAAAGGAAAGGAGTTTAGGATGAGAAGAATTAACGAGTTTAACGAATTGTTAAATAACAATAAATACAGAAAAATATACGAAAGCATAATCAGAGCAGAAATACTAGAACGATTAGACGCAGCAAAGATTGAGTGTTATTATTGTGAAAGGGGTTATTGCTGTGGTTGTGAAATACAGGAAATAAGGCAGGAGGCATACGAACTGGGATTGGTAGAAGACCCCTGTATCGTATGCCCCCTTGACGGTGCATGCTATGATATACTTGATGATATTATAGCAGAAGATTCTGTTATTGTCAACCACAAAGAAGAAGAGGAGCCCGCCGTTATAGAGGTCACCGAGCCTCCGGCGAGCCCCGAGGTTTCCCTACAAATCCGGGGCAATATGGGCATCTTCTCTATAGGAAAATACACATTTAAGTTTATCCTTTCTGGAGCAGTATTAAAGATTAACAGCAACGACAGAAACGTGATAAACGTCCTCACGATGCTCCTGAAGAAAAAGGGTCTTATAGTACGGAAAGTTTATCGTTTCTAGTATATTCGGGCAGGAACCTGCCCCCTCACCAGCGGGCGAAGGGGGCAGAACCCTGCCCTTAAATATTAAATTAAGGAGGTAATCACCTATGATGAGTGTAAATCAGTTACGTCATGTTCCTGGTTGGGGAGAAACCCTGGCAAATAGAGCAAAGAAGGCCGGGTTTGAAGTCCTTTCACGTAAAAACGTAAAAGAGCTTGATAAATTATATCAGGTTGGCAAAAAAAGAATATGGGAGGTAGAAAAATACATGGCAAGATACGAAGCTCACGAAAAATACGTTGTAGAAAGAAACAGCAAGTATGAAATGTTTGACGACGGAAAAAATATCACCATCAGGTTTAATATGCCTGTTGGTAAAATTACTTACTATAAAATAACAGGTTACCTGGATAACAAAGGTGGAGTCCGGGGTAACCTGTTTTTTGAAATTGACGGTAAGAGGTACCACACCCCTTACCACGTTACTGATAAAAGCTACTGGATAGAAATACGGATATACTCTCCAGCCACAAAAGCTTTAATAGATAGAATGAAAGAAGTAGTAAGAGAAAGGAGGGGATATAATAAGTAAATAAATAAAAAAGTAAATAAGTAAATATTGGTTAGTTAAATTTTTAAAATATTAAAATAAATTAAAAGGAGTGAAATTTATGAGTTTAATTATTACTGTTGTTGACGTTATTACGGGGTTTGACAATCCTAAAGCCCCGCTGGCTAAGTTGATAGTGGACCTGAACGAGAATTTTAGGATGCAGGTCCCTATCTGGAAAAATGGAAACGGCGATGAGCACGGAGAATACCCTCCTTATGCTACATTGCCGTTCCAATACACATATGAATACAAGTACAATGATGAAAACGGCACAGAAAATACCCGTAAAAATGTCGGATACCATCTGGATATCCGTCCTTATGGAGAGGAGGATAGCCTTGAGAGTGCAAACTTATGGGAAAACATTAAGTCTGCACTCGTTGCAGGCTATCTCGTATATACTGGACAGTATAATAAATACTTCCAGGAACACAAGAAACGTTTAAAATCCAATTCTAACTATTCCTACCGGGGTTGTGATAACTGCCGGTTTAGGACAATGAAGGAGGTGACAGAGGAGAGAGACACAGGTTTCTCCCAGTCAAGGTGGCGTAACGTCTGTGCATTAACTAGGGACACACTGGATGACGACTACTTTAAGCTGGAAAACACACCAGAAGAAACAGGACATGACCATGAAAAAGGGACAATCGCAGTAAAACACCTGAGTCAGGATGCAGACTATAAGCACAGGGTATATAAAAAGGAAACATTGAAGAGAAATGCCCTAAGGGACGAAGGCAACGGATGCTGGTGGCACAGATACTTCTCTACCTTGCAGGACGGAAAGGGTTTCTTCTCCGAAAGGACAGCCCCTTTCCTTCCGATAGATAGAGAAGAGTATTGCTACCACTTACCATATGACATAGTAGTAGACTTTGCACCGGTATTCATCAAGAAAGAGGAGGAAGACAACATAGTAGGAGAAGTAGGAGAAACTTACACCTTTAATAAGGAATTACTGGATATGCGGGCTGAACTGGATGACAAAATGGCGGAAAAAATAGCCCGCTTATATGCAATTGAAAAGGGCTTCGACGAGGAGCAGACCAGAAGGTTTGCAAAAGCCTACGTCGAGCTGGGTAAATAGATTAGTTTGCCCCTGGTTATCAACCACAAACGGTAACCAGGGGTTTCATTTCTTATAAAACAAAAAAATTCAAAAGGGGTGCATTGCTATGATATACTTTAATGAATTATTTCACAACCCTTCCAACATCCCAGAGGGTTTCTCTATTGAAGAGGACTTGTTGGAAGGGATTTCTATCATTGAAATGGAAGAACTGGTTTCTTCCCTGAAGGAAGACCCAGACTTCAGGAACGATATCTACGAAAGCATTATCACGGCAGAAGTACTTTCTTATCCATATACCACCAGGGCCTGTGAGTCCTGTGCATCTGCATGTTGCGAAACGGACTGTCCTGTGTTCCAGAAGGGCATCGAGTACCAGAAGAGGGTTGACCCTACCTGGGAGATATGCTACAGATGCCCTGAGTATACAGTGCACTGCTTCGGATACGAACATTGTATCCATCGCAATATACCTGTTGCCCGGGTAAAGGATATCATCTTCCTACCAAGGTCTCTTTACAAAGAGGGAGTTATCAGCCAGGAAGAACTCAATACCCTTGATTCTGAAGGTATTGAGTATATAGACGCTGATAACTTCGAAACCTTATCAACAATCCTTTCTAAGGACACACTGCAGGCATTGTCAGACTATGCCCACCAAAAGATTGCTGAACTTTTTTTCCCATCAACCACAACGACATCAACGGCTGTCAACGAATCTATGCAAAATGTACATATTTATGCAGAAAGTCCTTCAACTTCTGTCTCTGTAACAGTAACCAGGGAAGGAAATTTCTTTGGCTATATTGAGATTGAAGGAAAAACTGTAAAGTTCCTTGTTAAAGGCAATTACATCACAGTACAGGAACGGCTTTCAAAAAACCAGCTTTCCTTAATCGAGCAACGGATTAAGGAAATTACTGGCATTGAAAGCTATAGTCTTCCAAAGAAAGTTTATGAATAACAAACTTTACTTCCTTTGTGGTTGATGAAAAATGGGTACAGGTACCCTATTGACAAAAAAATGTACCTGTACCCTTAAAATAAGTATAATTTTTATAAACTTTTAATAAAAAAATTAAATAAAATTTAATAAAGTTAATTGAACCTCTCCCACTTATAGAAGTGGGAGTATTCTTGGTGATTTAAAGATAAAATTAAACAAAATAGGAAAGGAGTTGATGAAAATGGGCCTGTCTTTACACTTGGTCGAAATTCGGAACCAATAGGAGTTCATCGCACCAAGACCGTCCAGTGCTCAAACGAACTCCCAGTACCTCTGCCGGTCACTATCCCCCGCACCGATTTTATTTTACTAGGGTTTGCGTGCTCCACCCCTATTACGAGAGTCCGTTCACAAAAGACAGGGAAAACGAACCCCCGGTGGGACTTTCTGCATCGGCTCCCACGGACCTGTCGTTTTTAAAGTGGTCCCGGCATCCACTGAAATAACGCTTGCAATATTTGATTTTTTATATTATAGTTAAGTTTAGTAGATTATACTAAACTCATTATAAAATATAATAAATCATTATTCAAGTAAAGAAATAAAAAAATTATTATAAATTTTTCTGAAAATTAATAGTGAGTTTAGTTCAGTCCATTAAGCTGATAAAAAAATAAATTTAAAGGAGTGAGGTAATATGATTAAACTGGCAGACGCTGTCAGAAGAAAGCTCATTACTGAGGGTGAGTGTGCTACATTGGTTCTACAAGGGATAAAAGAAATAACTATGGACAATATAGACAAGCTAAATGTTCCAAATTCAACTAAAAATAACTTAAGAAAGGAGTTGAATAATATAAAGAAAAACAACAGATACAATTTCCTCTATGATGAAAACGGCAATATAAACGGTATTGAGTTACATTACGAGGGCAAGACCTTTGAGGGTTCTCGGGCTGAGTATTTCTATATCAAGCTAGAAAAATCTAGCTGGGAGGAGACCGATTACTACGGTTACACCAAGTGCAGGATTGAAGACAATGTTTATACCACATTAGTCTCCATTTCCCTTGGTATTAATGTATCTTTCGGGGAGTACACATTCCCGAACCAAAGGCTGGAGCACAGGGTAGCAAGGTACCTGCAAAACGTTGCATACAGGCTGGACCAGAAAATCAGGAAACAAGAGGTTAGCAAGACACAGGAGGAGGTTGATGTATGGAGCTAATTGCTGTAGCCCTGGTCATATACTGGGGCTATTCCAAAATAAAAAATCAATTAAGGGGTGACGACATGTCAGTTAAAGACTTTGAGGAACGAATTAAAAACATTGAAAAAGGAGAAAAAGAGCCAGAAAGGGAAGAAAAAAGAAACACAAAAGAGGAACTTTTCAAGGTAAAAGAAAAGGCAAAAACAATGTTGGCAAAAGCAGTTTCCGATGATGACATAGAAAAGGCTGCCGAGTTCTTCTATCTGTGGATAGATATAGAGAACGAACTAAATAAAATGACAAAAAAGGGAACAAAAAAAGCCCAGAATACTGATAAAACCAGCCTGGGTTATAAAATAGGTTCTTCCATTGGTAATATCATTGGAGGAATAAGGGACGGGATATCAAGACTATGAATATCCTGCCCATGATTATGAAAAAAGCTGGTTATAGGTTAGGGGGACACGCCCCTGTGGGCGTGGATTAAGGAGGGGGGATAACAAGGGGTGGAACGATACCCGCCCCTTCTTATATAAAACCAGGAGAGAGAACATCCCTAATCGGTATTTTCTGCACAGAAAATGTCCCTGATAATACATAAAGGAGGAGATTTTATGGATATTTACAGGAAAAGTTTGGTCAGTGAGAATTCGTCAAGGTTCCGGCAACAGGCTGGACCATTGACGAGATGAAAAACGTGGCTCAAGACCTCTATTTGGCCCTGGTAGAGGCAAAACCGGCCTTCCCAGGGGCTAAAAACAACAAAATGAAGGCAGTAATGACATCAAATACAGGAAAACATAACACTGCAATAGTATTTGTGTCCCCAATTCCTTATCTATTGAAGGAATTAACCAGACTTTCAGTAACTGGCGTTCCCAATTCCGATGTCGGTGAAACATATGAGCAGTTCGAAATCTATGTTTTTCACCGGGATAGAAGGGAAAAAACGGAATCTAACGGTGTCATTACTACTACAGTCAGTAATGACGGCTGGCAACTGGTATAAAACCGACCGGCCGGGCAGTAGATTTGCGAATTTTAAAACCTAAATGCCCTTAAAATGAGCCAAATCAGGGGCAAACAGGGCATTGGGTCATAAGTCCGGTCGGAAAAGGGGCATAGAAGTCGTGAAATTCACAAGAATAAACGACCTTCAGGGTGTGGCTTTGGGCTTCATCCTGGTTGATAAAAGGAGGTATATACATAAATGCCATACGAAGTCTTTTCTTACTATGATGAAGAAAAAACTATCCAGACAAACCTGGGTATTATCAACTGGAATAAACAAAAGGTAAAAGCAACATCTTATCTAAACCCATCCATAGTAGAGGCAGTAAGATTCTTTAAAGATGTAGAAACGAGACTCCCTAATGGTTGGGCATCTGGTCCAGAGGTATATCTGGAACTGGATGAAAATAAAAAAGGAGTAAGATTGATAATCGAAGGAGATGCAGACTAGTTATGAATCCATACAGGCCAGTAAAAACATTAGAAACAGGAGACCTATTAATAGTATATTTTGAACCAAAAGGAACCTGGAACACAGGTAAAACAATAATAGATTGTAGGCACAGTTATGATAAGGAAGAGACATGAAAAAAAAGGGGGGGTGATTTATAATGAAAGACTACAGAGAATTGAGTGAAATCCTCCAAAATCCATTTATGGCTATGTGGTTCCAGTTAAAAAAGTATTTAAACACAAAAACAAGCCACGGAAAAAACGAATTACTAAACAAAATGAGGGAAATGGAAATAGACCTTTGGGACAACATAGCAGAAATCATCAAAAAACAGGCAGAGTAGGACTTATTTGTCCCTGCCGTCCAAGACGGGTAATGAATTATCGTTCATTTTGGGGACGATTGTATTCCCGAAAAAAGAGAAGAAAATTTTCGGCAGGGACTATCTTTTTTCACTAAAACTATATCATTCTTTCATCATTCTTTCATCATTCTTTCATCATTCTT
>Ga0208564_1003631_pt1 | contig 11120 bp, 10 predicted proteins | sample AD_UKC073_MetaG_FD_184439 | JGI IMG/M metagenome (GOLD analysis project Ga0208564, IMG submission 184439) | Active sludge microbial communities of municipal wastewater-treating anaerobic digesters from USA - AD_UKC073_MetaG (SPAdes) (version 2) | ecosystem: Engineered > Bioreactor > Anaerobic >... | reverse complement strand
CAGAGAATCGCCACCAAGGCTATTAAACAATACATCCCAAAAAAGCGGTTGGTTCGCATTTTTTAAATCCCCAATCATTCTATCAATTACATTCCAAGCTCTTTTAACCTCGCTATATGCCCGTATATAGCTAATCTCATCAAAATACTTTTTAATTTTCATTTTACTCAATTTTAATAATTATAATAACGATTTTAATCTATTAATTTCATTCTGCCACCCTGTCAGGCTTTCGTACTGTAAAATATTCCTGACGTCGGCGGTCGTTTCTGTATAGGCAGGGTCGGAAACAATGGAAAAGTCACGCACAATTTTGATGCTGTGAATAGTCCTAACCCAAATACCTCCCTTCCTTTCCCATGTATCGCCACCAGTCGCATTGAATGCAAACGATGAACCGTTTATGTCGCCCCTCTTAATCATCTCAACGGCAAACCTGCCATCTGCGGTTTTAGGTGCTTCAAACCGGTATCTGACACCCTTCTCGTCGATGCTATAAGCCAATGTTCCCCTCCCTTGTTTGGAGCGTGCCAAAAGTTTTTCATTTCTGTGCTCCAGCAACATCAAAATGTCGCATCTATCAAGTAACTGTTTCGTTAAAGCGGTCGGCAGAATAATTTCTTTAAAGCGTCTGTTTTCCGATAACCTGACCTCTGAAAAGGAATTAAATACAATGGCATAACCACTTATAACCCTCCCCTGCACTGCCGGTGCCCCCCCATAGGAACGAATCTCAAAATTTTTATCCATACTCTTTAATATTTTAATTTAGGCATTTTCAAACCATCTTCTGCAGCTTCACTGCCTTTTAAATAACTATCTCTGTACATTCTTTCTTCTTCTTTTTCTAAATCGGTTTCTAAATACCTGCAAATATGCCCGCTTTGCGGGTCTTGCATAACACTAAAGCCCTCTGCCTCGCCTTTCAGTAACCAATCCAGTACGTTTCTGGCTGTGGTATCACCAATTTTCGTTCGGTAGTAACCATGCCTTATGCCTCTGCGGCAGGCAGCACCTAAGCGTTGTTTACGCTCTCTGTTTTCGTAGTATCTGCTCCTGTAATTTCCCATATTATTTAAATTAAATTTATATCCTCAAAATCTGCTATTGCCGTTATCCCGTGCCCTCTGAAAATTTCCTCTATCCTGCTTAGGGTAGGGTGCTTTATCGTGCTGTCGTTAACCGCCTTTAAAGCATCGTTGTATTTATTGTCCGAATCGTCGGGATGGTAATCCGGAAATGCCTCGCTAAATGAATGAAACAGTTCCCTGCCGGCTTCGCCAAATTCCCAAGCCAATGCGCACGCCATAGAAAACCACTCGCCGTAGTTAAACTCTTTCTTTGTCCCGTATTTCTTTAATAGTACCATCCATTTGCTTACGGTCGCAAAGTCTTCGGCATTCACCTCTTCGTTTCTAAGCTGTGAGCCTCCGTTTCTCTCATTGGGTACATATCGGTTATAAATTTTAGCCTCCTCGTTAACGTACGGTTCGGGGTCGTACGATACAAATCTTATTCGGCATTCGTTTGAACAAGAACCGTCTATTTTTATTCCGCACCTTCTAAAATCTATTTCCAAGCTTTTGAAGTGCTCTTTGTGCTTCTTTGGGTCTTTGATAGGTATTATTGCAAAGTAACCGTTACCGCCCGCAGAAAGCCCCAAATAGGCTATATAAGGCACGACCGAAATCACATTTTTAAGGTTATCAAAGTTTGAAACATTCGAATTATCCCTTTTATCTATGTCAATACATATAACGCCATTGTGCTTGACCATTTCGGAATCCTTACGCCCCTCGGTTATTCCGGATGGGACAAAGAAAGGCAAAGAACTCTTTAGTCTTTTTCGTTTATCTTGGTCTGTTTCATTTCTTAATTTAGAGATTGGCTTTTCCCATCTGTCAGTAAATAACACATCCTGTAAGCTTAATTCCTTTTTCGGCTCTTTATCCCGTAAGCTTTTAAAATAACTAACTCTCTTATCAAATATATTATCCATAGGTGTTAACTTTTAAATCTGTTATAATCTTCTTCTTTAAGGCTGTAAAGGCTGTTTTTATCCTTGATTATATTACCTTTTTCCAATAATTCGGATATTGTTTTTCTCACACTGCTATCTTTTAATCCAAGCCTCGGAATAAGCTCTTTAACTAATTCAATATAGCTAATTGGTTTATTGCCAGTTTCAATAAAGAAATCGTTTGTTATCTTAACTTTTCTAATATACTGTGGTGTTTCTCTTGGTACAGTCTGCATTTCTTCTATTACGCTCGGAACGCCCCCCTCTCCAACTGTAAAGCCCCAATCTGGAACGGGCGCATTTCTGGTTTCTGTTTGGCTCACCGTAAAAAGGTCGTTTTTTTAGTTACAGAATAGACTTCTGAACTCTTATTTAATATTTCTGTACCTAAATGACCACGCATTGTGTTGTCTTTTAAGCTCTTATTCTCATGCAATACACAAATTATTGCACAATTGTGCAGGCTTGCAAGTCCCATCAATTCCGAAACAAAGTCTTTACTTTCTACAGAATCATTAAAATCTGCAATTAAATCCACAATCCCATCAATAATAACCATGTCGGGTTTTAGGTCATTTATAGCATCTTTGGTAAGTTGGAAACGCTCTTTGTAGGAATACTCTCTAAGACTAAGTACATGATAATTTTCTAATTCCCCTTCCACATCTAACAACTCATGTACTATATTCATTTTATGGTGCACGTTTGAAATGTGCTGCTCTGTATCAATGTGTAAAACTGTTTTTCTGCCAGCTTGTCTGCCAAAGATATTTAAACCCTCTGTCGCTTCATCTGCCAAATAACCTGCAACAACGATATTTAAAGCTGTAGTTTTCCCATTTTTCGCTTTGGCTTTTATGGCTTGCAGGTTTCCACGGGCAAAGCATCCAAAACCGTGGATATTTAATAGATTTTCAACTTTTGGATATACACCAAATCGCTTAACCTCGGCATCTGTGTAAGATTTTATTTCAATTTGGCATCTATCCCAGTTTTCAAACTGTGAAAAATCTGCGGCTATTTCTCGGATATCGGATACTTTATTTGTACCTTTACCGTCAAACGATAAACCGTTATTTGAGCCCCTTGGCGGATGAGACGCTATGGGGCTTTCCTTTTCGCCGTTCATATTATTTTTTCATCCTTTCTATAAATTCGTCCAATTGTTCTTTTGTAAACACGATTTTTCTCTTTCCGAATCTGCTAAAATCGATAGTGCCCTTTGCTGTGTGTTTATAAAGTGTGTGCTTTGTTATCTTAAAGCCTTTTGTATTCAAATAGACTACAGCCCTATCCATATTGAATAATGAATCGCTTTCCAATCCGAAAATCTTACCAAGCTCCATCTTTATTGCACTTGATAAATCGATGCCTTTAAACATTTCTGTCATTCTCTTTTTTTTTAAGTTTTTATTTCAGCATGTTACCAACAATAGCTAAAACATGCCCTCTATTAATAGTATAGAATATCACTTTTGAGTACCACTAATAGTTAGTATGTACCCCTTATTTAGTTCAAATAGTGTTAAAATACACCTTTTAACTCACAAACATTAGCAACAGAAAATGCATTAAGGCACAAAAAAAAGTCCTCATAACGAGTAAGTTAAGAGGACTGTCACGTTAATATTTATTAAATATTCCTTATTTCGTCCAGGACAAAAAAAACCGCAAAACAATTAGTTAAGCGGGTATAATACAAAATAGTATAATAGCAAGGTCATTTAATTCACCGGCTCTGCCACGTTAAGAAAACTTCTTACAGCATACTGTAAAAGCTGTTTTCTATTCCTAAAACGGCACTTTTTGATAATCCAGTCCATCCACGAAACAGGAATCTCCGTTTTAATTTTCGGCATTTTCCACGGGTTGTAAAATTTTTCTCTTTATTTTAGCATTATTGATAATGTCACTTTGAAAGGTCTATCAATTTTGCCATATCACTAACAACCTTCTTTCCTAACAGATGAGCATATTCCTCTGTCTGTTTTATGTTGGAGTGCCCCAAAGCCTTAGAAACGCTCTCAATGGGCACGTCCTTATTAATAAGCAGGGTAGCGAATGTATGTCTGCCCACATGAGAGGTTATATTCTTTTTAATCTCTGCTCCGGCTTTTAGCAGTTTAAGGTAATCGTTGTATTTCTGGTTGCTGATAACCGGAAGTTTGTAATCGTATTTCTCTAAAATCGCTTCGGCTTCCGGGAATAGGATAGTAATGTATGGCTGGTCTGTTTTCTGTCGGTTGCTGCTAATTATTTTGTAGCCATCCACTTCTGTAATCCAGTCCTCATCAAAGCTCTGTAAATCCACGTAAGCCAATCCGGTGTAGCACTGGAACACGAATAGGTCTTTCACCCTTTGCAGCTTTTCATCAACCGGCTGATAATCCTTTATCTTTTGAAGCTCTTGCTCTGTAAGGAATGTCGGTTTTTTAAGGGCAACTCCTCTGGGTACTTTGTAATCATCATAGGGATTTTCTTTACATAAACCTAACTTAATAGCCTTATCAATGTATTTGCTAAATACCTTGTGCCTTTTATAGAGCACCTGCTGGGAGTTAATTGTTTTCCGGAGGTGCTTGTCAAACCTATCGATACTTTCGTAGGAGAGGTCATCGAATGTCTCTATCTCACCAAATTCTTCTATTCGGCTTATCAGAGACCGGTGATGGTCTAAAACGGCAGGGGTAGGGTTACTTTCTATCAATTCCCTTTTCATGAAGTTAACTACATTGGCATCATAGGCTTTTTCCTTGTTGTAGTTTTTTACATCCTCTAAAACTTTGCATTTGTCTGAATAGGCAAAGTCCTCAATCTTTTCAAAAATTCTCCTCGCCTCTTTTGTAACATAGGGTGCTCGGCTGTGATTTTTGCAGGTAAAGCCGTTTCGCTCGGAAAATTGGTTAGGGTAGAGTTTAAAGCCGGTATTAATATAAACGGCTTTATTTGTTCCATTCTGTCTCACTTCTACGGTAAGAGGCTGGGGCTTGCTTTCGGTAGCTCTTTTGTTTTTGTCATAAACAAATCGGAGTGATATATTTTTCATTTCGCACAACGTTTAATTTGTCTTCGCACAAATGTAGTATTTAGTGCGAAATAAAACAACATTATTGTCATCAAATGTCATAAGCTGTCATATACGAAAAACGCTGAAACCCGCTCTGGCAAAAGAAAAGCCCCTGGGTTAGAGGGGCTTAAAATTTAACAATTGTTGTCCTACCAGGATTCGAACCTGGACCAGCTGAACCAAAATCAGATGTGCTGCCGTTACACTATAGGACAATCCCTAACTTGCTTCGTGAAAAGCAGTGCAAAAATAAGATAATCTTTGCTATTTTGCAAACCTCCGTGGTATTTTTCATTGTTTTGTTTAAAAAAACCTGTATAAAACTTAGCGGGAAATTTGCACTTCTAATTTGAACTTACGTCCTTCCTTATTCTGCTATTAGCAGAAAATAATTCTTCTTGCCACGTTGAGCAATAATATATTTGTTCCCGATGAGATAGGATGAATCGATTACTGTATCGGAATTTTCCAATCGTTCTTTATTAATTGTTACTCCTCCCGATTTCGTGATTTTACGCATTTCGCTTTTTGATGGAAAAACAGCGGCTGTTTCTGTCAACAAGTCTACGGCTTTGATGCCTCGTGAAAGCGTTTCTTTCGAGATATTAAATTGGGGAACTCCTTCAAATACTTGGAGAAATGTTTCTTCATCGATGGAACGCAAGGTTTCCGAAGTTGCTTTTCCAAATAATATTTGTGAAGCATTGACGGCCATTTCGTAATCGTTGCGTGAGTGCGCCATGACGGTAACCTCTTCTGCTAATTTTTTTTGTAGCGGACGTAAATGAGGTGCTTTTTGCTGTTCGGCTATCAGTGCATCTATTTCATCTTTGGAAAGGGTAGTGAAAATTTTGATATATTTGGCGGCGTCTTCGTCGCTTACATTCAACCAGAATTGGTAAAATTTATAAGGTGAGGTGTACCGACGGTCAAGCCATACATTGCCACTTTCTGTTTTCCCGAATTTACCGCCATCGGCTTTGGTTATGAGAGGACAGGTAATGGCATACACTTCTCCTCCTTCGATCCTACGAATGAGTTCTGCTCCGGTGGTAATGTTACCCCATTGATCGGATCCACCCATTTGTAAACGGCAGCCTATTTCCCTATATAAATGCAAAAAATCGTATCCTTGAATCAATTGATATGAAAATTCTGTAAAAGACATCCCCTCCGCAGAATCGTCGGTCAGCCGTTTTTTTACGGAATCTTTTGCCATCATGTAATTAACGGTAATGTGTTTGCCGATGTCGCGGATAAAATTAAGAAAAGTATAATCTTTCATCCAGTCATAGTTGTTGACCATAACTGCTTTATTGGATAGATCGCCTTCAAAATCGAGAAATTTAGCTAATTGGGCTTTAATTGCTTCCTGATTATGACGGAGAGTTTCTTCATCCAATAGTTTTCGTTCGGCCGATTTCATTGAAGGATCTCCTATCATTCCTGTAGCACCTCCTACAAGGGCAATGGGTGTATGCCCTGCTCGTTGCAGATGCCTCAACATCATTATACCTACAAGATGTCCAATATGAAGCGAATCTGCTGTAGGGTCAATGCCGACATATCCTGATGTTTTTTCTTTTAACAAGTATTCTTCCGTTCCGGGAATGATATCTTGAATCATACCTCTCCAACGAAGTTCTTCCACAAAATTCATAAAATGTTCAGTTTGTTTGATTTGTTAAAACGTTTGCAAAGGTACAATTTTATTTTCGGAAAAATAAATTGAAAAACATCAACTGCAGTGTCGCACTTCTAATTTGAACTTAGGTCCTATTTTTTCCTTTCAACGTTTTCGGGACAGCATGGTCAGAAACACAATGATGTTCATAATTTCGAGACGCCCAAGAAGCATATTTCCTGAAAGAATATATTTTGCAGCGTCGGGTAAGCCACTATAATTTCCTAATGAACTTACTTTTCCAAATCCCGGTCCTGCATTTCCAAGAGTTGTGATAGCTGCGGAAAAAGCGGTCATGCCATCTATTTTCATTGCTGTCAGCAGCAATGTTGTGACAAAAAAAGTGATAATGTAAAGCAGAATAAAAACTGCTGTTTGTAATTCCATATCGCTGTCGATGAGTGTGCCATCGATTTTTATAGCATATATTCCATTGGGATGTTTGGTGAGTTTAATTTGTTTTATCAAGGATTTGAAAAAAAGAAAAATTCTATCAAACTTTAATCCGCCGGATGTAGAGCCCACCATTCCACATTGAATTGTAAAGTACATTTGAATGAGGATAGCAAAAATAGGCCAGTTAGGAGTATCGACGATAGCAAAACCGGTAGTGGTGCCTAAGGAAATCACCTGAAAGGCTGCATATCGTAGCGACTCTCCTGAGCTATAAACCTTTTCAAGGGTAAGTTGCCCCGCGACGAGTAAAATTCCTATAAACATTACAATTACATACGATCGAACAACGCTTGAAGTGAAAATATTTAATTTTCGTCCGCGAACGGTATTGTAAATCAATCCGAAATGCATACTGCTTATCAGCATAAAAAACATAATGATGATTTCGATTGATATATTGTTAAAATAGGCAACGCTTGTGTTTTTTGTAGAAAATCCGCCGGTGGCAACGGTGGCAAACGAATGGCAAACAGCATCGAACCAATTCATGCCGAAAACTTTCAGCAAAATGGTTTCCACTGCGATAAGACTTATGTAAACGATGACGATGATATTGGCAATTTCTTTTGTTTTCATTCGAAAGTTAAGCATAGATAATCCGGAAACTTCAGAATGATAAATGCTTGAACGGACCCCCCTTTTTTCAGGAAGGATAACCAATACAAAAAGAATAATGCCTATTCCGCCAATGAAATGAGTAGATGCCCTCCAAAACAATAATCCTTTAGGTAATATTTCGACATTGTTCAAGATGGTAGCCCCGGTTGTGGTAAATCCTGAAACGCTTTCGAATAATGAATTAGCCAACGTAAATTCTCCGCCCCACATGAAATAAGGAATCATTCCTGTAAGGCAAGTAGCAATCCAACCAAGAACGCTTATGGCAATTCCTTCTTGAAAGGTAATTTCTTCTATTTTTTCGATAAATATTTGAGGGAATATTCCCAATGCGGTGCATACCAGTGTTCCGCACAAAAGCGGTATAAAAGAATCTTCGTGGAGAAAAAAAGATATCGCTGCCGAGATACACAAAAACAAGGCATTAAAAAGCAGAACAAATCCTAAATACCTCAATATGGCTTTTGTTCGTATCATAGAGATTATTTATTTTTTCATTCACAATGTTTTCAGTGTGTAGAAAGCGATCGCTCTGAGTTGTCTGTTTTTCATTAGACAGAATTCAGTTTTTATAAAAAGTTCTGATAATAATTGGCGCAAAGGTACGTGTTTTTAAAGTATTTTTCCAAAAAGGGATGAAAAACTTTTTGGGGAATAAAAAAAGTGGAACACATTTATCATTATGTGTTCCACTTTTTTAAAGATTGAACAGTTGATTTTATTGTATTAACGATACAAATTCATTGTTTGTTCTGTATTTAGCGAATTCCAGATCGTTTGCAGCTTTCTGAGCCATAGATTTGTCGCGCTGAATTGCTGTTTGAAGATTAGTAATTACATCGTTGAAGTTGTTTGTTCTTGCAGCGACGATTGCAGCCAGATAAGCAGTAGTTGCATCGGGATTAGGAATAGCAGCAAGTGTTTGCGATGCCTTATTGTAATCTTTTACCAATAGTTGAGCTAATGCGGCATTGTTCGATTTTAGATTGCCGAAAGCCTCTACAGCTTTGTTATATTCACCTTTCTTCAAATAAAGTAATCCGAGAGCAGCATTCAGGTTTTTAGCTCCACCAGCTTTACCAAGTAATTCTTCAGCTTTGTCGAGATTATTATTTGTCATGGCTATTAATGCCAGATTCATATTTACTTCAGGAGCATTAGGAGATATTTGTGCAGCACGATTAAAGGATTGTTCGGCTTTATTTATGTTGCCTCGTTTATAGAAAAGTGCGCCCAAATTGTTCCATCCTCTGTAATCTTGTGGAAAGTTTACCGTAACATGCTGATAAATACGCTCTTTTTCGGCATCATTATCGGTTAGTGTAGCTGCATAAAGCAATTCTTCCACATTCAATTGTTTAGGATCATTGCGCCAGAAAGACATAATTTCATCATCTGTTTTACCGATAATATCTATGCTGGCAATTAGTCGTGCGCGACGCAACTGAGGAAGAACGGTTTCAGCCAATTCTTGGTATATATGCGAAAGGTTTTTAATTTGTATTTCTCGTTCTTCAGGATCGGTGTACATTTCTAATATTCTTATTATAAGCTCTTTATCCTGCAGATCAGATGCTTGTACCAACTGACGGAATCCTTCCCAGTCTTCTTCTGTATAATGTGTATTAATTTCGGGAGAAATATTTTTCTTTTTAAATTCTTTTTCCAGATAATTTAAAGAATTTTTTTGACGTTGTCTGGCAAGGGTTTCATTAAGTGACCACGGACCATCGGGTGAAGCATAACCTCCTATTTCAAGAGCAATTTGCTGTTTAGGATCGCCAAAGGCTTCTTCTACACGTTTTTTCCATGCCTGGAGTCCTTCTTTGGTTAGTTCACTTTGTCGTAATTCGGCACTTTCAATAAGAAACATGATAGCTTCTTCCTGTTTTTCTTTAATAATGCGTTGAAAGTTGTCATCTGCAAAAGCAGGATCGGTAGTTAATGCATCGGCTAACATAGAAGTAGCTATTACGCCGTCAGCAACTTTTACATCGGGAAGATTCGCTTTTTTGTTCTTTATCTGTGCGTCGAAACGCATAAAAAGTTCGGAAACTTCCATTCCTTCTTGATAGGGGAATTTAAAATTCATGGCGAAATTTCCACCTTTGTTTTTAGGAATTGTTATGCCGTTTCCGGCTACTTTTTCTCCCTGATAGGTGTAGGAAGTTGCTTTCAATTCCTTATTCCCCGCATATTTAATCACAGGAGTAATGGTTACTGTTGCATTTGGATGAAACCATTTTTCAGGGAATGTCCCATTAACAGTAACAGGCACTTCCATCCCAACTGTTTCAAGGGGGGATGGGGTTACTTTAAAATTTGACTGAGACAGCGGTTTAAGACTACTGCTGCACGAGGTAGCAAACAGAACGATTGCTGCTGCTAACACTAGAGATACGTTAAATAATTTTCTGTTCATGACGGAAAAATTTATATAGGTTAGTTTTTATTAATTTATTATATCCTATTTTCTATTTTAGATCCAAAATCGTTCTACAAAACTATCGATTTTTCCTTAAAAAAGAAAGGAAAAGTTTTTATAAATTGCATATTTAGCTATTTTTTAGAAATTAAACGATAAATCCAAGTTGTTTTAGTAAATCTGCATTGGCTGGATGGGCATTTTTGACTGTATACGCTTTATATTCGCGTCGGAGAGGGTAGTGGGAACGAAAATAATAAAATTTTTCCGGCGAATTTTTTAACGCTTTTGTTTCTTTCAAAGGATTATATGTATGAAGAACTGCGTGACGTATTTGTTTTTCGGGACTGACTCCTTCTAAATCTATAATAGGATTGGGAGGAGGAGGAATAGGTGGCATAAGTTTTACCGGATCAATATCGAAATGAAAGAATTCACAAAGATTTTCGAGCGTCATTTTAGTTGCTGTCCATTTTCCATCGGCTGAATATCCTGCAACGTGAGGTGTGGCTATATCGGCCATTCCCAGGAGTTCTTTATCAATGCGGGGTTCATTTTCCCAGCAATCGATTATTGATCCTGACACACGATTTTCTTTTATTGCCTTTTTCCAGGCATTGTTATCGGTTACGCTCCCGCGGCAAGAATTAATCAGAATGGGGTTATTCTCCAGTTCGTTGAAAAAAAATTCATCGACTAGATGCCATGTTTTGTATTTCCCTGTTTTGGTAAGCGGTGTATGTAGTGTGATGATGTCTGACTTACGTTTAATGGTTTCCAGATCAACAAACATGTTGTTGGCGTTTCCCTCGTGTTCTTCTCGTGGTGGGTCGTTCAGCAAGACATGCAT
>Ga0208564_1003629_pt1 | contig 11121 bp, 10 predicted proteins | sample AD_UKC073_MetaG_FD_184439 | JGI IMG/M metagenome (GOLD analysis project Ga0208564, IMG submission 184439) | Active sludge microbial communities of municipal wastewater-treating anaerobic digesters from USA - AD_UKC073_MetaG (SPAdes) (version 2) | ecosystem: Engineered > Bioreactor > Anaerobic >... | reverse complement strand
GACCTCGGCAGCGAGCACTTCGATCGCCAGGACAAGTCCAAGACGATCCGCCGCCTGCTCAAGCGGCTTCAAGACCTCGGCTGCGATGTCCCTGAACTGGCTCATGCGGCGTAGAGCTTCCTAGTAGACACCCTGGGCGCGCATCGCGTCGGCCACCTTCACGAATCCAGCGATGTTGGCGCCATCGACGTAGTTGATCGAACCGTCAGAGCGCTTGCCGTGGCGAACGCAGTTGTTGTGGATGTCCTTCATGATGGCGTGCAACCGCTCGTCGACCTCGCCGGCGGACCATGACAGACGCAGTGCGTTCTGCGACATCTCCAGCCCCGAAGTGGCCACGCCGCCTGCGTTGCTGGCCTTGCCAGGTGCGTACAACGTGCGGGCCTTCAGGAAGACATCCACGGCTTGCAGCGTGCAGGGCATGTTGGCGCCTTCGGCCACACAGAACGCGCCGTTGGCCACCAGGGTGGCCGCGTCGAGTTCGTCGAGCTCGTTCTGCGTTGCGCAGGGCAGCGCGATGTCGGTGGGCACGTGCCAGGGCCGCTTGCCGGCCTCGAAGTGCAGGCCGAACTGAGCTGCAAACGCCGACAGGCGTCCGCGCTTGACGTTCTTCAGCTGCATCAGCGCCTGGAGCTTCTCGGTGTCGATGCCATCACGGTCGACGACGGTGCCATCGGAATCGGAGAAGGTAATCACGCGCGCGCCCAGCTCGATGGCCTTCTCGGCAGCGTACTGCGCCACGTTGCCCGACCCCGAGATCGAGACCCGCAGGCCGTCGAAGTTGCGATGGGCGAGGCGCAGCATCTCCTGCGCGAAATACACCGTGCCATAGCCGGTAGCCTCGGGTCGCATCAGGCTGCCCCCGAACGCGATGCCCTTGCCGGTGAACACGCCGCCGGTGTCGTTCGACAGCTTTTTCATCGCGCCGGCCATGAAGCCGACCTCGCGTGCACCGACGCCGATGTCGCCCGCGGGCACATCGGTGTTGGGGCCCAGGTGGCGGTAAAGCTCGCTCATCAACGCCTGGCAGAAGCGCATCACCTCGGCGTCGCTCTTGCCTTTGGGGTCAAAGTCGGAACCACCCTTGGCGCCACCCATCGGCAGCGTGGTCAGCGAGTTCTTCAGCGTCTGCTCGAACGCGAGGAACTTCAGGATCGACAGCGTCACCGATGGATGAAACCGCATGCCGCCCTTGTAAGGGCCGATGGCCGAGCTGTGCTGGATGCGGAAGGCGCGGTTCACCTGGGTCTGGCCCCGGTCGTCGAGCCAGGCCACGCGGAACTGGATCACCCGTTCGGGCTCGACGAGACGCTCGAGCAGGGCGTACTCGCCGTACTGCGGGTGGGTTTCGATGAACGGCCACAAGCTGACCATCACTTCCTGGACGGCTTGCAAAAACTCGGGCTGGTGAGGGTCCCGCCGCGCCACTGCGGCCAGGAAGTCGTCGAGATGGGCGAATTTCAAAGCGGTCTTCTCCGATCGAAAGGAATGGGCGCGCGCCCATTTGTCGGGCGCTGCACACCAGCCGCGTGCCCTCTGAGATTTTAGGGGACCCGGCATGCACCATCCTGCCCTGACCTTGTGGCACTGTGCGCAGGTGCAATGAAGCGATTTGCTGTCGGTGCATGCCAATGCCCTAGGGACGCGCTGATCAATGGCCAAGCTGAGCGGCCAACGTCGACCTGCAGTCCGGCGCGCGGCCAGCGAAGGCGAAGTCGGTGCCGCTGCCAGGCCGCAGGCACTCGTTTTCGGCCCTTATCGGGCCGTTCCGCCCGATCAAGACACACCTCGGGCATGTAGGTCCATCAACGATCGCTTGGCGATCACCAGATTGGCCAGCCCGAACAGCGCGAACAGTTGGCCCTGGTTCTTGGCCATCCCCTTGTAGCGAGCCTTGCGGTGGCGGAACAGGTTCTTCACCACATGAAACGGGTGCTCGACCTTGGCCCGCACGCTGGCCTTCAACTGCTCGGCCTTCTCCAGCAGTTGCGCCCACTTCTTCGTCAGGTCCAACGCCCGGCGCTTGCCCGGCTGCATAAGCGACTCTGAAGCCGCTGGTCTTTCGGGAGACGACGTTGCCAAGTGCAAGATGGATGCAAGTCGGAACCGGACCGGATGAGGGATTCGCTTGGACGCCAGGGCAACACGCGGCTCAGGTCGAAGGTCGGTGCCCGCGTCGACGATCGGCCTTGGGCCATGTCGACGCACCCAGCAACTGGGTCGCCTGCTGCTGCAGTGCGCCGAGCAGAACATCCAGCGCGGCCACTTGCGCGTCGGTCAATCGTGTCAGCAAGGCGCCGTTGATGGCAGCCACGCGCGGCAGCATGCGCCCATGGAGCGCGCGGCCTTCGTCCGTGAGGCCCACCAATGCCAGACGCCTGTCACTGGCGACGGTGCGCCGCTCGACCAACCCCCGCGCCTGCAGGCTGGCCAGCGCGCGCGAGGTGCGCGCGCGGTCCAGCTCGGCGCGCTCGGCCAGCTCCGAAGGCTGGAGCTCCCCGCCTTGTCCAAGCACCGCCAGCAGCCGCCATTCACGCCGCGGGATGCCGAACTCGCCTTCGCACACGCGCAGCGTCATCGTGCCGGCGGTCGCATACAGCTGCCCCAGCCGGTAGATCAGCAGGTCACCCAGGACCTCGGGATGGCGCAAGCGCTCGGCGCGATCGGCAGATGGCATCGGGTCAACCCCAGGGATGATTGATTAGATCAATGGATGATCGGCGGCCTAGATTTCAGCACCGAACAAGGAGACGCCCGATGAACCGCCGCCAGCTCACCACCCTCGCCGCCGTCCTGACGGGCAGCCTCGCCGGCTTCGGCAGTGCCGCCCAGGCGCAAGGCGACAAGACGATCCGCATCCTGGTGGGCTTTCCGCCGGGCGGCTCGATCGACATCGTCACGCGCCTGCTGGCCGACAAGATGAAGGAGGACCTGAAGGCCAACGTCACCGTCGAGAACCGCGCCGGTGCCGGCGGCCGCATCGCCGCCGAGCTGCTGAAGTCCGCGCCGGCCGACGGCAGCACGCTGATGATCACGCCGGTCGTGGTCCCGGTGCTGGCGCCGCTGGTGTTCTCGAAGCTGAACTACAACGCGGCGACCGACTTCGCGCCGGTCGGCCATGTCTGCAACTACGGCTTCGCGGTCACCGTGCCCACGGCCCTGCCGGTGAAGACCATTCCCGAGCTGGTGGGCTGGCTGAAGGCCAACCCGCAGAAGGCCAACTTCGGTTCGCCGGCACCGGGCAGCCTGCCGCACTTCTTCGGCGAGATGCTGAGCCGCGACGCCAAGGCCGACATGGTGCACGTGCCGTTTGCCGGCGGCGCCGCGCTGCTGGGTGCGTTGGTGGGCAACCAGGTCAGCGTCGGCATCGACGTGGTGCTGGAGACGCTGGAGGCCCACAAGACCGGCAAGGTGCGGGTGATCGCGACATCGGGTGACAAGCGCAGCAGCGTGTTGCCCGACGTGCCGACGCTCAAGGAGCAGGGCCATCCCAACCTGGTGGCCCAGGGCTGGTTCGCCATGTACGCGCCGGCGAAGACGCCGCAGCCGCTGATCGACGCGGCCAACCGGGCCCTGAACAAGGCGCTGGCGCAGCCCGACGTGCTGGACCGCTTTGCCAAGCTGGGGCTGGACGCCGGCGGCGGCAGCCCGGCCGACCTGTCGACCCTGGAGCGCAGCAGCAACGCCCGCTGGGCGCCGGTGGTCAAGGCCACCGGTTTCCGCGCCGATTGAGGCAGCGCGCGATGACCACCCCCCACTACGCCGTCACCGGCGTCGCGTCCGGCATCGGCGCTGCCCTGGCCGCCCGGCTGCTGGACCGCGGCTGCCGCGTGACCGGCTTCGATGTCCGCCCGCCGGCCGATGCGGCCTTTCCCTGCCATGCGGTGGACCTGGCCGACCTCGGCCGCATCGACAGCGCGCTGGCGGCCGCCGACGGCCCGTTCGACGGCCTGTGCAACAACGCCGGCGTCTCGCCCCGCCCGGGGCAGGAAGTGGCCATTCTCACGATCAACTACTTTGCGCAGCGCACCGTCACCCGCGCGCTGCTGCCGCGCCTGGCACCGGGCGCCTCGATCGTGAACATGGCATCGCGGGCCGGCGCGCGCTGGCGCGACAACCTCGCCCAGGTGCAGCGCCTGGCCGCGCTGGATCCGCGGGATCTGCCCGCCTTCGTGCGCGACGAGGGCATCGACGCCACCCGCGCCTACAACCTGTCGAAGGAAGCGCTGATCGCCTGGACCGTGGGCGAGAGCGAGGCGATGACCGCGCGCGGCCTGCGCATCAATGCGGTGTGCCCGGGCGCCGTGGCCACCGGCCTCCTGACCGACTTCGCCGCCGCCTTCGGCGAGGCGATGGCGCGCAACCTGGCCCGCGCCGGCCGGCCCGGTCAGCCGGAGGAGATCGCCGCCGTCGCCGACTTCCTGCTCGGCCCCGACAGCAGCTGGCTGCGCGGCGCCGAGATCTCGCCCGACGGCGGCATGGGCGCCTTCGCCGCCAGCGATGCGCTCGGCCTGGCCGCGCTGCGGCTCTGAGGAGAAGAACGATGCAGACCGACACGATGCAGCTGCCCGTCTGGGACGGCGACCTGTACGCCGATGCCGTGATCCAGGACCCGTACCCGGTCTACGCGCAGTTGCGGGCGCTGGGCCCCGTGGTCTGGCTCGCGCAGCACCAGGTCTACGCGCTGCCGCGTGATGCCGAGGTGGCCAGCGTGCTGCGCCAGCCCAAGCGGTTCAGCAGCGCACGCGGCGTGTCGCTGAACGAGCGCACCAACCGGATGCTGGTCGGCAGCACGCTGAACTCGGATCCGCCGGAGCATGACGCGACGCGGGCCATCACGTCCGAGCCGCTGCTGCCCGGTGCGCTGGAGGCCATCGCACCGCGCATCCGCCGCGCCGCCGATGCGCTGGTGGCCGACCTCGCCGCGCGCGGCCGTTTCGACGCGGTCAGCGACTTCGCCCAGCACCTGCCGGTGAGCATCGTCGCCGAACTGGTCGGCCTGCCCGACGCAGCCCGGGCCAAGATGCTGACCTGGGCCTCGGCCACCTTCAACCTCTTCGGGCCCGAGAACGACCGCGCCAAGGCCGCCTTCGACGACCTGCGCGACCTGAAGGCCTTCCTCGACGAACACGGCACGCCCGAGAAGCTCAAGCCCGGCGGCTGGGCGCAGCGCATCTTCCACGTCGGCGCCGAGCGCGGCATCCCGTTCGAGACCTGCGCGCAGCTGATGCGCGACTACATCAACCCCAGCCTGGACACGACGATCTCGTCGACCGGCCAGGCCATCAAGTTCTTCGCCGACGCGCCGGACCAGTGGGCGCTGGTGCGCGCCCGGCCCGAGCTGATCCCGAACGCGGTGGAAGAGGTGGTGCGGCTGGCCTCGCCGATCCGCGCCTTCACCCGCTTCGTGACTGAGGACAGCGCCATCGCCGGCGTGCCGATCCCGCAAGGTGCCCGGGTGATGGTGATGTACGCCTCGGCCAACCGCGACGAGCGCAAGTTCGCCGACCCCGACCGCTTCGACGTGACGCGCGACGTGCACGACCACCTGGGCTTCGGCTCGGGGGTGCACATGTGCATGGGCATGCACCTGGCGCGGCTGGAGATCGTCAGCCTGCTGCAGTCGCTGGCGCGGCGGGTCCGGACGATCGCGCTGGACGGCGAGCCCGTCGTGGCGATGAACAACACGATCCGCGCCTATGCGTCGCTGCCGGTGGTGGTGACGGCCGATGCGCGGGCCACGGCGGCCCTCCACGGACCCGCGTCCACCGAGCGCGAGACCCTGGCCGTGCGCGTGGCTGCGCGCCGCGCGGTGGCGCAGGACATCGTCGCCCTCGATCTGGAAGCGGCCGACGGCACGCCGCTGCCGCCGTCCGAGCCCGGCGCCCATGTCGACCTGCACTTGCCAGGCGGGCTGCTGCGGCAGTACTCGCTGTGCAACCCGCCCGGCGCGCTGGGCCGCTGGCGGCTGGGCGTGCTGCTGGACCCGAACTCGCGCGGCGGCTCGGCCGCGGTGCATGCCGGCCTGGCAGTCGGCCAGATCATCGAGATCGGCCGGCCGCGCAACCACTTCCCGCTGCGGCTGGATGCGGCCCACACGGTGCTGTTCGCCGGCGGCATCGGCATCACGCCGATCCTGGCGATGGCCCATGCGCTGCAGGCCGCCGGGCGGTCGTTCGAGCTGCACTACTGCGGCCGCAGCTCCGCGCGGCTCGCGTTCCTCGATGAGCTGCAGACCTTCGGGGATCGTGTGCAGGTGCACCTGGACGACGGCCCCGAAGCGCAGCGCCTGCACATCGACCAGGTGCTCGCCGCGCCGGCCGCCGACCGCCACCTCTACGTCTGCGGGCCCAACGGCTTCATGGACTTCGTCACCCACGCCGCACAGCGCCTGGGCTGGGCCGACGACACGGTGCACCTGGAACGCTTCGGCGCCGAGGTCAACACCGATGGCGCGCCGTTCACCGTGGTGGCGGCACGCAGCAACGTCACCTTCGAGGTGCAGCCCGGCGAGCGCATCGCCGACCAGCTGATCGCCCACGGCATCGACGTGCGCATGTCGTGCCAGTCGGGCGTCTGCGGCACCTGCGTCACGCGGGTGATCGACGGCATGCCCGACCACCGCGACCACGTGCAGACCGCCACCGAGAAGGCGGCCAACCGCACCATCACCGTGTGCTGCTCGCGCTCGAAGACGCGGCGCCTGGTGCTCGACATCTGAAGGACACCGCCATGCATGACTACCCGGATGTGCTGCTGCACATCGACGGCCAGTGGCGCGCCGGCCGCGCCGGCGCCACCCTGCCGGTGCACGACCCCGCCACCGGCCAGCGCATCGGCAGCGTGGCCGTGGCCGAGACCGCTGATCTCGACGAGGCGCTGGCCGCTGCCGAGCGCGGCTTCGCCCTCTGGCGCCGTGTGCCGGCGGCTGAACGCGCCCAGCGGCTGCAGGCCGCCGCGCGCCTGCTGCGCGAGCGCGCCGACGGCATCGCCCGTCTTCTGACGCTGGAGAACGGCAAGCCGCTGGCCGAGGCCCAGGCCGAGGTGCGCTTCGGCGCCGACATCGTCGACTGGTTCGCCGCCGAGGGGCAGCGCGTCGCCGGCCGCATCGTTGCGCCGCGCGGCGAACACCAGATCGCCCAGGTCTTCAAGGAGCCGGTGGGCCCGGTGGCCGCGTTCACGCCCTGGAACTTCCCGATCAACCAGCTGGTGCGCAAGCTCTGCGGCGCGCTGGCCACCGGCTGCTCGGTGATCGCCAAGGCGCCCGAGGAAACGCCCGCGTCGCCGGCCGAGCTGGTGCGTGCCTTCGTCGATGCCGGCGTGCCGGCCGGCGTGATCGGCCTGGTCTACGGCCGGCCCGAGGCGATCAGCAGCCACCTGATCCCGCACCCGGTGGTCCGCAAGGTCACCTTCACCGGCTCCACTGCCGTGGGCAAGCAGCTGGCGGCGCTGGCCGGTGCGCACATGAAGCGGGTGACGATGGAGCTGGGCGGCCATGCGCCTGTGATCGTGGCCGAGGACTGCGACGTCGACCGCGCGGCGAAGATCGCCGCTGCCGCCAAGTTCCGCAATGCAGGCCAGGTCTGCATCTCGCCGACGCGCTTCCTGGTCGCGCAGCCGGTGAAGGCGCGCTTCGTCGCCGGTCTGGCCGCTGCGGCGCGCACCCTGCAGCTGGGCCATGGCCTGGAAGCAGCCACGAGGATGGGCCCGCTGGCCAACCCGCGCCGCCTCGACGCGGTGCAGCGGCTGGTCGGCGATGCCGTCGAACGCGGCGCGCAGGTGGCCGCCGGCGGCGAGCGGCTCGGCCACACCGGTCACTTCTACCTGCCGACCGTGCTGGACGATGTGCCGCGCGACAGCCTGGTCTTCAACGAGGAACCCTTCGGCCCGGTGGCCGCGGTGCGTGGCTACGACACGCTGGACGAGGCCATCGCCGAGGCCAACCGCCTGCCCTATGGCCTGGCTGCCTACGCCTTCACCAGCGACCTGCGCACCGCCCATGCACTGGCCCAGCGGCTGGAGGTGGGCATGCTGTGGATCAACCAGCCGGCGCCGGCCTGGCCCGAGCTGCCGTTCGGCGGCGTCAAGGACTCCGGCCATGGCAGCGAAGGCGGCCCCGAGTCGCTGGAGAGCTATCTCAACACCAAGACGGTCTCGACCCTGGTGATCTGACATGAACGTGCTCTTCATCATGGCCGACCAGCTGCGCTGGGACCACCTGTCCTGCGCCGGCCACCCGTACCTGCGCACGCCCAACCTCGACGCGCTGGCCCGGCGCGGCGTGCGCTTTTCGCAGGCCTATGTCAACAGCGGCGTCTGCGGCCCCAGCCGCATGAGCTACTACACCGGCCGCTATCCGATCAGCCACGGCGCCACCTGGAACCGCGTGCCGCTGGGCCTGGGCGAGCGCACGCTGGGCGAGTACGTCCGCGCCGGCGGCACCGGTCACGACCTGTGGCTGGCCGGCAAGACCCATGTGCTGCCCGACGACGACGGCCTGGCGCGGCTGGCGATCGAGGCCGAGGGCGAGCTCGGCCACCTGCTGCGCAGCGGCGGCTTCCGCGAGATCGACCGCCACGACGGCCACCACGAGACGCGCGACGCCGACGGCTACTCCGGCTGGCTGCGCCGCCAGGGCTACGACAGCCCGACGCCGTGGTCGGACTACGTGATCTCGGCGGTCGACGAGGGCGGCAGCGTGGTCAGCGGCTGGCACATGCGCAACGTGCACCTACCCGCGCGGGTGGCGGAGCCGCACTCCGAGACGGCCTACACCACCGACCGGGCGATCGACTTCATGCGCGAGCGTGGCGACCGGCCCTGGGTGCTGCACCTGAGCTATGTGAAGCCGCACTGGCCCTACATGGCCCCGGCCCCCTACCACGCGATGTACACGGCCGACCAGTGCCTGCCGGTCGTCAAGCGCGAGGCCGAGCTGCGCGACGCGCACCCCGCGGTGGCGGCCTACCGCCAGCACGAGGAGAGCGCCACCTTTGCCCGCGACGAGGTCGTGCGCCATGTGCGCCCGGCCTACCAGGGCCTGATCACCCAGCTCGACGACCACCTGGGCCGGCTGTTCGAGTTCATGGACCGCCAGGGCCTGAGCCGCGACACGCTGGTGATCTTCTGCGCCGACCACGGCGACTTCCTGGGTGACCACTGGCTGGGCGAAAAGGAGCTGTTCTACGACACGGTGCAGCGCGTGCCCTTCATCGTGGCCGACCCGCGCGCCGCCGCCGATGCCACCCGCGGCACGGTGGACGACCGCTTCGTCGAAGGCGTCGACGTGGTGCCCACGGTGCTGGAGGCGCTGGGCGTGCCCATCCCCGGCCACCGCATCGAGGGCCGCAGCCTGCTGCCGCTGCTGCGCGGCGAGACGCCGGCCTGGCGCGACGTCGTCTACAGCGAGCTGGACTACGGCTTCAAGGGCGCGCGGCTGCGCCTGGGCCGCACGCCGCAGGAAGCGCGTGCCTTCTCGATTCGCACCGCCACGCACCGCTACGTGAACTGGCTGGACCTGCCGGAGCAACTGTTCGACCTGCGCGCCGACCCGGACGAGTTCGCCGACCTGGGCCGCGATGCCGGCAGCGCCGGCCTGCGCGCGCAGCTGCGCGACCGCCTGCTCGACTTCCTGGCCCGGCGCAAGCACCGCACCTCGGTCAGCGACGAGTTCGTCGCCAGCCGGACCGACACGCACAAGAAGGCCGGCGTGTTCTACGGCCAGTGGTGAGGCGCTGACGGCGATGTGGGAACCCGCATGGCGCCGCTCGGGCCAGGAGCCCGACGACCGCTTCTCGCTGGCCAACGAGCGCACCTTCCTGGCCTGGATCCGCAGCGCGCTGGCCCTGCTGGCCGGTGCGGTGCTGCTGGTGCAGTTCGCCACCCGGCTGGCGCCGCCCTGGCTGCTGGCCGCCATCGCCATCGCGCTGGCGGCCTTTGCCGGAGGGCTGAGCCTGGCCGCCTATCGGCAGTGGCGCGCCAACGAGATCGCGATGCGCCACGCCCGGCCGCTGCCACCGAGCATCGCGATCCCGCTGCTGGCGCTGCTGGCGGGGCTGGTGTCCGCGGCCATCGCGGTGGCCGTCTGGCCCCGCTGACGTGGCCCGCGACCCCGGCCTGCAGCCCGAGCGCACCGCGCTGGCCTGGAGCCGCACGGCGCTGGCCATGCTCGTCAACGCGCTGCTGCTGCTGCGTGCCGGGCTGGTCGGCGACCACCGCCTGCTGGTGGGCTTCGGCGTCCTGCTGCTGGCCGCAGCCGCCGGGATGCAGGGCGTCGCGCGTGCGCGCGGACGTGCACTGGCCGGGCCGGCTCCGGTCGCCGGCCCGCCCGCCACGGCGATGGTCGCCATCGCGGCGGCCATGGCGCTGTGCAGCGCCGGCGCGCTGCTGGCGATCGCGCCGGCGACGGGACCGGGCTGAGCGCAACGCCACGACCGTCCGAGAACACCCGGCATGGCCCGGCTCGACTGGTCCATCCGCGCCAACCTGAAGCTGCGCCACATGCAGCTGCTGGTGGCGCTGGACGACATGCGCCATGTCGGACGTGCGGCCGACCTGCTCAACATCAGCCAGCCCGCCGTCTCGAAGTCGCTGTCGGAGATCGAGCGCGGGCTCGGCCTGCGCCTGTCCGAACGCGGCGCGCGTGGCATCGTGCCCACCGAGTACGGCGAGTGCCTGGTGGCGCTCAGCCGCGACACGCTGCAGCGGCTGGAAGCCACCGGCGAGCGCCTGCGGCACCTGCAGCACGGTGCCGGCGGCCGTGTGCGCGTGGGCGTGCTGCCGGTGGCGGCGCCGGTGCTGGTGCCGCGCGCAGTGATGCGCCTGCGTGAACGCGCACCCCGTTGCAGCGTGGTGCTGCACGAAGCCATGGTCGACCGCCTGCTGCAGATGCTGCACGAGGAGCAGCTCGACCTGGTCGTGGGCACCGTGCCAACGGCCTCGTCCACGTCCAGCCTGATGCAGCGCGTGTTCGCCGAGGAAGAAGGCGTCGTCGTGGTCTGCGGCGCGCACCATCCGCTGGCGGCACTGCCGCGCGTGGAGACGTCGGCCCTGGCGGCCCATGCCCTGGTCATCCCCACCGTCGGCACCGTGTTCCGGACGATGGTGGAGCGCACGCTCGAC
>Ga0208564_1003620_pt1 | contig 11138 bp, 8 predicted proteins | sample AD_UKC073_MetaG_FD_184439 | JGI IMG/M metagenome (GOLD analysis project Ga0208564, IMG submission 184439) | Active sludge microbial communities of municipal wastewater-treating anaerobic digesters from USA - AD_UKC073_MetaG (SPAdes) (version 2) | ecosystem: Engineered > Bioreactor > Anaerobic >... | reverse complement strand
GAGGGCTAAGGCCGCCGCGATGTCGCCGCCGGAGCGGATCCCCGAGTCGAGGATGACCTCGACGTCAGGGCCTAGCGCGGCGCGCACCTGAGGCAGCAGAGCGAGCGGCACCGGAGCCCGATCTAGTTGCCGCCCACCGTGATTGGACAGCACGATCGCATCGGCGCCGGCAGCGACGACTGACTCGGCATCGGCCACTGTTTGGATTCCCTTGACGATCAACGGCTTTCGCCAATGTTGGCGCACCCACTCGAGATCCGCGAGCGTCATCGTCGGATCGAAGAGAGCATTGAGCTTCTCGCCGATCGTGCCGTCCCAGCCTGCGAGCGCAGCGAAGTCGATGGCCTCGGTCGTCAATACGTCGAACCACCACGCCGGATGGCTGGCGATGTCGGCGAGAGTGCGGGCACTCAGCGCGGGCGGCACCGACAGGCCGTTGCGCGAGTCACGGTGCCGGGCCCCCGCCACCGGCACATCGACGGTCAGGACGAGCGCCTCGTAGCCAGCCGCATCCGCCCGCGCCATGAGGTCTTCGGCCGCGGCCCGGTCGCGCCACACATAGAGCTGGAACCACAACCGGGTGCCCGCGGGGGCGGCTGCCGCGACCACTTCTGGGGTCGAGGTGCCGAGCGTGGAGACGGCATACGGTATGCCGTGCCGCCCCGCCACCCGCGCGACCGCCACCTCGCCCGCCTGATGCATGAGCCGGGTGAACCCCGTCGGGGCGAAACCGAATGGGACGCCGGCGGGGCGCCCGAGGATGGTCGTGTCGGTTGACAGGCCGGAGACGTCGCGAAGGATCTGCGGCTGGAACTCGACCGCCTCGAACGCGGCCCGGGCTCGGTGCAGCGAGGTCTCGCTCTCGGCTGCCCCGTCGACGTAGTCGAAGACCGCCCGCGGGGCGCGTCGCCGGGCGAGCCGGGCTATGTCGGCGAGGGTGAGCGCCTGCGCGAGCCGCCGCCGTGTCGCGTTGAGGTCCGGGCGGCGCACGCCGATCATCGGTTTGAGGTCGCTCCACCGGGGCAGTTGCCGCTGAGTCATGGGGTCCACTCTGGCCCACCCGGGCGTCGGTTCGCAGCCTTCGCGAGCGCGATCTGGGCGTGTCGTGGGCGGGAACCGTGCGCGATCCGGTGCGGGATCCGGGCTTGATGTGGGTGCGGCCGAGCCGGATTGGCCCACGGGCGGCAACGATTTTGCCGGTCGTCCGATCCTCCCCTATGCTTGCCGGGTCCTCAACGGATCCGAGCATCAGTGTCCGGGCAAAGACCGCCGGTCACGACTGACGGCGAGGATCCGAGGCAACCCGGGTCCCCATCGTCTAGCGGCCCAGGACTCCGCCCTTTCACGGCGGCAGCACGGGTTCGAATCCCGTTGGGGATACGCAGTTGCACCACCGGTCTTGCACCGCAAGGCCCCGTAGCGCAGTTGGTTAGCGCGCCGCCCTGTCACGGCGGAGGTCGCGGGTTCGAGTCCCGTCGGGGTCGCCAGCTTCTCTCACGAGGAGAAGCGCCGGGCCAGGTAGCTCAGTTGGTACGAGCGTCCGACTGAAAATCGGAAGGTCGGCGGTTCGACCCCGCCCCTGGCCACCAGCAACAGCCACGCCGCAGCCGCGCCGCAACCCGGCCCTGCGGCGTTCGTGTTCTCGCTCGCAGGATTCACAAGAACCGAGCAGCACGGGGTGGCACCCGAGTGGCACCGGTTGGCACCGGTTGGCATCGCGTGGTGGTCCGGGTGAAGGATGCAGGTATGGCTCAGCCCGTGCCCCGGCGGATCGCAGTCCTCACCAGCGGCGGCGACGCCCAAGGGCTGAATGCCGCCGTCCGTGCCGTGGCCGTTACGACCAAGCCCTTGCTGCGCGCGGCGACAGCTATGCCGATCTGTTCGGGCTGCTGCGCGCCCTCTCGCACCCCAGCTCCGCTTCCGCGAGCAACCCGGCTCGGATCGCGATCCTGCACGATGGCGGACTCGCCCCCGGGATGAACGCCGCGGTCCGCGCAGCCGTCCGGCTCGGCCACGACCGGGGACACGTCATGCTCGGCATCCCGGACGGGTTCGCGGGCCTGTATGCCGGTCGCGTCCGTGACCTCTCGCTCGCCGACGTCGAAGGGTGTCCGGGCTCGGTGGCGCAGAACTCGGCACCCGCCGGTTCGACCTGCGAGACGAGCACATGTATGCCGGGCCCGCACCATCGAGGACCACAAGATCGACGCCCTCATGCTCATCGGAGGCTTCACGGGGTACGAGAAGCTGCATCGCCTCCACATCGAGCGGACCCGCTTCCGTTCGCTCGGCATACCGATGGTGTGCGTGCCGGCGACCATCGACAACAACGTGGCCGGCAGCGAACTGGCCATCGGCGCCGACACGGCCCTCAACACGATCGTCGGCAGCATCGACCGCATCAAGCAGTCGGCGATGGCCGCCAACCGGTGTTTCGTCATCGAGACGATGGGTCGACGCTGCGGATGTCTCACCCAGATGGCGGCGCTCTCGGCCGGAGCCGAGCAGGCCTATCTTCCGGAATCGGGCATCGAACTCCACGACCTGATGACCGACGTCGAGCGGATGCGTGACCGCTTCCGTCGCCATCGCTCGCTCTTCCTCACCCTGCGCACCGAAGGCGCCGACGACCGCTCCTCGACCGAGACGGTCTCGCGGATTCTCGCCGCCGAGGGCCACGGATTGTTCGACGTGCGCACGGTGGTGCTCGGGCACGTCCAGCAGGGTGGCGACCCCAGCCCGTTCGACCGGGTGCTCGCCGCGAGGCTCGCGTCCGGGCGATCGACGCGGTATGCCGTGCGCTCGAGTCCCGATCGCCCGTGGCGGTCGTGGTCGGCCTCGTCCACGGCCAACTGCGGTGCACCCCGCTGCGTGACATGGCCGACCTGGTCGACTGGGAGGCCCGCCGACCCGTCGATCAGTGGTGGGTCGGGTTGCGCACCGTGGCGAGCACCCTCGCCGAGCCACCCGCACTGGTGTGACGTCACCCACCGCCCGAAGAACGCTTCGCCTGGCGTGATGGGGGTCACACCGCTACGGTCAACCCACAGCAATCCTCCCAGCTGTCACGTCGACCGGACGGAGTGAGACATGAGCACCACGTCGCCACCCAAGCAAAGAATCAAGACCGGGATCTTCCGCACCAAGACCATCGAACAGTCCATTGCGGAAACGACCGAGGCCGAGTACGCGCTCAAGAAGCGACTCAGCGCGCTCGACCTCACGGTTTTCGGCATCGGCGTCATCATCGGTGCGGGCATCTTCACGTTGACCGGTCGAGCGGCTGCGACCGTCGCCGGTCCATCGATCGTCATCAGCTTCGTCATCGCCGCCATTGCCTGTGGCCTGGCCGCGCTCTGCTACGCCGAGTTCGCCTCGACCGTGCCAGTGAGTGGCTCGGCATACACCTTCTCGTATGCCACCCTCGGTGAGTTCGTCGCGTGGATCATCGGCTGGGACCTGCTCCTGGAACTCATGCTCGGAGCGAGCGTCGTGGCCCAGGGGTGGTCGGCATACCTCGGGGTGTTCCTCGGCCATCTGGGCGTCACGATCCCCGAGAGCGTGGCCTATGGGTCGAGCTTCGACCTGCCGGCGCTGCTGCTCGTCGCCCTGCTCACCGCTCTGGTGGCCAAGGGCATCAAAGAGTCGATGCGCGTCAACCTCGTCCTCGTCGCGATCAAGCTCTTTGTCGTGCTGTTCGTCATCTTTGCGGGCATCGGCTTCATCAACACGAAGAACTACTCGCCGTTCATCCCGCCGGCTGTGCCCGCCGCCGAGGCCGGACACAATGTGTGGACCTCGCCGCTGCTGCAGACCATCTTCGGCATCCAGCCGACCACCTTCGGTGTCATGGGGATCTTCGCCGGCGCGTCGTTGGTGTTCTTCGCCTACATCGGTTTCGACGTCGTGGCCACCACGGCCGAAGAGGCCAAGAACCCGCAGCGGGACCTGCCGATCGGCATCATCGGCTCGCTGATCATCTGCACCCTGCTCTATGTCGCGGTCACCCTCGTCATCACCGGCATGCTCCCCTACAACGAGATCTCGGTGAAGGCCTCGCTCGCCACCGCCTTCGAGTCGGTCGGCAAGGGTGGCTATGCCACCCTCATCTCCGCCGGCGCAGTCGCCGGCCTCACGACCGTCGTCATGACCCTGCTCATCGGCGCCAGCCGGGTGGTCTTCGCGATGAGCCGCGACTGGCTGCTGCCGAAGTCGCTGGGCACGACCAACCCCAAGACCGGCACCCCGGTCAAGATCACGGTGATCATCGGCGCGCTCGTCGCCTGCATCGCCGCCTTCACCCCGATCGGCAAGCTCGAGGAAATGGTCAATATCGGCACGCTGTCGGCGTTCTGCCTGGTGTCGCTGTCGATCCCGGTGCTGCGGCGTCGCCGCCCCGACCTCAAGCGCGCCTTCAAGGTCCCGGCCAGCCCGTTCATTCCGTATCTCGCGGCTGCCGCGTCGCTCTACCTCATGCTCACGCTCCCGGCCGAGACCTGGGTCCGGTTCATCATCTGGATGATCCTCGGCCTGGTCATCTACTTCCTCTACAGCAAGAACAACTCCCGGTTGGCCCGCGGCGTGCATGACATCCCCGCCCCGGACTTCTCGCACCCCGGCCCGCACTCGACCACGGGAGACTCCCCCATCCACGACTCCTAGCTCCGGCCGATAGCCATGCCTCGGTGCGGCCCGGTGCCGACGAGTCGGCACCGAGTCGGCACTGCTGGCCTTCTCACAATGGGCCCTCAAGATGGACACTGTCACCCCGCCACCTGCTGGTGGCGGGGTGACACAATCCCGGCCATGGACTTCACCGAGACGCTGCTGCCCGGAGTCGGCGTGCGCTATGACGCGACGACACGAGCCGGGGTGCCGCTGTCGATCGTCCTGGACCGCGAGGGTGGCGCCGAGGTGGCGACATTCCGACGCGAGGACCCCGACGCCGTGGATCGCCGGTTCCGGTTCACCTCACACGAGGCCGCAGCCATCGCCGAGATCCTCGGGGGCACCCGGGTCGGCACCCGCGTCGCCGACCTCTCCAAGGAGGTGCCTGGCCTCTGCTCCGGACGCTTCACCATCGCGCCCGGAAGCCGCTACGACGGTCGGCGCCTAGGTGACACCAAGGCCCGCACCCGCACCGGCTGCTCACTGGTCGCGATCGTGCGGGGCGACACCGTCCTGGCCGCCCCCGGACCCCACGAATCCCTCCAGGGTGGTGACGTCGTCGTGGCGATCGGCAGCGAACTGGGCCTGGAGGACCTCGAGGTCATCCTGGCGATGACCCCGGAAGAAGACGCGTTCCCGGTGCCGGCACCCCAGGCCCGCTGACGTGCAATCACCGGAACTGGTCTTCCTCGAACTCGGGCTCATCTTCATCGGCGTCTCGTTGCTGGGCATCATCGCTCGGCGCTTCGGCTTCAGCCCCATCCCGCTCTACCTGCTGGCCGGGTTGTTCTTCGGCCGCGGCGGCTTCCTCCCCGTCACCGCGTCCGGGGCCTTCGTCACCATCGCCGCCGAAATCGGCGTTCTGCTGCTCTTGCTCGCCCTGGGCCTGCAGTTCTCCCCCGAGGAGCTATCGGCTTCGCTCGCCCGGCACCGCCCCTCAGGCCTGGTCGACCTGGTCCTCAACGCCATCCCCGGCCTGGTCGTCGGGCTGGCGCTGAGGTGGCCGTGGCCGGCCGTCGTCGCCCTCGCGGGCCTGACCTGGATCTCTTCCTCGGGCATCATCGCCCAACTGCTCGGCGACCTGGGCCGCACCGCCAACCGGGAGACCCCGGCGGTCCTGTCGGTCCTCGTCCTGGAAGACCTCGCGATGGCGGTCTATCTGCCGGTGTTGCTCGTCGTCCTCTCCCGCGGGGGGCTCGTGCAAGCCCTCATCGGGGTGGGTATGGCGGTCGGTGCGGTGACGATGGCCCTCATCACCGCCACTCGCGCCAGTTACCGGGTCGGCAGGGTGCTCTCCCACACCCAGGACGAGCAGGTCATGCTCCGGGTCCTCGGCGTCACGCTGTTGGTCGCCGCCGCGACGCAGTCGCTCGGCGCGAGCGCCGCAGTCGGCGCCTTCCTCGTCGGCATCGCCATCCCGGGCGAGTTGGCTGAGCGCGCTCGCGCGATCCTCGGCCCCCAGCGCGACCTCTTCGCGGCGATCTTCTTCGTGTCCTTCGGCCTGGCCACCGATCCGCGGCAGCTGCTCCCGATCCTGTTGCCTGCCGGCCTGCTGGCCCTGCTGTCCATCGTCACGAAGGTCGCCACCGGCTGGTATGCCGCGGCGCGCGACCGGGTGGCCCCGCGCGGACGGCTGCGGGCCGGTTTCACCCTCGTGCCACGCGGCGAGTTCTCGGTCGTCATCGCCGGCATCGCGGTCGCCGGTGGCTATCCCGAGGTCGGCCTGCTCGCCACGGCATACGTGCTCATCCTCGCGGTGGCCGGGCCGGTGCTGGCGAAGTACAGCGACGCGATCGCGAGCCGCCTGCGACTGGGCGCACCGCGAGTGGCCGCTCCCGGACCCGGCTGAGTCACGACGACGCTGCGGTCCGCGAGGTCTCCTCAGCGGGGTCCCACCACGTCGGCAGCTCGCGCCGCAGGATCTTGCCGTTGGCAGTGCGGGGCAATTCGGCCATGACGACCACGGCCCGCGGCACCTTGTAGGCGGCCAGGTGCTGCGCGGCATACGTGAGGATCGCCTGCTCGTATGCCGTCCGGTCACCGTCGTCTCCCGGCGCCGCGGCCGCCCGGGGCACGACGAACGCGACGATGATCCGCACGCCGGCGCGGACCTCGACCTCGGTCACCCCGACGTCAGCGACTCCCGGTGCGCCGGCAAGGACCCGCTCGACCTCCTGGGGCGAGACCCGGTAGCCCTGGGCGTTCATGACATCGTCCGCTCGCCCGTGATGGATGACATAGCCGTCGGGGTCGAGATGCGCGAGGTCGCCCCCGACGAACCACTCGTTGCGATAGGCCCGCGCATCTTCGTCGGGCCGCCGCCAATAGCCGAGCATCAGCCCCGGGTCGCTGCGATGCACCGCCAACAGGCCGGTCTCCCCTGCGGGCAGCGGCTCCGGCGGCCCGTCGGTCGGCAGGATGGCGACCCGTCGGCCCTGCTGCGGCCGACCGGGCGAACCCAGCCTGGTCGGCACGTCCGGCCCGGCAGAGATGTAGGTCGAGATCTCACTCATCCCGAGGGCTTCGTAGAGCGGCCGGCCGGTCTGCGCCACCCAGGCGGCATGCAACTCCGGGCTGAGCGCCTCACCCGCAGTGAGCCCGTGGCGCAGGGTCGCCAGATCGACCCCGTCGACGCCGTGGTGGGCCAACAATTGGCGATAGACGCCCGGCACGGCTGCGAAAATCGTTGCGCTGCAACGCTCCACAAGACGCCCCCACACCGACGGGTCCTTCGGACCGTTGTAGATCACGCCGGTTGCGCCATTGGCCCAGGGATCGGTGAGCCCCACCCCGAGGGTGTAGGTCCAGTTGAAGGCCCCCGCGTGCAGCAGGGTGTCTCCCGGGCCGACACCCAGCCACCCGGCATACATGGGCCGCCGTCCCCACGCGGAGCGGTGCGCGTGCAGCACACCCTTCGGCTCGCCCGTGGTGCCGGAGGTGTAGACGAGGAAGGCCGGGCCTTCCGGTGAAGCCAGCCGGTATGCCGTCGGGTCGGCTTCGCGCAGCCAGCCGGCGATCTGCGCGGGCCCGACGGTGCGCAGCCCGGACGGAAGGGCAGCGGCCAGCTCTGGGGCGACTGCCACGAGCGCCGGCTCGGCGTCGCCGACGACGAACGCGACTTCGTCGGCGGTGAGCATCGAGGACGTGGGCACGGCGACGATGCCGGCAGCCATCGCGCCGAAGAACAGCAGCGCGGCGTCGCTGGTGTTGCCCAGCCGCAGGAGCACTCGCTCGCCGGGCCGCACTCCCGCAGCGAGCAACCCCGCGGCCACCTGGCGCACCGCCACGTCGAGCCGCCCGAAAGTCCACTGCTCGGCCTGCGCCAGCGGCGCGTCGGCGTCGTGGATGACGATGAGTCCGACCCGATCGGGCGGGCGCTGGGGCGCAGGCGCGAGGCAGTATGCCGTGAGGTTGAACGGCTCCGGTACGTCGGCATGGGGCGACTGCGACTGCGACTGCGACTGCGGCGACACGTGCGCGATCCTGGGTCAGCTGGTGAGGAAGTCGAGCACGAGCCGGTTGAACGCGGCGGCGTGCTCGATCTGGGTCCAGTGCCCGCAGCGACCGAAGACGTGCAGGCGGGCGTCATCAATGAGCTGCAGGAATCGATAGGCGTTGTCCAACGGAATGACCTGGTCGTCGCGGCCATGGACGATGAGGGTGGGTTGGCGCAGCTCACGGATCTGGTCTTCGGGGGTGGCCAGCCCGTCGACGCCCTGCTGTCGGGGTGCGGGGAACATCGCCGAGAAGGACTCCTGGAACCCCGGACGGATCGAGGCGGCATAGCGCAGTTGCGCCAACTCGTCGCTGACCAGCGACCGGTCGTAGGCGAAGATGTCGAGCAATGCGCGCATCGCCGCCAGGGAGGGCTCATACCCCCAGACGGCATCGAGACCGGGCGTGATCGGGAAAGACACCCCACACGCGCCCATGAGGACCAGCTTGGACACCCGGTCGGGGTGATGCACGGCCATCGAGACCGCCAGACCGCCCCCGAAGGAGTTGCCGACGATGGCGAAACGCTCCAGGCCGAGGGCATCGGCCACCCCGATGAGGTGCCGCCGCCAGGACTCCAGCCCATAGCCGAAGCCCTCCGGGCGCTCGGTGAACCCGAAGCCGACGATATCGGGGGCGACGACATCGAGCCGCTGCGCCAGGTCGGGGATGGTCAGCCGCCAGTTGGCCCAGGCGCTGACCCCGGGACCGGAGCCGTGGATGAGCAGGACCGGGTCGCCCGCGCCCGCCCGGTGATAGTTGGTGCGGATGCCCGCAGCGACGACGCTCTGGCCGATCTCGGGATTGTCCATACCTTGACTCACTCTCTCTGGGTGGTGCCCGACGATCCCGTGCGCATCGGTCCCGCTCACTTGATCTGGCCCGCTCGCCGGATCTGGCTGGCCCGCCGGATGAGTCCCCGCGCCCGGCTCAGACCTCACGCGCAGGCTACTTCGGCTGATCGATGACCTCGCTGGCGACGGTCGCGACACTCGCCACATCAGGAGTCGGCACGTCCTTGACCACCTCGACCACCTGATCAGACCGGGCGGCGCGGTGGGCCTCTTCACGTTCGATGCTGGCGCGAGCCTCCGCGACGAGCTCGACGACGTCCTCTTGGGTCGGGACCTCACCGTCGTCGTCCTGCAGTGCCTCCAGCTCGGGCATGAGCTGGTGCTGGCGCCGCAACGAATCGATGATCGCCAGTGCAGCCGCCATGACCGGGATGCCGATCAGCGCCCCTACCGGGCCGAACAAACCCACCCCGACGAACACAGCGGCCAGCGCAACCGCCGGATGGATGTCCATCGTCTTGTTGCTCACCTTGGGGGTGAACCAGTAGCTCTCGATCTGCTGGAAGATCGTCGCGAAGATGACGATGTAGACCACCTTGATCGGCTGGTCGAGCAGCGTGAACAGGGCCGGGAGGATCACTCCGATGTAGGTGCCGATGATCGGCACGAACTGGCCGACGACGCCGGCAAGCACGCCCAGCGGCAGCCAGAACGGGATCTGGATCGCCCAGAAGAACAGGCAATGGAAGAGCGCCGACAGCAGCGCGAGGATCAGCTTGGAGACGACATAGCCACCAGTCTTCTCCACCGCGATGGTCCAGATGGTCAGCAGCACCGGCTGGTAACGCTGCGGCAGCCAGGACCCGATCGTCTGCCGCAGCCTGATGCTGTCGGCGGAAAGGTAGTAGGCGAAGACGAGGATCGTCACCAACTGCGCGAAGACCGTCAGCGCCGTGCCGAAGACGCCGAGCAGCCCCCCGCCGTATTGCTGCGCCAGCTGGGCCACCCGCTCGGGTGTGAGCTGGAGGTTGGCATAGATCTGGTCGATGTTGAACGAGGTGTTGAACGTCTGGTTGACCCATTGCACGGCTTGGCTCACGGCGCCGGGAAAGGCCTCCTTGAGCTGCTGGGCCTGGCCGACGAAGACCTGCCCGAACAGCGCGCCCACGCCGAGGGACAGCAGCATCATCCCGAACAGCACGATCGCCGACGCTGCCCCACGTTTGACCCCGGACCGGATCAGCCACGCGACCATCGGCTCCATGGCGATCGACAGCAGCCACGCGAGCAGCAGCAGGAAGAGAAACGAGCTCAGGGCATGGAAGGCCCACACCAGGACCATGACACTCACGGCCGCCGTGACGAGCACCGTCACCAACCGTCGGACACTCCCGGACGCCAGCCCGATCCACAACGGACGGCGCTCAAGATCCCCTGACCCCGTTGCGGACGGGTATGCCGTGCGGGCCCGGCCCGTGGGTTCACTCACGGACCCACTCTAGGCGTCGCCCCCGACAGACGTCAGGGTCAGCCAGGGGAGCAGGCAGGCGCAATCCCGATGGTGCACGGCATACCCGCGCAGCAGGCTGAGGGCATCAGCCGGACGCGCAGCGGACCGCCGTGCGCACGGGCAGCATCGACTCACCGAGAGGCACGCCATGAACGCCATCCACACCGCAGTCGCGGACCAGGGTTTGACCCGACCCCAGGACGGACGCGTGCTTGCCGGCGTGTGCGCCGGCATTGCCCGTCGCTTCGGCTGGGATCCTTGGCTGGTCCGCATCCTCATCGTGGCGCTGATGATCGCACTTCCGGGGTCGCAACTACTCGCCTACCCGGTCGCCTGGGCTCTCATGCCCGAGGACTCGAGTGCCCCCTTGAGCACGCCCGTCCCCAACCCGTGGCAGACCCCTACGGCCACCACGGCATGCCCCGCGTCGCCCCAGGACTCAACGGTCAAGTCCTGATCGGTGGTGTATGACGGTGATCCGTCGAGGTTGTTTGGTCAGGCGCTGAGGGCGCCGGTGATCAGGCTGGTGGTCACCTCCTGGGGGTGTGTGTCGGTCTTGCGTGGGGTTCCCCCCAAATCGTGGAGGGCTTGCTTTACGCGGCTCTCGGGGTGAGGGCCGTGGTCTCGTAGTCGATGGGTGACATCATGTCGGCGGCGCTGTGGCGTCGCTC
>Ga0208564_1003619_pt1 | contig 11140 bp, 10 predicted proteins | sample AD_UKC073_MetaG_FD_184439 | JGI IMG/M metagenome (GOLD analysis project Ga0208564, IMG submission 184439) | Active sludge microbial communities of municipal wastewater-treating anaerobic digesters from USA - AD_UKC073_MetaG (SPAdes) (version 2) | ecosystem: Engineered > Bioreactor > Anaerobic >... | reverse complement strand
TTTTACGATAAAAGCGGAATTTCTAAAGAAAAAGATGTAAAAGAAAAGTACAATAAAGAAAATGCTGGTGGTTTCTTCAAATATTATGAGTTAGAACAATTCGAAAATTTGATATAATGGATATTGATATATAATATTGGAGGTAATTTTATATTCCGTCATTATTAGATATTTTGAAAAGAGTATTTGTATTTGTTAAAGAACTTGAGACTGAATATATATTTAGATGCCCAATTTTTAGATAAATATTATATAGGAGGATATATATATGTCTAAGAAAACTGAGAAATTAGAGGATTTGAAAAATTTATTTTTGTATCAGTGTGCAGATATTGATACTGGATTGTATAAATATTTTAATTGGAAAAATTCAGAAATAAGTAAATTTTTGGACAATATGGAATTGCCAGATAATGAAGATTTGGCTTGCGAAATTTTGGATGCATTAATTGATTTTTTTGGACAATTTTATAATGAGGGGTTTTTAACTACAACGCCAAGATGTGATTTGAATTCTGATGTTAAGTTTGTTTGGAATAATATGGATCAATATTATATTAAAACTGACCAATATTTTAAAAAATATTCATTTACATTTCCCAAAAGGAATGGTATTACTGTGCATTTTAAATATGATAATATCGAATTTGATTTGGGAAATGCACAACAAAATAAATTACGTCGACATCTTCTTAGTGAAAAACAATTTGAATATGATGCTCAAAATGCAAATTTGATAATTTATTTTGATTTTAGACGCTTGACCGATGATGATAGAAAAATATATGGTACGAATATGAAGCGTACTGCTATTAATGAGGTTATTGTTCAAGAATTGAAAAATATTTTACCAAAAGACGAAATAATAGAGCCCATTATTCGTGAAAAAAAGAGTGGTTGTGAATTAAAAAAACATATTAATAGATTTTCAAATATACCAACTTGTGACTTCTTTATTCATAAAGATTTAAAACAATATTTGACAAAAGAATTAGATTATTATATTAGAAATAAATTAATTGAGATTTGAGATAGGCAAAGTATCTTTATGTCAAATTTTTATTCTATATAATTTTGAGGCTTTTTTATTTTGAAAGGAGGGAACGGCATGTTTATCTCCATCCTTTATAGGATGGAGTATCCTGTGCCCAAAATAGATGAAATTAGTTAAAAATGAAGGAAATAAGTATATTTTAGAAATAGATAAAGCTGAAAAGTTTAAATTAGGGTTACCGCCATTTTCTTATGAAGATGATGGCTATTTAATAATAGATTTATCACATGACAATATATGTAGAAATTTTGATGAGATTATTTATGAAAATCGAAAAGAAGCTTTAGAGCACTATAAAGATATAATAGGCGATTTTAACTATAGAAAAATTTTAGAATCATATAAGACAAATACTTACATATTTGAAAAGGGCAATAATATATATATAAAAACACCTTTTGAGCTAAGAGATAAAGTGAAAGAAATACCAACAAGGAAATGGGACCCTGAAGAGAAAATATGGTATGTAAGAAATACTTTAGAAAACAGGGGCATTATTAAAAAAGTATTTGATGTTGATATAACGATGTTTATAGAGCCAAGTAAGGAAAAAAAATTAGCTAAACAAGTCATAAAAGACTTCCCAGACATGTTTGATCATCAAATAAAAGCCACAGCTAAGGCTTTAGCCGCTATAGCAAAATATAAAGGTTTTTTAATTGCCCATACTACTGGTACTGGGAAAACGTATATAAGTTACGCTGTGGCATATTATTTGCTTAGTACTGGGATTGTTAATAAAGTAGCGGTATTGACAACAGCTGGTAATACAGTAGATATAGCAAAAGAGTATTACGAAAGAGATATAGGGGACTTTGTAATAAAAGAAGGCAAGGGTCAAGATATAACATCTGTTAGTTTAGATGAATTTGACATACTTATAACATCACATGCTACTTTCAAAAATCCTAAAATATATAAAATGTTTTTTGACACGAGCACATTGATTGTATTAGATGAGGCATCTGTTGTAAAGGCAAGAAAAGGTGTATTCAAACAAATAAAGGAAATAAGAAAAAAGAATCCAAACATATATGTTCTAAGTTTAACAGCTACACCATTAGAAAATAATCTAATGGACGTATATAACATATTAGAAATAACGACACCTGGTTTTCTTAGTTATGGCGAGTTTATAAATAGATTTTGTATTATGAAAGAGATATATGTAAGAGGCGGTAGGAAAAGAAGAATACCTGATAAAGAAAACTTTAGAAATATAGAACAGTTCAAAATAAGAATACAAGAAGTTTATGATAGGAAACTTTATGAAGAAGTGTTAGATCTGCCACCAAACAATATAAATACATACTTTGTACCATTAACTGAGAAACAAAAAGTTATAAAAGATTTAATAAATGAAGTATTTAGAAAACTTAGAGCTGTTAGAAAACAAGAAAAAGGGATCTTGACATTAAAAGAAAATGCGTTATTATCATTAGTGGCTAATTCTCCATATACATTAATGGAAAATCTTAAAGCTAATAGTAAATCAGAAAATGTAGATCCGATATATGAAATAATATATAAGCTTCTTCCAGACGATATAATAGAGTTTTATTCTAAAAACGACCAAGTTGCCAAGATGAATGTTTTACATACTATTTTAAGTAGTATATTAAAAAATAATGAGAAGGTAATAATTTTTACAAAATATGAAAAAGTATTACAAGCTTTGGTTACATTTATTGGCGATAAGTTTCCGGAGATAAAAACATTATCGGTATCTGGAAAAGTTAATAAGGCAGAAAAAGACAAAATAACTAATGACTTTGAAACATTACCACCACCTGTAGTATTAATTACTACTGATACATTTTCACGAGGCAAAAATTTTCAGTTTTGTAATATATTAATAAATTATGATTTGCCGTGGAATCCGGCGGTTGTGAAACAGAGAATTGGCAGAATAAAAAGAATAGGATCAGACGACCAGAAATATGTATTTAACATTTTGTCAGATCCTATTGAGAAAAACATATTTGATAAAATAATTAATAAAGAAAAACAATCAATAGAAGCGATAGAATTTAATAAAGAAATTGCCAAAGAACATGTTGTTATCCAAAATGTTAAAAAATTATAATAGGGGGGTAAAAATGGCTAAGTTTGTCAACTAGTTTAAAGAACATAGAAAAGGTAAATAGGCTTTGGAAGTAAAAGGCAGCATTATGAGGAATGATTATCCTACAATAGACGATTTGAGAGTATTGTTCACATTTTAGGAATAGGCTGATAAGGAAACTTTTAAATGGAAAGAATAGGCAAAAATATCGCTAAATGTAAATGAAGTGTTCCAACTATTGTCTATGATGTAGCTTATAAATAAAGAAAGAGCACCAGATTATAAGTATTGGAAGACATATCATCCAAGCAATGACGTTAATAAAAATCTTAGTTTATTGAAAAAGGGGAAATATGTAGTGCTACAATATAATGATGAAAAAACTAATGTAAATATTTCATTTGAAACAGGTTGTCAAGTTTCATAGTTTATTGAAAAAGTAAAATTATTAGTTTATACTGAGTAGAACAATGCGATTATCAACTGATTTTGAAAATGATTATTTATGGAAATTGATATAGGAAAAAAGAACATTTTATCAGCCAGATCAGGGGAGAATGTCTATATAGGATCTTAATAACTTGGTAATACCTTGCTGTTTAGACTTTTTGCCGATAACTGGAACTATAAAGCGAATAAATGATAAATACCCAATAGAAGAATAGTATTATGAAATACTAAATAGTGTTAGAAATCCATTACATAAATTATTAGGGAGAACATATTATAGGAAATTTGATAATTTTACATAGTATTTTATGTTTATAAGCTTATATTATAGGAAAAATATAGTAATAAATAAAAATATTTTAGTACGTTAGGTAACTGATCTTGGTAAGAAAAAAGTAAATGATATTTTATTTATACCAAATTATTTAGATATAGTTAGATTTCATCATAATGTTTATAAATATCTTTTTTTGTTTGAAAGTTTAATAGATAACTATTATATATTAAAAACACAGTACTGGTCAACTTTTGGTCAAAAAAAGAAGCTTCACTCTAAAAATTAGCCTAAGCAAACTGTTTGATTAGAAAAGACTTTATATATGCCTTAGAAAGGAGAGAAATGGATAGATTGTGTTTTAATTCAATCGATTCCGTGATGCTATGTATATTATTGGATAGGAACAGGACTTAAATATAAGAAAAGAAAAATTGTTACATGGAAAAGAAATTAAATCTTTTCTTACGCTAACATTTGGAACTAGAAGTCTACCGTTTTTTTGTAAAAATTTCGTAGATGAGATAAACGGTATACCAAATCATCATATATCTGTAGAACAAACGATTGATTTAAATACTGGGAATTATAATTAGATAACTAGCAAAGTATCGTATCAAATAATTTGCGACATTGATGATGATAATATATACTTTGATGGCGATAAAAACGTTTATATAGGTGATGAGCGCACTAATAACGAAATGATATATATAGAAGCACTTCTACAAAGAGCTGGTAATGGATTAGAAGATTAGATTACTAATTCTATTCTATAGCAGGATTTATATAAGTATTCGTTTTATTTAGATATGTTTTATTTAGATACTGGTATCGAAAACAACAAGATGAATAATTTGCTATAGAAAATAGGCGGAGTATCGCAAATACAATTATCTTTTGGAAGGAAAGTAAATTTATCTAATAATATGCGTAATAAGTTTATATCTTCATACCAGTATGATGATTCTTTTACAATAGATTAGGTTAACGTTGGGTCATCTGGAGACGTAGATGAATATGTTTCTATGCTTAAATTAGAACTTCCATATATACAAGAAGTTGTAGTTAGTAGGCATACATCTTCTATATCATTTAACTTATACTTATTTGAGAAAATGTAGAATTTTAAGCAAATTGCCAGAGATACTTTGGTGAAATAATATGATATATGTCCAATTTACGATAGATACTTATACATTTTATATGCGATAGGGAAATAGGCACGAATAGGAAAACATATATGATTATATATTATAGGCAATTATAGAAAAAGAAATAAATGGTGAAAAAATAAAAAATTATAAAGAATTTCTTACCAAGGAATTAAAACTTGACATAGAAAAAATAATATAGTATAATATAAATAGTAATATATTGTATATAAAAGATAAAAGTATCTATATAGGGTAGTAGGAAATAGATTTGGACCATTAGTATAGCCTTAAGCTGATACTAGAAAAAATAAAACAAGACATATCTATAACTACACATTGTATATTGATAGACCAATTCTTATACTATTCATTTACAAAATCATTAAATATAGAAATGTATGATGGTAAATATATATTTGATAATAAAGAATATGAAAGTTACGAAGAGTTATATGAATAGATTAAGGAATATATATAGAACAGTGAAGATTTTATGTTTTAGGCGATAGAAGACAAATTTCCATTTAGCTGAATATAAACAGCGTAATTTTGATAAATACTTATATATACAACATTATATTTGGAGGGAAAGTCATGGAAAGAAAAGATATGGTAAATGTTGTGGAACGTTTTAGCGATAAAGCTAAAGAAATATGGGAAAACAGTGAAAAAGATTGGTTATTCTTAATGCTTGATAAGCAGTATGATCTTTTATTAAACATCATAGAATCAAAAAATTTGTATAATAAAAGCATAAAAGATTTAACAATAAACACCGCTTTATCTATATATGATGAAATGGCAGAATATATAGATATAGTGCTAGATAATAATCTAGATGAAGAAAAAAGAACGACGGAAGCATTATTTGAGATAATAGATGCTATTCACTTCGTGATGCAGCTTCATTTTTTATCTACAGCACAATACTATGGATATTCCATAGACAGTCTTCAAAAGCAAGACGTTAGGAATGTAATAATCAATAACGCTATAAATAGTATCAAATTTTTTGGAGAGCGTGGTAAACCTTATATGAAAACAAAAGATAGAGAAACTATATACGAGATATATTCTATGATAAATGTACAAATTTCAACAGTTTTATCTAATGTTCATTGGAAGCTTTGGAAAAACTATAAAGAGTTTAACTACTATAAGTTAATAGATGATATAGCAACATTATTTTATATGCTTGTTTTTAACTTTGGTCTTTTTTAACTTTGGTCTTATTTGTCAAGATCGAGATTACGAATCAAAGTTAGTGGAATACTACATTATCAAAAACATTGAAAATTTTGATAGACAAGAAAGAGGGTATTAATAACTTCTTTAATAAAATTATGAGGTATTATGGAGTTAGAAAAGGATGGAATTCAGGCGTCTATACTTCATGGAAAGATTTTAATAGGCAAATATGTGGTTTTGAAGGAGCGGAATACTTTTGTTCTTATGACAGGGATAAAGTGGTAGCTTTTATGAATTATGATAAAAACAAAAAGATAGATACTTCTGTGGCTGAAGCATTTGTTGATGGTAGTTATGATCCTAAAACAAAAATTGTTGGTTCTGGGTTTATACTTTTGTTCCCAAGCGGACATGAAATTAGGAAATCTTTTCATAGCGCTAATGTTTATAATTCGGGGAATGTTTTTGGAGAGTTAAAAGCAACAACAGCAGCTGTCGAAGAATGTAAAAAACTAGGATGTAAAAATATAATAATCTTTCATGATTATAATGGTATTAGAACTATTGTTGATTGTAGCAGTAAAGCCAGGTCAGCTATTGCCAAAATGTATAAGAAACAAATGTCTCAACTATCTAAAGGGATGCATATCACGTTTGTAAAAGTTAAGGCACATTCCGGCAATCAGTATAATACTGTAGCCAATCATTTATCAAGAAAAGCTATTGAAGATTACATATATGGCAAGCAATCAGTGAAAGAGGGGTGTTATGAATGGAAGTTTTGACAAAAAGTTTTTATGAGTTATGGGAAGAGTATACAGACATCTTAAATCAAAATAAGAAGGATGAGCAAAAACAACAAGATTTTTAGGAACACTTAAATAACTTGATAATTGAAGTAGATAGTTTTATTGATAAATATATAAAATCAGATGAAAGCTGTATGGAAATACTACCGCAAATGGAAAAAGTTATAAAAGAAAGGTATCTCATGACATATTAGAATGGAGAAAAAGATAAAGACTGGGGCGACGTATCTAGAAGAGTAGCAAGGACTGTAGCTTCATAGATGACGTTATATTTTGATAAAGAGTATTTAGATATTATAAGAAATTTTGAAAGAGTTTTAGAAAGAATGTTAGTATTTAGAATTTTTATATTTAATAGCCCCGCACTTTTTTCGCTCGGTGCTGGTATATCAAAAGATTTTTATAAAGATTTTAATATAGAATATGGAGATTATAAATATATATACGACCATTTAGATAGGGTTAATTTCACATCAAGTGCTTGCTTTATTTTAGATGTAGATGATAGTATTGAAGGCATATTTGATACGATGAAAGATGCTGGTCTTATATCTAAATCTGGTGGAGGAATAGGGATAAATATAGGCGAATTGAGACCAAGATATGGACATATTAAATCGTCTGATAGCGACAGTTCTGGTTCTGTTGAGTTTCTTAAAATGTATGATTCTATGGGGCAAGTAATAAAACAAGGATCTAAAAGAAGATTTGCCGGAATGGCAGTGTTATTAGATTCTTCTAACAAATTTTGGGAGAAAGAAGCATCATTACATCCTGATGTTATAGAGTTTTATGAAGCAAAAAGAAATAATAATGGCGAAAGTGTTTTATCAGTTTTCAACTTATCTATTGGTATAAATAATTCTATGGATCTTGTCAAAAAGTATGAAAAAAATGAAGACATACCTTTTACTTTCAAAGGTAAAAAATATGAAGAAGTTGTAGACCCTAAAATAGATAAAAGTAGATATAAAACTTCTATAAATGCTAGAGAGTTTCTAAATAATGTAGCAGAAAGTGCTTGGAAATCTGGAGATCCAGGATTATTACTTTTTGATAAAATAAATAAATACAATCCTTTTAGAGACATTATCCCAATGAGATAGAGCAATCCTTGTGGAGAGCGTCCGGGAATAAGTTCTAGTAGATATGGTATTTATGACACATGTGATTTAGGGCATCTTGATGTCAATAAGTTTATATTCGATAAAGAAAATAAAAATAGTGTTTTTGACGTAGAATTAGATACTAATAGTTTATTAAATGCGGCAAGATTATCTTATTATTTCTTAGATTTCTTACATGACTTAATGATGTATCCTATTGATGAAGTTAAAAAAGGTGTACTTGGTTTTAGATCTGTAGGTTTAGGATTCTATGGATTAGCTGGTTCTTTAATAAGGCTGGGTATACCATATAACAGTAAAAAAGGTAGAGCTTTTGGATATAATATAATGAAAATACTTGAGACAGGTTCTTTATTTGAAAGTTATGAAGCAGCAAAGTATCTAACACCAATGATGTTCAATAAAATAGGAGATCCAAGTATTGTACCAGCAGAAATATGGTTTAACCCACATGAAGAATATGAAAAATTTAATGAATGGGGTTCAAAAGAGTTAGACATTATATTCAATAAAACATTAAGCTATCTTAAGGATGATATATTAAATAAAGTTATAAATAGAAGAAATATAAATACAACAACTGTAGCACCAACTGGTACAACCTCACAACTTGGGTTTACTAAACAATGGGGAGATGTTGGATCTGGAATAGAACCTATATTTAGTTTTCATTATGAGCGTACTATTGTTTCTAAAAATAGAGAAAAAAGTAAGGTTGAATATACGGCAGAAATAGCAGATAGATTATTACCAGAAGAGATAAAAGATTACTTTAAGGAACATAATGGAGATTTAAGTGAGTTAGACAGTAAATATGATGTGTATAAAGATATATTTGTTAGTGCGAATAACATAGATTTTAATGATCATATAGAGATGCAAGAAGCTGTACAATGGTGTTGTAGTTCAGCTATTTCTAAAACAATAAATATGCCGAATAGTGCTACTGTAGAAGATGTAAAAAACGCGTACCTCAAAGCATTAAAATCACCAGTTATAAAGGGTATAACAATATATAGAGATGGAAGCTTACAAACACAAGTTTTATCTTCTAAAACAAGTGAGAAGAAAGATACGGAGAAAAAACTTAAGGAAGGATTTAAAGAAGAAAAAATATCCGACAAACTATCTTTTTTATTAGATGATAAAGGAAAAATAAGATCTAAACCTAGAGCAAAACATATGTTAGGCGTAGTAAGAAAATTCGAAACACAAAAGACTAAAAACTATTTAACTTTGTCATTTGATGAAGATAAAAATCCAACAGAAATATTTTTAACTAATGGTAGCGAAAAGGCTGAAATAATAGGAAGATTATCCTCAATCGCATTAAGAGCTGGTGTGTCTATTGAAGAAATTACTAAACAATTAGATAAAATCGATCATGAGTACTCACGAACTGTTTCTAGTGAGATAAAAAAAGCCTTACAAGTTTTAGACAATATAACAGTTATTGTTAATGAAAATATAAACCAAGAGCGGGACGAACCATTTGATATATCTGTAGAAATAGAAAAAGGTAATATAATACTAAAAAATAGCAACTATTATGATACTAAAACTGGGGAAATAGTATGTCCTAATTGTGGAGAAAGAAGTTCATTGGAAAAAACAGAAGGATGTATAAGTTGTACAGTATGTAGTTGGTCGGCATGTTCATAATACTGAGATAAAGGAGATGTTCAAGATTTATACAAAAATAGATTTAGATATTATAATGATTGTTGGTAAAGAAGGATGCGAAAACTGTGAAAAAGCTAAAGAATTTTTCAGGAAAAACAAAAAAGAGTTTATATATTCGAATTTCAAAGACCTAAGTCAACCATTAAAACAAAAGATAGCAACTACGTTAAAAGATAAATCTATAGAGCCTTTATATCCGCTTATTATAGCTGGTGATTTTATATTTTCAGGATTTAATGCGGAATTTTGGGAGAAGTTAGTGGTATAAAAATTTTATAAAAATACTTGACATAGCTTAGTAAAATGTGATATAATATAAATAGAAAAAATATAAAAATTGTGTAGTAAAAACTTGACATAGTTTATGTGAATGTGATATAATATAAATGAAGGAGAAAATTATGCTGTCACCAATAACGGGACGGCAAATAAACTACCAGGAGGAGTGATGTATTATGACATTGGGTAATAACGTATATCTTTCCAGAGGAGCATATCTTGATTTCGATCTTGGTTTCATCGACAAGATTTTTGACGAGTATTTTAAATGGGATAATGGATTATTAACTATCCATGATAAGGATCATCAAAAAGTACCGGTAATAAACATCTACAGAGAAAAACCAGAAAAAGATGGCTACAATGAAATGACAACCTTTATTATTGACATTGCTTTGGGATTGTATTCTAAAGAAGATTTCGAAGTAGAAACCTTTGAAGATCATGGCAGACAATTTCTTAGTATTACAGTGAAGAAGAAAGAGATATCTGAAAATTACACACCAATAGTAAAACAGATATCCACTAATTACGGTAGACGAATCATAGAGTTTAAGCATAAAATTGAGAATGTGGAAGTTGTGGACACAAAAGATATGCCTGGTGTAATAAGGCTAAAAGTGACTACAAGAGATACTAACGTGAAGTTTAAGAAAATAGAGCTATAACCTTTTATAAAAAATAAAAAAGGGGGTGATAGGTAGAATAGTAATAGCAATATATTTAGCTAAATCACGCACTCGCTATCAACATTGCGGTAGGGAGGTGATAATCTGGGGAAGAATGTTAAAGATATGATTGATTATAATTTTAAGAGTATTGAGGATGATTTTTGGTAATTAGGATAATTTTTCTACTTGTTCTTCCCGCCCTGTTGAATCGGGCGGGTTTTTAATGTAAAATACGGGAAGGTGTGCTGATGAATTTTATACAAAAACAGATGCAACGTTACAAGTTTTTTGTAGATGAAAAAAATAAAGATTATGTTTATCAATATATAAATAAAATAAATCCTGAATATAGAGAATAGTATATGCGAGATTTTGTTATATAC
>Ga0208564_1003616_pt1 | contig 11146 bp, 12 predicted proteins | sample AD_UKC073_MetaG_FD_184439 | JGI IMG/M metagenome (GOLD analysis project Ga0208564, IMG submission 184439) | Active sludge microbial communities of municipal wastewater-treating anaerobic digesters from USA - AD_UKC073_MetaG (SPAdes) (version 2) | ecosystem: Engineered > Bioreactor > Anaerobic >... | reverse complement strand
AAGAAAATACGTTACCGTGACAAAAAGACCAAGAGAATCAAAGGTTCATTCTGGATATGTACAGATACTCCGGGGAAATTCAATTTGGAAAAATACTCGCAATTCCTTGAAGAAAACGGGTGGGAAGTTTGCCCGATAAGCGAATGAGACGCAGAAGGGAGGGAAGTTTTTAGATGAAAAGAACCAAAGGGACTAATGAAACCATTCACGACGACGATGATATGATTAAAATTGCATTGGAGATATTCCGAACAGATGCTTTCCTAGCAATCAACAAAAAACTGATTCAAAAGGTTGGGATAATTAAGGCTGCATACATTATGAACTTGGTGGACAAGTACAAATATTTTCGGGATAGAGGAATGCTAACTGGGGATGGAGGTTTCTTCCTAACTTATGAAGAACAAACCAAGCAACTAGGTTTAAGCAAACATCAACTCAGAACATGCAAGAAAGAATTCATTGAGGCGGGAGTTTTAAGAACCAAAATGAGAGGTGTACCGCGCAAAGAATTTTACTTCATAGATTTTGGCGAACTGTTGAGTCAATTCATTGTAGATGAGGAAGATGAACCAATTGAACCAATTCCAGATGATTCAACCAATGCAAAGAATGCCGATGAATCGGAAAACCAATTTAAGGACCATTCGTTAAAAAATTCAAGGAATAATGGTCAAAAAATTCAAGGACTAATGGTTAAAAAATTTAACGAATATTCGTCAAAAAATTCAAGCAATATTAAGAAAAACTTATATAAGGAAAACGAAGAAAGGAATATAAAATTATTTGACTATAACACTAACGATGAAGAGGAAAAAATGAAAGATAAAAATTCCCGATACTATGTCCCATTAACGAGAAAACTAGCTTCCATCATAAGGAAAAATGAAAAGATTAATGTGTCACCCCAAAAAATAGCTAACTGGACAAGGGCAATTAAAATGTTAGTAGAAACTGATGGAGTGTCCATTCAGAGAGTACAAGCCGCCCTTGATTGGTACGAAGAGAATATAAACGGCCCATATGTCCCTGTCATTAGGAATGGCTTCGACCTGCGTAACAAATTCATCAACCTTGAGCGTGCAATGCATAGGTCTGGAGTTACTCCTGGTCAGCCGAAGGCGAATTTTGCAGATACCCCCAAAGACCCCAAGAAAGTGTTACAGCAATTCTTCCGTAGCAAAGACTTGGCCAACGTATTCTACCGGGATTGTTATGAACCAGCTGAAGCATTGTTTGAAGGAACCGTTGACGAGGGAACCCTTGTGGAAACCCTTCTGAATCTGTACTCCCAAATCAAAGAAAAGCAGGAACAAAATTTATCGGGTGATTTGGTCAGGCTCCTTCCTGGTCCAATGGAGTTGATTGCCCGGTACATAGATTGGATTCGGGACAACAGTTGGATTACCGACATTAGGTTGGATATGTTTGACCTCAACCATTCATTGTTCAGCAGATTCCGCCGGGACGAAGCCAAGACTGATAATTTTGAACGTGATGCAATAACTGGAAAATCTTATCTGAGGGGATAGGAGGAAAGCTATGCAATACAATCAGGAAATTAAGGCTGACGCTGGGAAACCTCGCTTATCATTGGTTCCTTCCGAGATTATTTGGGCAATTGCCGCTATCCGGGAATATGGTTGTAGAAAATATGGTGAATACGGAATGACACATTGGAAGAAAGTTGAAAAAGAAAGATACCGGGATGCCGCATATCGTCATTGGCTCAGATACCTAGAAAACCCTTCAGGAGTAGACCCGGAAAGCGGACTACCTCACCTTTGGCATTTAGCTTGTAACATAGCCTTCCTTTGCGAACTTGAGAAAGAGAATTGGAAGGATTTGAATTACAAATAATTCGACGGGAGTTTGTATAATATAAGGACAGAAAGCCTAGGGAGGGGGATTTGATTGATAAGAGATGACCAAGAGTTTATTGAACGCCGAATCGTTACAGGAATGATTGTTAGCACGGATTATCTTCAACGGATTCAGAAATTTTGGAATCCAGCTTTGTTAGAATCACCTGAATTGAAAATTGTAGCCGGTTGGTGTATGGAATATTTTCAAAAATACAAAAAAGCTCCCGATTCAAACATACAGGATTTATATATGGATGCGTTGAAGAAAGGATTGTCCAAGGCTGATGCAAGATACATAGAGGAATTGTTACAAGACCTCAGCGATGAATACGGTAGGGGAACTCAGTTCAACTCAGCATACCTATACGACAAGACTATCGAATATTTCAAAGCACGAGAAATCGAGAAGCACAATGAACAAGTCCAAGCACTCATTCAAGCGGGAGAAATCGAGAAAGCCGAGCAACTGGCGGTATCATTCCAACCGTCCATATTTGAAGATGAGAAGTTAGGTTTGGACTTGTCGAAGAAAAAGGAAACAATGGAAGCAATTGAACGAGCTTTCTCCAATGCCTATGCCCCGGTGGTAACGTATCCGGGTGCATTAGGCGAACTTTGGAATGACCAACTGATTAGAGGAGGATTTGTTGCATTACTTGCTCCAGAGAAACGAGGAAAAACTTTCATGCTGTTGGAGATAGGATTGAGAGCAATCCGTCAGAAGGCGAATGTAGCTTTCTTCGAGGCGGGTGATATGACCGAGGAACAAGTATTGAGAAGGATATGCATTTACATATCACAGCGTTCAGACAAGGAAAGGTATTGCGAAGAGCGTTTCCGCCCTGTTGGGGATTGTGTATTGAACCAGTTGGACTTGTGTGACAGAGAGGACAGAAATTGCGACCATGGAATTTTCGATGGCGTATCATTAGGTACATTTATGCAAACACCTCATCAATTTGTAAACTTGGAAGTGCTTCAACAGAAGTATGAAGAATACTCTGATTATGAGCCTTGCGACAGTTATGGTTGCACTGAGAGGAAAGGTGCGGTTTGGTTGAAGAAGGTAAAGAAGGGTAGACCACTTACAGTGGCTCAGGCTAAAAAGAATGTGAAGGAGTTTTTTGAAAGGTATAAACGCCGATTCAAGCTGATAACCTATCCCGCGGGAACTCTTACTGTCAGCGAAATCCGGCGGGTGTTAGACATCTGGGAAAGGCAGGACGGTTTTGTCCCGGATGTCATAATTATAGATTATGCTGACTTGATGTCAGCAGACGATGCGAAGGTTTCTGAATTTCGCCACAGGCAGGATTATATTTGGAAATCCTTGCGGGGATTATCGCAAGAGCGTCATGTATTGGTAGTCACTGCAACACAAGCAGATTCGGAGAGCTATGAGCGGAAAAGATTGACGATGAGTAACTTCAGCGAAGACAAGAGGAAGTTGTCTCATGTTACCGCGATGTATGGATTGAACCAAGACCCACAAGGTAGGGAAAAGAAATTAGGTATATTACGAATCAACGAAATCGTGGTGCGTGAAGGAGAATTCTCCAACGACAGAGAGGTTTGGGTTTTGCAAGACCTCGCCGCTGGTAGGCCATTTTTGGAAAGTTTTTTTCCATGATTGGGAAGAAAGAAGAAACTTTTTTTGAAAACCCTTCAAATAATTTTGAACCAAATTGTATAATAATATCAGAAGGGAAAGCTAATACTAAAACCAATACAAAATCAAATTAAAAAGGAGGATTTTTACAAATGGAAGTTAAAAGGGAAGACCTGATTAAAGCAGCGAAGGAGCTGAATGATGTCCTGGGGTTGGACCCCCAAATCAAGACGGGGAAGAAAGTTACAGACAAGGAATTGATGGAACAAATATTAGAGGCCGCTGATTTGCTTTTACCTGAGGATGATATTTCCGAGGAGACCATGAGAGTCATTAAACTCTTAAAGGATGAATCCGTTGAAGAAGAAGATGAGGAAATAGATGAGGAAGAACTGGAAGAAGAAGATGAGGAAATAGATGAGGAAGAACTGGAAGAAGAGGAAGAGGACGAGGTTGACGAAGAAGACGAAGAGGAAGAAGAAATGGAAGAGGATGACGCTGAAGATGTAGACGTTGAGGATGAAGATGAGCTTGAAGAAGAGGAAGAGGAAGAAGAACCCGCTCCAAAGAAAGAGAAAAAAGAACAGAAGGAACAAAAGCCGAAAGCGAAGAAAATCCCGCATGTTCAGACAACCTTGACCAGAGTTGCTGCCGCCGCTTTAGCAATCAAGAATTCAAAGAAACCTTTAACAATCGAGGAACTGGTCAAAGCCGCAGACGAGATGTATGTAAAGGAAGGCGGAAAGCCCAACTTGAAGGAAAGCCAATCCAATACAGTTAAAGCCCTTCATGCGTTGATTGCCTTTGGCGTAGTCGAGGAGAAAGATGGGGTAGTAAGGGTGAAGTAACATGAAAATTTATAAAGCAGCCCTGGGTATAAGGGGCGATATGCTATATTGCCCCTTGTGCCTTTATATCGACAGTTATTGGACGTGCGAACCTAATTGTGTTACGTGTTTTGCTCGACGTCTGAACCGAACTTGGGGGAATGATTTTAGGATTGCCGATGTAGAGGACATTAAGAAAAAACTATTGTCCAAAAAAGGTACGAGTCCTTTGCATCGGGCAATACAACAGCGGAAAACCCTCCGGTTAGGAAACCGGTCTGACCCATTCCAAAATTGCGAATTGAAATACAAAGTCTCCACGCAGATAGTAGAATTCCTCCGAGAACAGAATTGGGATACAGTTATTCAGACTAAATTCCCTCGGCGTGCTTACGAGTTGACAGGATTGGGTGAAAACTTTATAATGATGGCAGAGATTATGCCGGGATTGGAAGCCGATTGGGAATTGTTTGAGTACAAGAAAACTGAGAATCCAATTGAGCGTGTAAAAACGTTGGGGTTGTTGAAGAAGAAAGGATTTCGGGTTGGGGCCAACGGCGAACCTTTCATTCCCGGATATCATACGGTAGAACAATTCAAAGAAACTCTGAAGCTACTTAAATCACACGGAATTGACCGCTATAACACGTATAATCTACATATGAATGATTGGGTAGTAAAGAACCTCTTCAAGTTGGGATTGGACATTGAAAAGATTTACTACATGAATCAGGATAGGGAGTGGCGTAAAATCCTACAGAAATTGATTCAGATTGCCAGCGATTTGGGTGTGATATTAGGGTGTCCAGACTTTGTAAACAGCGGCTGGGAAAATGTTCAAAAAAGTAACACTTGCTGTGGGATAGACGTAAAAAATCCTTGTACATTTAACGCTCACCACTTCAAACTTGCGGTTCAACGAGGTAGAGACCCTAGAGATTGTTGGGATGGCGTTGGTAATTATGAGGAAGGCTTGAAGATTATCGAGGGAAAAATGAAAGAAATGTATACATTGAAGGACATTGTAAGAGAAAGGCTAGTGAGGAAGGAGTGAAAAGGAAAAATCCGCTTGGTATTAAATAATCGAAAAAGAAGGGAGAGAAGAACCATTAATGCCTTTAAGGAGTATCAAGAAATCCGAGAATTAGTGAGCCAAATTGTCCCGGGAACCCGTTCTTTCTTCCCCGCAAAACACAAAGGAGGACCTATAAAAGAAAAAGGGCGGAAAAAGAACTACTATCAATACAACCTATTGACTCGGCAATGGGAAAAGAAGGAAAGACTACTGGACACCGAACAAATCAACAGTTTTCTCGAAATCTCATTACGAGCCGCGGCTTGTCCCATGCCGTTTAATGCGGACGTTTGGGACGGTTTGAATTGTATTGCGGAGGGACAGAAAGTGAAAACCAAAAGAGGGGAAATTCCTATTGAGGAGGTAAGGCCTGGAGATGAAGTCTTAACCTTCAACGAAGTCACAGGAAAAATAGAGTGGAAAACAGTCGTCAATACCTCTAGGAGTATCCGGAGAGATTTGGTGGAGATAGAAACAGAAAAAGGAAAATTGTTAGTAACAGAAGACCACCCAGTATTCACTCAGCGGGGATGGGTCAGGGCTGGTGAGTTAACAGATGAGGACGTCCTGTATACCTACTAATACTACCGCTAACTTTTGTAAGTGCGGTTGTGGAACTCCCATTCCTCCGGGAAATACTTGGGTAAGAGGACACCACCGTCGAGGAGTAAAACACACCAAAGAGGCACGAGAGAAAATAAGCAAGGCGTTAAAGGGAAATACCCCTTGGAATAAAGGTATTCCAAGGACTGAGGAAGAAAGGCAGGCTATCAGTAGAGGAATATCTGAGGAGGAACGGAAAAGAAGGTCAGAAAGGACTAAAAAGGGCTGGGAGGAGGAGAAATATGACTTCATGTATGGAGAGACAAACCCGGCCTGCCGTCCAGAAGTTCGGGAGAAAATTGGAAACGCTTGGCGTGGACGTTCTCACGCCGAAGAAACAAAGGAGAAAATAAGAAAAGCCCGTTTGGGGAAACCAGGTAGGCCATTTCCAGAGAATCTTAAAAAGCTATTTTCCAAACGAATGAAAGAAGATAATCCGATGTATAGAAAAGAAGTTCTTGAAAAACATCCAGTATTGAATCACGGCCCAAAGTTTATTTCTGAAGGAGAAGATAAGGTTGCGAAGATATTACAAGATATGAAAATAAGTTATGAAAGGCAGAAACCTTTAAAGAAAGCTGTACGCGGATATTATATGTTAGACTTCTTTTTACCAGAGTACAATGTAATAATAGAGTTTGATGGACACCATTCCCACGTTGAGAATCCCGAAAGAGATAAAGAACGTGATGAGTATATTTTGAAAACATATGGATACCCTACATTGCGAATAAAACCTCTAGAATTGAACAATAGAAATAGACCTGATTTGATAGAAAAGATAAGGAGGTTTTTAAATGGAGGTAAAACCGGCGAAAATAAAGTCAATTAGAAAAGTTGTTCGGGAAACTGTTGTATATGATTTAACTGTTCAAGATAATCCGAATTTTTTCGTTGAAGGTCATCTGGTTCATAATTGTCCTTTCAGGTGTATTTACTGCTATGCTGATACCTTCCGAGCTAGTTTATACACCTCCTTTTTCGACAACTCCAAATCCATAGGGTTAAGACATTGTAACGCTGACTACTATAAGCGGGAAATCGACAAGATGCTACCACTTCGTGGAAAAGACCCTTATGGATTGTCAGGTATCCGAAAAGCGTTTGCGATGGAGATTCCAGTAAGGTTTGGAATTCGCTTTGAAGATTTCCACCCGTTGGAGCGAAAACACAAGGTCAGTCTTGAACTGTTGAAATACTTCAAGGAAATTGCTTACCCGGTCATGATCAACACTAAATCCGACCTAGTTGCCGAAGATGAATATGTAAGAGCGTTGGCAGAAAATCCAGCTGGTACTGCGGTTCATATCACTATTCTAACCACAAACGAAGAATTGACCAAGACGTTGGAGCCTGGAGCGCCCTCGTATGAACGGAGGATGAAAGCAGCAAAGGTATTACACGAGGCTGGAGTTAGAGTTGTCCCGAGGATTGAACCATATATGTTTTTGGTCAACGACACTGAGGACGATGTAAGGCGATACGCAGAAACCCTAGCAAAGATTGGAATAAAACACATGACCTTCGACACGTATTCTTATTCGGCTAATATTCCAGGTGTAAGGCAGAATTTCATGAATAGAAACCTCGATTTCGACCGAGTATTTATTGCAGGTTGTGATAGTCAGCTGCTAGGAAGCATCTTGTTGGAAAAGTATATGAACATATTCCGGGAATTCGGGATTTCCTGTTCTACCTTTGACCTCGGGAATGTTCCAACCAATGACCAAGATATTTGTTGCTCCGTTGGGGATTGGTTTAAAGGCGGTTGGAATTATGGATGTACGGTGATGGCCGTTCGGTTCATTACCAAGCATAAAGGAGAGCCAGTTACTTGGAGTATGTTTCGGGATTGGGTGTACGAACATGGTGGATTTCTTACTGAAGCCCTGGAACAAGAAGTCCACGAACTTTGGAATATTGAAGGGAGCAATATTGCTTACAGCGTTAGCTGGGGTGGCGGAATGGTACCGGTAGGATATGACCGCGATGGAATAGTGTGGTCATACATTCCGGAAGCGGATGAAAGAAAGGAGCTTATAGAATCTTTGAAAGCGAGGTTGAACAGATGAGCAAACAGAATGTGAGTGTAAACAAACGTATTGAAGGAATATTTGCGCAGGCAGTCGCTATGGATAACAGGGGAATCAAGAACATGATTCACTGTATCGACGATAACATATATGTGGTAAACTTTGATTACAGCATGATACTGAGGTTTTCCTTGAGGCGGAGTGAGGCAAGATTTGAGGTTCCGATTTCGTTCAATGCCAATGAATACGATTCTCCAAACTTCACTTTTGAGATTACTGGAAATGGAGGTAAAATCGTATTCCATACTGTGGAGAAAGAGTTTACTCGCAGAAAGATTTGTTATACAAAGGGCGTTTCTCCAAACGCAGAGGATATTGGCAGGTTGTATCGGGAGTTGAAGAGGAAAGCCGAACAATCAGAATATCTTTTTTACCTGTCTGCTGATTGTGTTCCATTGTTGGAAGAAGATTTATCTCACGTGGAAATATCAGTCGAAAACTCATCGTTGATATTGCGTCAACGCAATATCTATACTGGGACAATAGTTGAGGTTGAATCGAATGAAAAAGGATTCTTCACTGTGAATAGATTACCGAAGGAAATGCCGCCAATAGCCTTAAAAACAAAGGACTTTACCAGTCTGTTTAACATACAGAAGTCTCTTGCATTCATTCCTACCAATGACTTTCTGTTTGTCAGAGATCCGCAGAAAGAAGACTTTGATGGAGTACTAGCCTTGTGTAAATACGATATGATTATTAATTTATACAATGGTGAGAAAGGAGGAGGAGACGAAGATGGGAGGAAAGAGCAGGAAACGGGGACAAGTCAGCAAGAAGCTGATAGACCGTCTGTTAAGAGAATCGAAAGGCGGAGAAAGTAAGAAATCTGGACAATCCAAGAAGCAGAAGGGATTACTATGAAAGGGATTGACCAATACCTTGCGAGAGCTCACTGCCTGAGAATTATTCCTAACTTTTGGTTGACAAGGGAATATTTGTCTATTCAGCCGAACATAAAACTGGAAACAGACGGGAAGTTTATTTGGTTGCAGGAGGACGAATGGGCAGTATTCCCTCCTCTTCCCTTGAATCGTAAGGACTTTTCAGAACAACCACCAAAAGGGTTACGAATTTGGAGCGATTTCGTAAACTATTCAGTTGGCGAACCGATTCAATTTTTGGATTGGGAATATACATTCAACTCTACTAACTTTTTCGATATGATAGGCGGAAAATGGGAAGTGTTCCGGAAGAATTCGAGGAAATGGCCGAGAAGAAATGAAGGTTGTTGGACTTATACCACCGATGTTCCGCCGGTTCCTGAGATTAAATCATTGCTAATAAAATGGCTAGACAACAAGAAAGACGAAGAAATTGCTGACAGTGAATCGCTGATTTGGTTTACGTTCCACGGTTCAAACCGAGCTTTCTTAAAGCGAAAAGGCGAATTGGTCGGAATGAACGTATGGGATGAAAATGGAGATTGGTTGATATACCGATATTGTATAGCAGACCCTGAAGAGCGTTTCTTGGACGAATTCTTGCGGTTGTTATTCTATCAGAGTTTTCCGGGACGGTTGGTTATAGATGGCGGAGTACTGGACAATCCAGGCTTGGAAAGATTTAAGGATAAACTCAATCCCATACGCAAGAGACCGGTGTATACGAGAACAACATAAATAATTTTACTGTAAATTGTATAATAAATACAGAGAGGAGGGGTACAAAATGCCTGGTAGTAAAGAAAGATGGTCAGGAAAGGATTTGCGGGAATATGTAAAGCAAAACATTCCGGGAGCAATAGTAATCACGAGAAAACCAACTAACCATTATGCAATGGTAATAGACGAGAAAACAGGGAGAATCCTATATTGGGCCGAAAAAAACTTCAGCCTTATGGAACAGCTTACCTCACCAAAGGAAAGCGAAAAAGAGGAAGAAAATATCCAACCTCTGTTCAATATTCCACCGCAAGTTGACATAAATAATCTGTCTGAAATCCTTGCTATAAATGTTCTTTCATACCTCACTGAGTTGACAGAGCTAATGGGAGGTAGGAAATGCGCAATTAAATACGATGATGGAGGTTTTCCTACAAAAATAGTCTGCGGACCTATCGAATTCACTTCCGGAGGAAGGAAAATTAAAGGAAAATAAAATTAATTGAGAGGAGTGTTAAATAGTAGTAAAGAAGGAAAAAAGATAAAAAAAGGGGGAGGAACATGAAAAAGGAAAAATCGGTGAAAGAACTGTATGAAGTTCGTCCTATCCCTTTTGAATATGCCAGAGATTGGTGTTTAAAAAGACATTATGCTAAGAGGGTCCCTCAAATACTACAAGCATTTGGGTTGTATACTCAATCAGGGATGTTAGTGGGTTGTTGTACCTTCGGGCTTCCACCTAATTATGTTGAGGCGGAAGCGTGGAAACCATTTGAGCTTTGGGAACTGAACAGACTAATTGTTCAAGAAGGACTCCCACGAAACACCACGTCATTTTTCGTCAGCCAATGTTTAAAACGGATTGAAAAACCAAAGGTCATTATATCCTACGCTGACTTGGAATGGGGCCACTATGGCTATATATACCAAGCTACCAATTGGGTATTCACTGGTATATCTGGAAAGGGTCAAAATGTATACATTACCAAGAATGGGAGGGAAGTGCACCAGCGCCATGTAAGTCCAGAACGTAGAGAGCGAATGTTTGAAAAAGGCGTTTTTGTCGGGGTTAAGAAGACCAAAGGGAAAGCACGTTATTATTACTTTTGTGCAGATAAAAAAACCAAACAACAAATGTTACAAATGCTAAGATTCCCCATTTTACCTTATCCAAAAGGGGATCCCAAAAGGTACGATTCCAATCCTAAGAAGACGTCCCAATTTCAATTCTTTTAAAAATAGATTATTAATTAAGGAGGAGAAACCATGAAAGTCAATAAAGTTGAGCTTTTAGAAGCCTTAGCCAAGGTAAAGCCTGGATTGGCGAACAGGGAGTTGATTGAACAGTCGACGAGCTTCGCTTTCATCGGGGATAGAGTCGTCACATACAACGACGAAATTAGTGTATCCCATCCCGTCGAAGGATTGGAAAACATGAGAGGCGCCATAAAAGCAAAAACCCTGTACGAA
>Ga0208564_1003605_pt1 | contig 11177 bp, 10 predicted proteins | sample AD_UKC073_MetaG_FD_184439 | JGI IMG/M metagenome (GOLD analysis project Ga0208564, IMG submission 184439) | Active sludge microbial communities of municipal wastewater-treating anaerobic digesters from USA - AD_UKC073_MetaG (SPAdes) (version 2) | ecosystem: Engineered > Bioreactor > Anaerobic >... | reverse complement strand
CAATGCCAAGATCCGCGCCTTCGTCAACGGCTGGAACGACCGCTGCCACCCGTTCGTGTGGACCAAAACCGCCGACGACATCCTCAAGAAAGCCAACCGTCAGACAACTTCAAACACGGGCCACTAGGTGCTCGATCTGTCGCTGCTGCCGCTCGACACGCCCGATCACACGCGGCTGAGGTCGCTGGTCGCGCCCGCCTTCACCACGCACCGGATCCGCGCCCAGAACGACACGACCGCGGCCGCGGTTGACCGCCTTGCGGACGAGCTCGCCTGCCGGCCCCGAAGCGGCGCAACCCGGTTGCCCTGGGACGGGCAGGTGCGGCCCAAGGGCTGGTCCAGTGCACTGGGCCCGCTGGTGGTGCTGTTCGGCCTCGTCTTCACGAACCGCCGATGGGACTGCCCAGGTGGGTTATGGGCGTCGAGTGTGTCAACGCCGACTGAATCTTGACCCCTTTGTGGCCGGGCGGGTTCGAGTACTCGTCGCAACACCTCGACCAGGAAGGGGTTGGAGATGGCGCGGCGTGGAAAGAACCGACGGCTCGCGTTGGAGGACGAGTACTGGCGGCTGATCGGCGAAGGTGTCGGCACGGTCGAGGCGTGCCGACGGTTGGGGATCGGCAGGAAGACCGGCTATCGGTGGCGTGCCAAGACCGGCGGCCTGCGGCCGCAACGCAACCCTGAGCAGGTGCATTCTTCTCGACACCTGTCCCTGCTGGAGCGTCAACGCATCGCCACCCTGGGCGAGCGAGGGTTGGGCGTGCGGGAGATCGCCCGGCGGGTGGGCCGTTCGCCGTCGACGATCAGCCGTGAGTTGCGTCGCAACGTCGCCCCGCACGACCGGGGCGGGTACGACGCTGACCTCGCTCACGCGCGGGCAGCCGAGCGACGTCGCCGTGGCCGGCCCACTCGGCTGGCCACAGACCGGGAACTGTGCGACCTCGTGCAGGACAAGCTCGAGCAGGACTGAAGCCCAGAACAGATCGCCGCGTGGCTCCGCCTGGAGCATCCCGGCCGACCCGGGTGGCAGATGTGCCACGAAACCATCTATCAGGCCTTGTACACCGGCCGGGCAGTCGGAGCCATCGCATGCGCCCTTGCGGATTTCGCTCGAACCCATAAGCTAAGCGCGCTTACGATAAGGAGACTTCACATGTGGACTGCATCTCATCAGGGCTGGACAAGCGCGACCCCGGAGAGGGTGTACCTGCTCCTCTCGGACGTCAGCACCTGGCCGTCATGGAACTCCGGGGTGCAGCGGATCGACATCGAAGGCCCATTCACCGCGGGTACTCGCGCGTCGATGTTCTTTCCCGACAGCTCGTCGTCGCCGTTCACCCTGACCTGGGTCGAACCGAACGTCGGTGATGAAGACGTCACCGCCATCCCGGACGCCGGCGTGACTGTTCGCGTGCGAGACGAGCTCAAGCCCGATCATGGCGGCACCCAGATCACGTATCACTGCGTGGTGGAGGGAGGCCCGAACGACCTTTGCGCCGACATCGGACAGCAGGTCAGCGCCGACTTCCCAGACGTCCTCGCAGGCTTGGGCGCCACCGCACAGGGATGAGCGACTCACTCGAGCCCGGCGAAAGCCCAGGCCTCCTCCTGTGGCGAGTGACCCTCGCGTGGCAACGCCAGATCGCCGCGGCCTTGCGTCCTCTGGGCCTGACCCATGTGCAGTTCGTGCTGCTCACCTCCACGTGGTGGCTCACACATCAGGGCGGCGAGCGGCCCTCTCAGCGACGGCTGGCCGAGTTCGCCGGCATCGACGTCATGATGACCTCGCAGGTCCTCCGGACCCTAGAAGGCCGGGGCCTCGTCAGCCGCGAGACAGACTCAAGGGACTCCCGCGCCAGGATCATCCAGACGACCCACACCGGGCGCGAGCTAGCCCTCGCCGCCGTACAAGTTGTCGAGTCGGTCGACCAGGACTTCTTCCAACGAGTGAGCCTGCCGGACGCGCTGGCGGTCCTCAGAGCCTTGGACGGGTAGCGTCGCCCGCCACGACAGCAAACGCGGAAGCGGGGCAGGACGTGCAGCGCCCTCTCCTCAGATCCGCCGCCGCAACGTCTTGATGGCACCATCGGGCTGGTCGTCACGGAAGTGTCCGCGGCTCAGGCCCCTTTGGCTTTCAAGTAAAGCTCGACTCGGTCAGTGGTCCAGGTGGGAACGCCCGTCCCGAGGAAGTCTTGGTCTTCTGTCCAGATCGGCAAATCCATGACCAACGCACTGGTCCCACTCGATGAGCCGACGCTCCGAACTCAGCCAGCCCTCGGCGTCCATCTGGCCGTGAAGGTGTCAGGCGCGACGTGCCTCAGGCTGTCCGGACCGATGTAGCTCGCCTGGTACCGCTTGGAGGGAAGCAGACGGATGTAGCCGAACGACCGCTTGCCGCGCGTCATGACCGTGTTCCGGGATCGCACGAGCCCCAGAGTCGTGCGATATACGTGCGATATGAGAGTCCTCTGGTGACCTTCTGTGACCACTGCTGTCCATCTCGATCTGGTGCCATGGAGCAGCATCACCCCTAGTCATCGAGGGTGAAATGGAAGTACCCCGGTCATCTGGACCGGGGTACTTTTTGGTGGGCCTAACTGGACTTGAACCAGCCCCGGTTCGGGCCTACAAGTTGGCCTTCACAAGGTAATATGCGTCTTTTTTTGTTGGTCGGATTGCCCCTCGTGCAACATACGTGCGACTTGGCTTCGGACGCGACGGTGCCGCGGTCGACCAACAGGGACGACGGACACACCTGGAAACCATCGCCGCGGACCGCCCGACATCGGTGTTCCCGCTCCTCCTGAAGCGCTGGTCGCTGCTCGTCGGGAAAACTCCCGGGGCAACCGCCGCCGCGTCCCCTGCTACTAGCGGAGCGGGGTTCCGCCGACGAAGCGCAGGTGCACCTCCACCCGCTCTTTCGCCAGTTCGAGGGGCTCAACGATCTCGTAGCGTCCACCACAGATCAGCTCCAGTTCCTCGGCGACGACACCCGAGTGGACCCAAGCCGGGATCGCGGGGAACTCACCTTCCAGGACGAACGTGAATCGCTCCCCGTACTTGGCAGCAACCTGGCGATCGAAGCTGGCGCCCCACAACGGCATGGTCAAAGAGCCCGTCTGAAGGGCAGCGAGGATCTGATCATCCTGGGCTCCTCGTTTGATCCCGCGCCCGACCCAGTCAGAGTCGACGCCCAGTGCAGAGCCCCACTCCGAAGCAGTCCGACGTGGGCTCGCAGCCAACGCCTCCAGCAGCACCCGAGCTCGGCCGGTGGTGACTGGGTTGTTGCGTGCCTCGTCCTCGAACGCCGTGATGAAGTCGCTCGCGAAGTAGTGGCGAACGCCGGTCAGGTTGCGGGCCGCCGCACGGATTGGCGATGAGCCACCCTCCATGCCGGACTGCCAAACCGTGCACGCGTCTTGCAGGCCTTCCATGGCCACTCCCCTTTCAACGGTAGATGCGCTGGATCTCGACTTCCGGGCTGGCGATGGCCCACGGGCGCGGCGGTGTGGGGATCACCTCGAAGTCGAAGTCATCTTTCCAAGGGGAGATCCGGACCCAGGCTTGGATGGCCTGCCACGTCTTCTCCTCGTCATGCTGCTGTTCACGGTTGTTGTCGGCCGTCTTGCGCCGCCAGAACGCGTCGACCGCGGCCTCCGCGGCAGCGAGCCGTGGGGCGAGATCCCAGCCCACAATCTCGGACGCCTTCCGTGCGCCTTCTGCGTCACTCAGTCGCGACGCCGCGGACGCCAAGACGTAGTGAACCATCGTGCCGGTCTCAATGCAGGTCAGGGCGTACTGCTCGTGGACGGCGAGTCTTTGCGCCAGCGACGTCAGCTCGTCCCTGGACGGCACGTAGCTGCGTAGCAGCTCCGCGTTGGCGTCCGTCTCAGGGACAAAACCGACGTTCAGGAAGTACTCGCCCCTCGGGACCGCGAGCGTCACAGCCAGGCGACCATCCTTCGTCGGGTACCACTCGCGCACCGGACGGTCGTCCCACGGCTCACCGTTGAAGGTGGCGAAGCCGTTGGCGAAGAGCGTGACCGACCCGAGAGTCGTCTCCATGGTGAGCGGCTCCCCGATGCCCGACGCCGGCGTGGTCCGCGGCTCCGCGGTCTGGGGTACTTCGGACGTCCAGCGGTACAGCGGTAGCTCCTCGTCCCATGCATCTGCCGGGACGCCGTGGAACTCCGTCAGCGCTGTCACGGCGGCTCGCGCGGCGGCGTACAGGCTGCGCTCGTTGCCGTCCTCGATGCCGATCCACCAGTTCGGCGAAACATCCCCTGGACGGTTGAAGCCCAACCGCAGCAGCTCGTCGTGCTGGACGCCGGACAGCCTCCGATCCTCGGGCAGGAACTCGTCGCCGGTGAACTCGATCAGGACCGCGTCCCCCTCATAGGACGCCGCCTGGACGTAAACGTCCCCGAGGTCGATGGTGAAGGACTCCTGCGTCGCTCGTAGGTGACGCAGTCGGTGAGTGAGGCGAGCCGCCAGACGGTCGGTCATGTCCATGAGCGATCTCCTTCGCTGTCCAGGTTTACTGCAGAGCAGGGGCCTGCGGGGCCGGAACTGCAGAGACGCCCTGTGCGGTCACCCAGAGCAAACCGTCCACCGGGTGGCCGACGGCCGCCTCGACGCGCTCGGCAGCAGCCGCGGACTTCCCGATCAGCGCGCTGTAGGCCAGTGCGACCGACGGCGTCCGATGTTCGGCGGCGACGCAGTGCAGTAGGACGCGGTCGCCGCCCTCCCTGAGCGCGGAGACGGTGCGGGCGGCGTCGGCGATGGTCCAGGGGAGGTGGGCGTTCTTCCGCGGGTCGTCGGAGTCGACGAGCCAGACCGAGACGTGCTTGCCGGGCGCCACATTGGTAGACGCGATGTCGTCGGCGCCCACCCGGGACAGGCTGACGACAGCCGTCACGCCCAGGTCCGCGCAGCGGGCGAGGTCGGCTTCGGTGCCGAGCAGGACGTGCGGGTCGTCGGGGTGCGGCACCGCCAGCCCCGGACGCCCGCCGGTCACCATCGACGACTTCCGGTGGTCCAGGGGTAGCTCGCCGATCGCGGTCGCGAGGGCCAGCGCGACGAGGTCGCGTGCCCGCAGACCGGGCCAACCGTGGACGCGCCGCGTCCAATCTGTCTTCAGCCCGGACACGCCATACCGCGCGCCCAGCAGCCCGCCTGCGATCGCAGCGACCGTGTCGGTGTCGTGGCCGATGGCGATCGCAGCCTGCAAGGCGGCTTCGACGTGGTCGGGGCCGGCGATGTGGCGCGTCGAGTGGATCGCCGACCAGGCGGCCTGCAGCGCGGTGACGGTGAAGCCGTTGCGGCCGAAGATGGCGGGCGGCTGGGTCTCGGCTTGGCCGATCGCGTCCTGCCAGAACGCGCGGCGGTCTTCACCCAGCAGTCGGACGCCGGCGCGCAGGTCCAGTCGTCCCTCTACCACCGCGAGCCGAACCGCCTCGGACCACAGGATCGACGACTCCACGCACAGGTGGTGCGCGTGGGTCAGTCGGGCGACATCGGACGCCGCCTGTGCGGTTCGTTCGGGGTCATCGAGGGCGACCAGGCCAACGATCGAGGTGCGCATGAGCGCGCCGTTGCCGGCGCGGCCGTCGGCGGCGGCGTCCAGTGCGGCGGCCTGCATCGCGGGCAAGTTCTCGGGGGCGTCCATGGCCTGGCGCAGCACCATGGACGTCTGGACGCCGATGTCCGAGGCGCCCTCGCGCGCCCAGCGAACGAAGGCCGCGACGACGGCGTCCAACGTGGTCTGTCCGAAGGGACCGGCGGCGGTCGCCTGCGCGATGCAGACGGCCATCTGTGTGTCGTCGGACCACTCCCCCGGCGCGTAGGGCCCTAGGCCGCCGCCGATCATCGCGGCTGTGCCGAGTTCAATCGGGGGGCCGAACTCGTACGGGACGCCCAGCGCGTCACCGATAGCCTGACCGAGCAGGACGCCGCCGGCCCGGTCGGCCTGTTCTGAGGAAAGACGCATCGCGAGGACTCCTAACGTGTTGTAGTGACATTTTAGAACTTAGAGCGCTACTCGCAAAATGTCAAGGTCACATGTATTGTGCGTTCGTGGTCTACGCATCGCGCTTCCCGGTCTTCGCCGTGACGGCCGACATCGTGGCGTTCACGCTGCGGCAAGGACGGTTGTGCGTGCTGCTAGTTCGGCGGGCCAGCTCGGTGCACACAGGGCGGTGGGCGCTCCCGGGTGGCTTCGTGCACGTGGACGAGTCGCTCGAGTCGGCGGCCTACCGCGAGTTGGCCGAGGAGGCGGGGCTGAGGCGCGGGCAGGTTGTCCTGGAGCAGCTGCGGTCGTACGGCGACGTCGGGCGCGACCCGCGTCCGGAGCGGGTGGTGTCGGTGGCGTGGCTGGCGCTGGGCGCCGGGCTGCCGGACCCCAAGCCCGGGACGGACGCCGACCTCGCCGAGTGGGTGCCGGTGGACGCGGCGATCGGGCGCGAGTTGGCGTTCGACCACGCGCAGATCCTGGCGGACGGCCTGGAGCGGGCCCGGGCCAAGCTCGAATACACGACGATCGCGACGGCCTTTTGCGAGGCGACGTTCACGCTGCCAGAGCTGCGGCGGGTGTACGAGGCGGTTTGGGACGCCGCCGTTGATCCGCGGAACTTCCAGCGCAAGGTCCTGACGGCGGATGGGTTCGTGGTCGACACCGGCGAGGTCATCAGGGGACGCGGCAAGCCGGCCAAGGTGTACGAGGCTGGTCCCGCTGTCAGTCTGCATCCGCCGATCCTCAGGCGGTGACAATCGTTGGCCGGACGCCGTTCGGCCCGTTCATACGACTGCCGTGTCGTTCTGCCGTGTTCGGTAAGGCATCCCGCGGCGTGACGCGCGTGACCTGGACTCGCGCGCGGGCGTCCGATATGGGTTGAATCAGGGGAACGCGACGTTCGGCCGAGCGCCGAAGGAAAGCAGAAGGTCGTTGACTGCTTTGGCTCCGGCGCTGTTTCGCCACGATTCAGCGCCCTTCCGAAGCTGGCTCAACGCTTCGACAAGAGCTTGGTCATGGCCGTGGGCGTCCTGCTGGTAGTCGGGGTCGAGCAGGTAGCCGGCACGTCCTTGCCCCTCGACTTGGCAGCGCCAAGACAGGCGATCGAGCAGAATCTCGAGATCACGAGCTGCTGCCTTGTGGTCGTCGCCAACGCGCATGTGGTGATGGTCGAGGTCGTCCTCATGCGGCTTCTTTGCCGGACCGCACAGGGCGATCGCGGTACCAACCGTCGCCTCGGCGTCCATGTCCTTCGCCAGGGATCGCACGTTCTTCACGGCCGTCGACATAGCCAGGAAGTCCGAAGCAGCGAACCCGAAGCCGACAAACAGCAGGTGGCTGGTCAACATGAGGGTCTGCACGACGCCGCGGAGGGCCGCATGGTCGTCCTTGAGCCTGGCGTACTGGGAGGTGGTCAGGACGATCGAGGGTGGATCCGCGACGTCCCCGTGGAGCTTGAGGAGCCAGGGTCGACCGCCCACCGCCAGCTCGCGGGCGATGACCCTGAGCTTCGGGTCCTGGTGGATCAGCTCGGCGGCGTTCTCGAAACAAGGGTCGTAGTTGGTGGTGACCAGGGACGGCGTCCGCAGGTTGACCAACAGCGCGTGTCCGAGGGCGTGCTTGGACGTGGTGAGGAGCGCGGCGATCATGTCGCTCTTGTTTTGAAGGCCGAGTTTCTGGGCAAGCTGTGGGTAGTCGGCGTCATCGGGGATCCGGAGCTTGGGCTTGCGGGAAACGTCGCGGATCAGTTGGTTCCAGTCGGGGAAGCCCACCGGCTTACTCACCCCGGCGCCGGCGAAGACGGAAAGTTCACCTCGGGACGCCATCGCGCCCAGCCGGTCGGCCAGACCGGCGTGTTCATCGTTGAGCTCGGGCCAGCAGTCTCTCCCCTCCGCTGCCAGGCGGTGTCGCGCCCACTGGGCTGCGGCGAAGTCGGAGGTGCGCGTCAGGCTCAACGCGACGTCGATGGGGTTCTGCGCGACGAAGTCGAGCAGTCGCCGAAGCAGTTCGCGGACCACCTCGGCCCGGTGCCCTTTGAAGTTGCCTTGGCCTACGCCAAGGACGGGCATCGCCACCAGGGGCAGGATGCGTCCGCCGTGACGTTGCGCCTGAGACGCGGCGAGGCGTACTGCGTCCAACGAACGAGTGACCATGGCCGCGATGTCGTCGACGCCGACGGTGTCGACCAGGACGCGAAGCCCGACGACTTGATCCGGGGTCGGGTTTTTCGGCGTCGTGTCGGGCAGAACGGCTAAGCCGTTCTCGAGTTGGACGCCCTGCGGCAGGAACCAGTCCTCTTTCGCCTGCGGGGAAGCGCCAGGTTCGAGGAACGGACGCCAAGTCCCGGAGACGTTGAGCTCGTCGTCACACGGGACGAGGAACGCGTCGGCGGCGACCCTGGTCAGGTCGGCCTGGACGATGAACAGGTGTCCGCTTTGCGACATGCCCAGACGCTACAAGGGAGCTCGATGGAGTCACGGCTATCAAGGCCGATCCGCCTTCAAGTCTCTACGAGCTGCCGAGTAGCTGAAGGAGCTGCTCCATGTCATCGGGATTTGCCCACCCGTGCCGCCCCGGAATCATAACTTTTGAAACTATTGGGTCCGCCTCCCAAAACGGGGCCCGTACCCAACAGCTCATCACTCATAACGCGCCAGCGTCGACAATCGGATCCTCCGGTCTGTCGGGCCTGCGTACTTTGAACGCGATCCGCCCAGCCGGGGCCGAAGCCAAGGGCAATGCGTACGAGAACAACGTTGCGACGTCCTTGGAGTTCGTTGGATCAGGCAGCTTCACGGGATCGGTGACGCCCTTGGCGTCGTGAAACCGTGCCGACGCGCTGTCCCCGGCAAAGGTCAGGAGGAACGCCCCTCGAGTCGGCATCTTCAGGGCCTTGACGTGCGCATAGTCCGGCAAGGCGAGTGCGGTGGCGATGTGGCCGTCCTTGTCGACCGTGTCGGCATCGATCCCGCTGGAGATGGCGAGGAGGGCGGCGCGTTGACGGGTGGACGACCCGGAGAACTGCCACGGGCGGTCTGAGCGTCGGTAGCGGCGCATGAGCTTCAGCTTGCGACCCTCAACGGTACGGGTGGGCAGTGAGTCAATCTCAGGGACGATGATCGCCCAGTCCTTGAGAGTGCCCTCGGCGATGGCCTTCTGCATGAATGCGAGGTACGGAGAGATCTTGAAATTGTTTGCCCAACTGAACTGGCGAATGACCTCGATGAGGACGTCGGCGTCCATGATCCCGTAGCGAGCGCGCCATGGTCGGGGGGCGCCTGTTTCGTTGATGTAGAAGAAGTCGCCCACGGTGCTGGCAGCGTCGAGCAGTGGCTGAACAGCCTCGAAGTGCGCCCTGTTGGCGGTGTCCTTGTGCTCGCCTTGTTGGTTGAAATCGACGACCTTGCCACCTTCGCCCTGCTCGGTCAGTTCAGCGTTGTACATCTTGTTCGCACTGGTCGGCTTGAGATACGGAAGGCTTTGATAGACCAAGGGCGGGACGTCCATCGGGCGGACCCGCGGGCGGCCGTCCTCCTCGAACCCCTGGAACCTCCTCAGCTCGTCGCGGAAATCCTCTTCATCGCGAACGATCGCCTCAAACGACTTGTAGAGGTCGATGACCTCGTGTCTAGGAGCGGGGACATTTCGCCCGATGTAAAGCCTTACCAGATCCCGGTAGTGCGGCCGGTAACCGAACCAGCGGCCCATCTGCATGAGTGTGTCGGCGGCGATCGTGCGACGTGTGTAGTAGGAGATCGTGAGACCTTCGACGGTGAACCCTCGCGAGAGCTTGGCGCCCCCGACAAGGATCTTCCACACGTCGCCGGACTGGAAGTTGATGTCTGCTTGTAGGTAGTCCTTCTCGGCAACACCGTTGACGATGACCACCGGGTTCACGCCTTGCTGGATCTTGTCGACTGCATGCCCGATGAAGCCGCGCAGCGCGTGGAAGCCGGGGATTACCGGAGCCTCCGGCGCACGGGCCTCCGTCACGGGACGGAAGTCGGAGACCCAGAGGTCATGCAGCCGCTTGAGCCCTGCGGGTAGCTCATATGCCGCGGAGGCCCAGACGCGCCGGATGTCGGCCGCAAGGGCTTCGTGCTCGGCGGTTCGCACTGACTCGTGTACGAGCATCGTGTGGTGTCTGAAGAGCTTCGGCTTGCCGAGCGCCGCGGCGCGGAAGAGCTTGATGGCACCAGACAGGACGTACGCGTCGAGCGCGGCGAGCACCTCCTTGTCGCGGGCTTCGAGTTCGTCCGGGCCGGCGACGAGCGACCGGACGAACGCCTTCTCGTTAGAGTTCGCGACCGTCTTCGTGGCGGGCTCGTCGTCGACGTCGTCCTCGGACTCGTCGAGGTCATGGAAGTCGCGGCCTCCCATGTAGTCGTCAGGTGGATCGAGGCTGACGATGAAGTCCTTGGGGAAGATGTCCTCGGCGTCCTCGGGGTCGACGAAGACGTTGGCGAACGGCGTCGCCGTGTAGCCGATGTACTGAGCTCGCTTCAGTTCGCGGAGAAGCTGTGCGATGAGCCGGTTGATCGCGGTCCGTTCCTTCTCCTCGGCTGCATCCTTCTTCGGCCGCGTCGTGTTGATCGACGCCTGGTCCGCTTCGTCGTCGATGATTAGCGCCGGGATTTCCCCAAGGTCCGTCTTGGTCGCCTGCAGATCTCGAACGAGCTTCTTGAGCACCGTCGAGTTCTTCTTGACGACGGCGATGCGGATGTCGGGTCGGTAAACGTTCTGCTCGTGGTATAGCGGTCGCGCCGGGTCGACGAGGTGATCGGTCTGCCGGAAGTCGAGGTACCCGAGACCTGCCTTGAGTAGCTTGTAGTCGTCCTTGGCGCCGGTGAGCCGACGGATTCCCGGGAGACCGAGCTCCTTGGGATCCTTGCCGTACGAGACGAACCTGCCCTCATACCAATCGATGTCGCCGTCTCCGATGTAGTCGACTGAAGCCGCGAGCTCCGCGTTGTCGCGGGGGACGCCGCCCAGAATGTTCTCCTCGCCTATGAGCTCCATGTCCAGTCGACGCTGGGTCTGCCCGCGGAGCAGCTCAATCGTGCCGGTGAGGACGATGACGAGCTTGTACCCAGCGTCGATCGCCTTGGCTATCACACCGGTGAAGTTGGCTGTCTTCCCGGACTGGACGTGGCCCACGACCAAACCC
>Ga0208564_1003592_pt1 | contig 11201 bp, 8 predicted proteins | sample AD_UKC073_MetaG_FD_184439 | JGI IMG/M metagenome (GOLD analysis project Ga0208564, IMG submission 184439) | Active sludge microbial communities of municipal wastewater-treating anaerobic digesters from USA - AD_UKC073_MetaG (SPAdes) (version 2) | ecosystem: Engineered > Bioreactor > Anaerobic >... | reverse complement strand
GAATACAGCGTGCCCCTCTATTTGTGGTGTGTCACTTAAACGTCACTGCAACGATTTAGGGTGCCGCTCTCAGCCGGAAGGGCTGTCAGTCAAATGGCATAGTGGAGCACCGCAGAATTCAGTCCTGGAGACGCCGACGCCACTCCTGGAGGAGACGCAGGGCCTCGGCGGGGGAGAGGCTCTGGCTGTCGAGCTGCCGGATCTGTTCGATGACGTCGTCGGCCGGATCGTCGAAGAGGTAGAGCTGCCGGCTGGGCTTGCTGCGGGCGGCGGCTCGCACGGAAGCCCGGCGGTCGGAACTGAAGTTGGTTTCCAGCTCGGCCAGGAGTTCGCGGCTGCGCTGGATGACCGGCGAAGGCACGCCGGCCAGCTTGGCCACGTGTGAACCGTAGCTCTTGTCGGCCCCGCCCGGCACGATGCGATGCAGGAAGGCGATCTGGTCCTGCCACTCGCGGACGGCGACGTTGCAGTTGGCCACGCCGCGCAAGTATTTCTCCAGTTGCGTCAGCTCGTGGTAGTGGGTCGCGAAGAGCGTGCGGCAGCCGACGCGGTTGACGAGATCTTCGGCGATGGCCCAGGCCAGCGAGAGTCCGTCGAACGTGCTCGTGCCGCGGCCCAGTTCATCGATGATCACGAGGCTGTCCCGACTGGCGTTGCGGAGGATGTTGGCGGCCTCGGTCATCTCGACCATGAACGTGGATTGGCCACGACTGATCTCGTCGGACGCGCCCACGCGGGCGAACAGCCGATCGACCGGCCCGAAGCGCATGGCCGCCGCGGGCACGAAACTGCCGGTCTGGGCCAGGAGCGTCAGCAGGGCGGTCTGACGGATGTAGGTGCTCTTGCCGGCCATGTTGGGGCCGGTGAGGATCACCAGCGAAGGTGGCGTCGTGCCCGCAAAGGGTTCACCGCTGGCCGCATTTGCGGATTCGATCGGGCCCGGTTCGGCGTCGATCGCCCTCAGGTGACAACTATTAGGCACGAATTTCTCGGCCAACGTCTGTTCGAGCACGGGATGCCGCCCATCCACGATCTCGAGCACGGGCTCGTCGACGATTTCGGGACGCACGTATCGTCGCTCGTCGGCCAGATGGGCCAGCCCCGCGATGACGTCCACCTCGGCCACGGCGGTGGCGAGCTTCTGCAAGTCGGGAATGCGTTGAATCGCCTGCTGACGGATGCCCTCGAACAGTTCGAGTTCGCGGGCGTTGGCCCTGTCGCGGGCGGTGAGCACCTCGGTCTCGTACTTCTTCAGCTCATCGGTGATGTAGCGCTCGGCATTCTTGAGCGTCTGTTTGCGCACGTAGTCGGCCGGGATGCGGCTGCGGTGGGCGTTGGTGATCTCGATGTAGTAGCCGAAGACCTGGTTGAACCCCACCTTGAGCGAGGGGATGCCGCTGCGCTGGATTTCCCTCGCCTGGTAGTCGGCCAGCCACTGACGGCCGTCGGCGGTGATGCCGCGGAGGCGGTCGAGCTCGGCGTCGAAGCCGGGCGCGATGATCCCGCCCTCGTTAGTGACCGGCGGCGCCTCGGGAGAAAGCGACGTGACCAGGTACTCGGCCAAATCGTGCAGGCCGCACATGGCGTCCCGTCGCATGGTGAGGAAGACGGACAGCCCCTCCGGCCGGCTGCCGGTGGCGCTGCACGCACCGCTGCCACTGCTCGCAGCGGGCCCGGGTTCGGCAGCGGCGATGACCGGCGCGGCTCGGCGGGCCAGTTCGTCCAGAAGCTCGACGATCTGCTCGACGACAATCAGCGTGACCCCCAGCGCGACCAGGTCGCGCGGCGAGGCGCGTCCCAACCCCAGGCGGGCCGTGATCCGCTCGATGTCGGCAAGGTCGCGAAGCTTGGTGCGAATCTCGGCCAGCAGATGCACGTCGGCAAGCATCTCGGCGACGGCGGCCTGGCGTTCGCGGATGCGGTCGGCATCGCGCAAGGGCGCGGCCAGCCAGCGACGCAGGCAACGGGCCCCCATGGCCGTTCTCGTGCGGTTGACCGCGGCCAGCAGACTCCCGCCCACGGCTCCGGTCCGGATGGTTCTTTCGACCTCCAAACACCTCCAGGTGGATTCGTCGATGGCCACGAACTCGCGAGGCTGGCGGCGATGCAACGTGAGGATGTGGGCGAGCGATGATTTCTGCGTCTCGCCCAGGTAGTCGAGGATCACCGCGGCGGCGCAAAGCGACGGATCCATACCGGCAAAGCCGAAACCCTCCAGCGTGGTCACGCCGAAATGCGCGAGCAGCCGCTGCTCGGCCTGGTAGGGATCGAACTGATGGGCGGGCCGTCGAGTGATCGTGGGACTGGCAGTATCCAGGCTGCTGCCCCGAAGTTGGGCGAGAAGATCGGCGAACGGGTCGGCCACGTCGATGCGGACTTCCGGCACGAGGATTTCGGCCGGGTTCATGCGAGCCAGCTCGTCGGCAACCTCACGCTCGCTGATGAGCTCCACCTCGAACGCACCGGTGGACAGTTCCACGAACGCCAGACCCACCTGCGAACCCTGCCGGGCCAGACACGCCAGGTAATTGTCGGCGCCGCGATCGAGCAGTGCGTCTTCGGTGAGCGTGCCCGGCGTGACGATCCGGACGATCTCCCGGCGGACCACGCCTTTAGCCGTGCGCGGGTCTTCAACCTGCTCGCTGATGGCGACTTTGTAGCCCGCGTGCACGAGCTTGGTCAGGTAAGACTCGAGGGCGTGGTAGGGGATACCGGCCAGCGGGATGGGCTCGCCGTTGCTATCCGTGCCGCGGCGGGTCAGCGTGATTCCCAGGACGCGGGCCGTGGTCACGGCGTCCTCGAAAAACGTCTCGTAAAAATCGCCCATGCGGAACAGCAGCAGCGCGTCGGGCGCGGCGGCCTTCTGCTCCATGTACTGGCGCATGGCCGGCGTGAGCTTTTCCGTCGCGGGCGAAGCGGTCGATGTCGATGGTTTCTCGTGCGTCATGGCAATCCCGATGACTGTACGGGATTCACGGAACGTTCTCAATCTGGCGACCCGACCGGGGCCGCCTGAACCTGCATAAGGGTTCTTCCGGCCAGCGTGCGCGCGACGGCAAGCCGCAACTATATTCGGATGTCCTGCGCGCAACGCGCTGGGGTGAGACGCTCCAGCTACACGGGGGACCGCTCCTTTGATGAATGTGCTTGTCACCGATCGGGTATGGTTCATGAAGCTGCTTGCCGCCAAGTGGGCGTCGCGGTTGCGGATGGCGGTGTGCGTGTTCGCACTTGGGGCAGCGGCATCGGCGTCGCGGGCGGATACGGATCTGAGTATCGCCGGCGTCACGCTGGTGACGCCGGAGCCTGCCGCGGGCGACCGGGTGGAGCTCGACGTGGTGGTGGCCAACAGCGATCCGTGTCCGACATGCGAAGCGGTCGAGGTCAGTTGCTGGGACGACAGTCCCGATGGCAACGTGCAGTGCGTGGACGGTCGATCGCTCGGCGTGTCGGCGGAGATTGCCACGCAAAACCAAACGACGCTGCGGGTCACGCTGGAGGGCTATCCGCGGCCGGGGACGTACCGTGCGTGGGTGTGGGTGAACTGCACGCAGACGGTGGTCGAGTCGGACTACGCGAACAACAAGGCATATGTGGACATCGTCGTGACTGATGCCGTGCCGGACACATCCACGCCGCCTTCGTCGCCGGACGATCCGTCCGACCCTCCCGATGCCGAGCCGCCGCCGCGGGACCGGCCGGCGGATGATCCGGACGAGCAGGTCGGTGCTGACCCCGGGTCGAATCCGTCGAACGGACCGGCGTTCTGCGGACTCTTCGGCGGGCAGTCGGCGATCAGCCTGGGGGCGTGGCTGGCGGTGGCGATGGCGGGCCTCGCGGGCATGAAGCACCGGCACGCACGCCGGCCGAACACCGCATCGGCCGAGGGAACCGGGCTCGCTCCCCGCCGAGTTGTGTGAGAGTGCCGAGATTTATCACGGGTCGCACAGAACACAAGTCCGCGCTTCTGCACGGGCCAGGTTTCAACCTGCCCGTTTGGCCAGATCTCGGAAGTCGATTCTGATCTCGGCCGGCTCAGGCTGGCCGGCGGTGAACTCCGTGGCTTGGCTTCGCTTCGAATAAAGGAAAAAACCATCGAAGTTGGGCGAGGCGCTGAGTTGATACCTCCCGGGGGGAAGGTTGCTGAAGCGAAACTCCCCCGCTCATTCGTTCGGGACTCGGCTTCGTAGCCGGTCCACATCCACGACAAGGAGGATTGTTCGAACGGGTGGGCACGGACGTCGCAATCCCTCAACGGCTGGTCCGAATTCGCGTCCAGAACGCGCCCGCTCAGAACGAGACCGCGCTGGAGCCGAATCGTGGTGGGCTCGCCTTCGGGCTGGACGGGAACCAGATCGGTGGGGCAGTAGTCCCGGCGCGAGGGCAGCTTGATCGAGTACTTGATCCGCGGGTCGGGGTTGATGTCCTCGAACCGCACGCGGCCTTGTTCATCGGTCAGCGGATCGGGGTGATAGCCACCTGCTCCGGTGATCGGCGAGTCGTATGTGAATGAGACCGGAACACCCTTGGCAGGCTTGCCTTCGGGGTCGAGGACCCGCGCTGCGCGTCAGTCGATACACGCCGGTGATCTGGACCGCCAGTCGAATGAGCATGACGCCCACGCCGACCAGCCACACCAAGCCGATGGGCACGCTCCAGTCGTAGGAATTCGTGTGCGATGGCCGGGGCGGCGAAGCGATCGCCGGCGGTTTTGCTGACGGTGTTTCCGTGACGTTCATGATGTCAGTCTGGGGTGAGGCTTCGCCCAGGGGAGCGGTCGCTCGGTTGTCGGCCGGAGCGGGATACGGCTTTTGCGCTCTCCAGTCGAGGACCGACCACGTGACCAGGCCGGCCATCGCCACGCCGACCAGGCTGGTCGATGCCAGTGCATATCTTGTCCGTACGTGGCGGCGGGCACGAGGCGCAGAAGACCGTACAGGCCAGCCGCGATCAGCGGAGCCTGCCAGAGTGTGTGCAGCAAAGCGCTGATCAGCCGGTGTCACGCTGGATCGGAGAGAAACGCGGGGAGCCAGGTCATTTGCCGCCTCCTTTCGGGCCGGCCTGATGGTCATATTCGTTGATGAGCTTACGGATTTGCTCCAGTTCGTCTCGGTCGATCTTCGCCTCGTCCAGGAGGTATTGCATGGCCGTTGATGCGTTGCCGCCAAAGAAGTTTCGCAGCAGATCCCGCATCAATGGACGCAAGACCTGGCGGGCCGCCACTTTGGGCTGATACACGTGGGCCATGCCCTCCCGTTTGTGAGCGAGCAGGCCTTTCTTCTCCATGATCTGCATGACGGTCAGAACGGTAGTGTACGCCCGCCGCTTGCCGTCGGGCAGGGCTCCCATCATCTCGCTTCGCCGCTCGCTGGAACGCTCGCGGGGCAGAGGCGAGGGGAGTAGAATGCACCTTCGCCTGGGAACCGGACGGATGTACATGCATGGCTCGAGTCGGGATTCTTCAACACTTCTGGTGTGAACACGCCGACGTTTTGGAAACCGCGCTAAAAGAGGCTGGCCATCAGACTACGGTGGTTCCGCTGTGGGAAGGGCGGCCGGTGCCGGCCGAGAACGCGTTCGACGCGTGGCTGGTCATGGGCGGGCCGATGAACGTCGACCAGACGGATCGGTATCCCTACCTGCTGGCGGAGCGCGAATTGCTGGCCCGGCTCATCGCGGCGGATCGACCGGTGATTGGCGTGTGCTTGGGGGCGCAGCTGCTGGCCCGGGCGGCCGGGGCACGCGTGTATCCCAAGCGGCCGCGCGAGATCGGCCTGTTTAAGATCGAGCTGACTGAACACGCCGCAACGGATCCGTTGTTCTCGCTGGCCTGCAATCCGCAGGAAGTCTTCCAGTGGCACGGCGATACGTTCGACCTTCCGGCGGGGGCCGTGCACTTGGCCCGGTCGCCTCGATTCGAGAACCAGGCGTTTCGGCTGGGCCGCCGCGTGTACGGGCTGCAGTTTCATCTCGAATGCTTCCTCCGCACGGTGCAAAGCATCGTGCGGGCGTGCGCGGATGAATTGGCCGAGCTGCCGCCCGAGGATGCGTTCGAGCAATATGTGCCAAGGCTACCCGCTGCCCTGGCGGCCCAGCAGGAGCTTGCTCGCAAGATGGTGCGGCGATGGGCGGAAATGTTCGATTAGCGGCTCACCGCTCATAGCTCACAGCTCATAGCTGATCACCAGCGAAATCAGCAGGGCGGCGAGCACCAGCGATGTGATAACCGCGAAGATCCAATCCTTCTCCCAGAGGAACGTGATCGCGGACATGGCCACGCGGAGCACGGGCGTCATGAACAGGACGAAGACGCCGAGCATGACGACGGCTCTGCCCTGGCCCGCCAGTACGCCGGCAACGATTTTACCTGCCGTGCCGGGCGGATTCTGTCCTTCGACCTTCAGGTGGGCCAGTGCTTGCGGTGAACTCACGTATTCCGGGTGGCGGGTATACATGAGGGTCACGCCGAGGGTGACGAGTACCAGGCTGAGCAGCAGGCCACCACGAAGCAGACCGCTGATGACCCGCTCGATACGGCCGAGCGGAACGGACTGGTCGGCGTCGGGGGCGGGCGGATGATCATGGGGATTCTGGGGCACGATCAGCCTTTCGTCAGCATCTGAACCGAGACGATCAAAAGAATCACCACGAACATGAGCCGCACCCAGGTGCTGTGCAGCCGGCCCAGCAGGCGGGAACCGGTGGTGGCGCCGATGGTGATGCCGAGCACAACGGGAGCGGCGATGAAGGGGTCGACTTCGCCGCGCAAGAAGTAGACGCCGGCACTGGCCGCTGCGGTGACGCCGATCATGAAATTGCTGGTGGCGGTGGCGGCTTTGACGGGCACGCGCATACCAAGCGTCATGACGGGGACTTTGAGCACGCCGCCGCCTACGCCGAGCAGCCCGCTCACCGCCCCGGCCAGTCCGCTGACGAGCATGCCGAGCCATGTGCGGCAAACCCTGTATTCGACGCGGGCCTTCTGCCAAGCGTCGTAGTAGCCGCCATGCAGACGCAGTCGATCGGCGATGGGATCGGGCGGAGCGGGCATCCGCGAGGGGCGATTGGTGCGCACGAGCATCATGACGGCCACGTAAGCCATGAGGATGCCGAAGATGCGCTGCAGCCATTGGGCGGGAATGATGCCGGCCAGGTGAGCGCCGAACAACGCTCCGGCAGTGGTGGCCAGTTCGAGCACCATGGCCAATCGCATGTTGGCCAGATGCTCGCGCACGTAGGCTGCGGCAGCACCGGTGGAAGTGGCGATGACCGAGACAATGGAAGCGCCGATGGCGAAGCGAATGTTCACGCCCAACAGGAGCGTAAGCGTGGGCACCACGATGATGCCGCCGCCCAGGCCGAGGATGGATCCGACCAATCCGGCCAGCACGGACGCGGCGAAGGTGACCAGCATGAACTCCAGCGGCGTCATGGGCCGCCAATCGTACGAGGTGACCGAGGAGGGCTCAAGCAAGTAAGCTATCAGCTATCAACTGTCAGCTGTCAGCCTTCAGCCGGATGGCTGGCTCGCAGTGCAGGGATGCGGAGTTCGATCGCCGGCGGCGTGGGCGTCGGGAAAGCGAAAGTTGACGTGGGGGACCCGTTGACAAGCGGGGCGGGGGGAGTAAACTATCCTTTCTACGCGCCTCCCAGTGAAATGGCCGGGAGACGCGGGCGGGCTCGTAGCTCAGTTGGTTAGAGCGCGTCCCTGATAAGGACGAGGTCCGAGGTTCGAATCCTCGCGGGCCCATGCGGTGGAGCTATCAGCCGCCAGCGGCGACGATCTCCAGGGATCGAAAAACACCGCTGGCGAGTTGACCAGATGGAGTGGCGGCCTGACCCGGTTTTCCGGGGCGGCTGAGAGCTGAAAGCTGATAGCTGACAGCGATTTGCGGGGCCGTAGCTCAACTGGGAGAGCGCCTGGTTTGCAACCAGGAGGTTGGCGGTTCGAGCCCGCTCGGCTCCAGATTTGCAAAAGCAGAATTTTCTGCTAAGATGCTCGACCTGGATGAAAGCCCGCGACATCGCCGGGCTGGAATCCGGAACCGAATTGGGGGGCGGACGATACCCGGAAAGCCGCGGCAATGCGTCGCGGTTCTTTTTTCGGGGGATCGCAAGGCGGCTCCAAAATTCGGCAAACGTTCGGGTGTTCGGTTGGCAGTCGGGCTTGGCTCGATGCTATGATCGAATAACCGAAACGGGGGCTCAGCGACGGGGTCGAACTCGTCGGTGAGACTGAAGAAAATCAGGCGAAAAAAAACCTGAAAATTCTTCCCGAGACCCCTGGACAGCAACGAAAAAGTGAGTATAGTTGCTGAGCTCCGGTAGGGAACGCAAGAAATTGCGGGACGGACCGGAGAAACGATACGAAGCTCTTTGACAATCGCATATGTGGAGAACATCTGGCGACTTTCGCCACGGGCGAAACGTCGGGCAGATGTATGACGCTGGTAGTGGTAATCCATTTTGGATTCCAAGTTCTAGAGCGTGATGAGCGAGCTTGCGTGGCGGCCGGTTTCGGCCGGCCGGTGCGTGAGTCTTTCTCGTTTCGATTCGACGCGACAATTGCGTCGAAGGTGCATGATCACGGGTGATGCTTGGTCGCGGAGGCGATCGGCGGAAGGCGGAACGCTGACCGTCGGGAGCTTCCTCGGACAGTGTGTCATTCATGTGATCAAGCTACTAAGGGTACATGGTGGATGCCTAGGCGTCGAGAGGCGATGAAGGACGTGGTAGGCTGCGATAAGCCCCGGGGAGCTGTCAAACGAGCATTGATCCGGGGATGTCCGAATGGGGAAACCCGGCATCACTCCGCAAGGAGATGATGTCACGGCGGGCTGAATGCATAGGCCCGTACGAGCTAACCCAGGGAACTGAAACATCTCAGTACCTGGAGGAAAGGAAATCAACCGAGACTCCGTCAGTAGCGGCGAGCGAAAGCGGACCTAGCCCAAACCGGTCTTCGGACCGGGGTTGCGGGAACCGAGAGCGGTTACAAAAGTCTTGCCAACCGAAGTACCTGGAAAGGTGCACCACAGAAGGTGACAGTCCTGTAGGTGACGGCAACGACTCCGCGTTACCATCGGTTTACCAGAGTAGCACGGTGCTCGTGGAACTCCGTGTGAAGCTGGGGGGCCCACCCTCCAAGGCTAAGTACTCCTCGACGACCGATAGTGAACAAGTAAGGTGACTGAAAGGTGAAAAGAACCCCTACTAGGGGAGTTAAAAGAACCTGAAACCATGTACTTACAAGCGGTGGGAGCCCGATGGTGGTCTTCGGATCACCCGGGTGACCGCGTACCTTTTGCATAATGGACCGGCGAGTTACCTTCAGCGGCAGGTTAAGCACTTCCGGTGCGGAGCCGAAGCGAAAGCGAGTCTGAATAGGGCGTTAAGTCGTTGGAGGTAGACCCGAAACCAGGTGATCTACCCATGGCCAGGTTGAAGTGCCCGTAAAAGGGCGCGGAGGACCGAACTCGTGAACGTTGAAAAGTTCTGAGATGAGCTGTGGGGAGGAGTAAAAGTCTAATCAAACCTGGAGATATCTGGTTCTCCTCGAAATGCCTTTAGGGGCAGCCTCGAGCCACTACGCTGTGGGGGTAGAGCTACTGAATGAAACGCGGGGGCCACCAGCCTGCCGCCTTCAATCAAACTCCGAATACCACAGCGACTATCTCGGGAGTGAGTCTGCGGGTTCAATATCCATAGACAAAAGGGAAAAAACCCAGATCGCCTGCTAAGGCCCCCAATTCATGCTCAGTGCATAAGGAAGTCTAGTTTCTGAGACAGCGGGGATGTTGGCTTAGAAGCAGCCACCATTTAAAAAGTGCGTAACAGCTTACCCGTCGAGAGACTGGGCGCCGATAATGAACGGGACTAAGCATGAAGCCGAAGCAGCGGGCTTGCGTAGCCTACGGGCGAAACAAGCGGTAGAGGAGCGTTGATAGGCAGATACAGGCCATACCGTAAGGAGTGGTTGCGGGCCTATCAAGTGAGAATGCCGGTATGAGTAACGAGAAAGCGGGTGTAAATCCCGCTCGCCGAAAGCCTAAGGTTTCCTGGGGAAGGTCAATCCGCCCAGGGTTAGCCGGATCCTAAGGCGAGGCCGAAAGGCGTAGTCGATGGACAGCAGGTTAATATTCCTGCGCCGTGTCATGCGGTTGAACTGTACGTGCGTTTTTCCAAGCTGCAGCCCACCATTAGACGTGAGGGTTCCCGAAAGGGCGAGGCCGATTCGTTGCTGAAGTGCGGGGAGGAAGAACCGAGAAAAGCGTGCAGGGACAAGTGGCACGTCCGTACTAAAACTGACACAGGTAGGCGAGGCGAGTAGCCTCAGGCGCTCGAGAGAACGGTCCTTAAGGAACTAGGCAAATTTGCCCCGTAACTTCGGGATAAGGGGTCCCTCCTCCGTTTGGCAACACTCGGAGAGGGCACAGCAAAGCGGCTCTGGCGACTGTTTATCAAAAACACAGGTCTCTGCTAAGTCGAACAGACAACGTATAGAGACTGACGCCTGCTCGGTGCCGGAATGTTAAGGAAGCAGGTTAGCCGCAAGGCGAAGCTTGCGACCGAAGCACCGGTAAACGGCGGCCCTAACTATGAGGGTCCTAAGGTAGCGAAATTCCTTGTCGGGTAAGTTCCGACGCGCATGAATGGCGTAACGACTGGAGCACTGTCTCAAGGACCGACTCGGTGAAATTGGAATTGTGGTGAAGATACCACATACCCGCGGCAAGACGGAGAGACCCCGTGAACCTTCACTGTAGCCTGATATTGGCCACAGATATCACATGCGTAGGATAGGTGGGAGGCGTTGATCCAGCCGTTCCGGCGGTTGGGGAGCCATCCTTGAAATACCACCCTTGTGCTATTTGTATCCTAACCGCGACCCGTGAAGCCGGGCGTGGGACAGTGTTAGGTGGGCAGTTTGACTGGGGCGGTCTCCTCCTAAAAGGTAACGGAGGAGTGCAAAGGTCGGCTCAGCGCGGTTGGCAATCGCGCATAGAGTGCAAGGGCATAAGCCGGCTTAACTGCGAGACTGACGGGTCGAGCAGACACGAAAGTGGGCCCTAGTGATCCGGTAGTCCCGTGTGGAAGGGCTATCGCTCAACGGATAAAAGGTACTCCGGGGATAACAGGCTGATCTCCCCCGAGCGTCCATAGCGGCGGGGAGGTTTGGCACCTCGATGTCGGCCCATCGC
>Ga0208564_1003588_pt1 | contig 11211 bp, 7 predicted proteins | sample AD_UKC073_MetaG_FD_184439 | JGI IMG/M metagenome (GOLD analysis project Ga0208564, IMG submission 184439) | Active sludge microbial communities of municipal wastewater-treating anaerobic digesters from USA - AD_UKC073_MetaG (SPAdes) (version 2) | ecosystem: Engineered > Bioreactor > Anaerobic >... | reverse complement strand
TAATAGTATATAACCCACATAAATTCATACTTGTAGAGACGTGCTACACGCGCGTCTATTTTGTTTTCAATAATGTTTAAACCTAGAGACGCCCATATAGGTCGTCTCTACACTTGATTTAATAAACGTTTAAATTAATTATTGATTGGTAAATATATTAATTATGTTTTGAATTTAATAACATTCTGTTATTACCTAAATTTGTTTTAACCCACATAAATTCATAATTGTAGAGACGTGCTACACGCGCGTCTCGTTTTTTGCTTTTAAAGCATGATTAAACCTTGGAGACGCCCATATAGGTCGTCTCTACATTTGATTTAATAAACGCTTAAATCAATTATTGATTGGTAAACATATAATTTATGTTTTGAATTATTTTAGGAAACCGCATAGATTCAAGCTTGTAGAGACGTGCTACACGCGCGTCTCGTTTTTTGCTTTCAAATAACCATTAAACCTTGGAGACGCCCATATAGGTCGTCTCTACATTTGATTTAATAAATGTTTAAATTAATTATTGATTGGTAAATATATAATTTATGTTTTGAATTATTCTAGGAAACCACATAAATTCATTGTTGTAGAGACGTGCTACACGCGCGTCTCGTATTTTGATTTTAAAGCATGATTAAACCTTGGAGACGCCCATATAGGTCGTCTCTACACTTGATTTAATAAATGTTTAAATCAATTATTGATTGGTAAACATATTAATTATGTTTTGAATTATTCTAGGAAACCACATAAATTCATAATTGTAGAGACGTGCTACACGCGCGTCTCGTATTTTGCCTTCAAATAACCATTAAACCTTGGAGACGCCCATATAGGTCGTCTCTACATTTGATTTAATAAACATTTAAATCAATGTTTGATTGGTAAATATATAATTTATGTTTTGAATTATTCTAGGAAACCACATAAATTTATAATTGTAGAGACGTGCTACACGCGCGTATCGTATTTAAATAACCATTAAACCTTGGAGACGCCCATATAGGTCGTCTCTACACTTGATTTAATAAATGTTTAAATTAATTGTTGATTGTTAAACATATAATTTACGTTTTGAATTTAATAACATTCTGTTATTACCTAAATTTGTTTTAACCCACATAAATTTATAATTGTAGAGACGTGCTGCACGCGCGTCTCGTTTTTTAATTTTAAATAACGATTTAAACCTTGAGACGCCCATATAGGTCGTCTCTACATTTGATTTAATAAACGTTTAAATTAATTATTGATTGGTAAACATATAATTTATGTTTTGAATTATTCTAGGAAACCACATAAATTTTTAGTTGTAGAGACGTGCTACACGCGTGTCTTGTTATTTTGATTTTTTAATATTTATTCTTTTAATCCCGCTGCCATCGTTATATTCATTATCTGCTTTTGAAAAATAAAAAATAAAATAACTGGAGGAATAATTGATAACATTAGAAGCATTAAAAGCGTATCTGGTCCAAATTGCATAGATGTACCCATATTGCTTTGCAGTAAAAATATTTTTACCATAATGGTTTGTTTTACATCATCTCTTAAAACTAGGTAAGGTAACAAAAAATCACACCATGCAGCATTGATGGTGAATATTGCAACTACAGATACAATTGGCCTTGATAAAGGTATAACTACCTTAGTAAAAACCTGAAAATCATTACAACCATCTAACTTTGCTGCTTCTATAAGTGAAATAGGTAATGTATCAAAGTATGTTTTGAAAAGTACAAAATAAAATGGATTAGCTCCAAAGACTAGCATCAATGGAAGATAGCTATTAATTAAACCAAGCTTTACAATATTATTGAATAAAGGGCCCATGCTTAGAATTGCTGGGATCATTAAACTTCCCATTATTAAACCTAATATAATTTTATATCCTACAGGTTTACGGATTGAAATTGTATAAGCAAGTATTCCATTAAATACAATTGAAACAATTGTTGCACCAATTACTACAATTAATGAGTTTAAAAAGTATCGTCCTAATTGTAAGGATGTCCAGACATTTGTTATTTTAGCAAAATCGAATTTTTCTGGTAGAAGGGAAAAAGGTACTTGATATAATTCTATAGGAGTTTTAAAACTAGAAAAAAATAGCCAAATTATTGGAAAAACAAAAATAAGAGATATGATTAGTAAGATGGAAAACATTACCCAGTAAAGAATTCTATAAGATTTCTTTTTGTAGTCTGAGTATACTAATATTCCTGATGTTTTGTTTTTTAGTTTGTTCATAGTTAATGCACTCCTTTATTAGGTGGGAATTAGTCGCAGGGGTTTCGCCCTTGCTTTCAAAGCCAGGAGACACCTGTGTGGATTGTCTCTACAGCACTTAAAATTGGGGTTGTCGAATTTTAGATGCACAAATTGCATATTTTTACGTTTAAATCACTCTTCTGATTTTTTGCTGACCTTAAAATAAATTAAAGTTAGTATTATTAGAATAATTGCTACAATTACTCCAATTGCAGCAGCTTTTGCAACGTTGCCCCTTTCAAATACATAACGGTATATCAATTGCAAAAGGGATATGGATGCATTGTTAGGCCCTCCTCCGGTCATTACGAGCGGTTCATAAAAGATTTGAGCAACAGTTATTATTTGCAGGATTAGTAAAACCCTTATTGTTGGTAATATATGTGGAATTGTAACAAACCTTATCCTCTGCCAAACGTTGGCACCTTCTAGTCGTGCAGCCTCATAATAAGTATCATCAATACTTTGCAGAACTGCAAGATATATTAAAGATGTTGCACCAGAGCTTTTCCATGTCATAGCCAAAACAATTAATGGAATAACTGCAGTTTGGCTGTTAAGCCAAGACAAAGGTTTTAAACCTATTGTTTGAAATATTGCATTTAAACCAGCAGAAGGATCAGGATCCATGAGTAGTTTCCATAGTATAATAGCTGCCAAACCAGGTATTATGTTAGGAAGATAAAGTGCCCCTCTAAAAAATCCCTTAAAGTGAACTACCTCGTTCAATAACAAGGCAAAAATAATAGGAATAAAAAATCCGATGATTAACGACCAAAATATGTATTTAATTGTGTTGATGAATGCTTTAACAAACAGTGGATCTTTTAATACATCTATATAATTTTCTAATCCTACAAAGTTGATTTTCGTGTATCCCATTGTTTCATAAAAAGAATAAGAAATATTTGACACTAAAGGTCCCCACATAAAAAATACGAAAAGTATCAATGTAGGGACCATGATAATCCATCCACGTAAATCCATTTTAGTTATAGGCGAAAATTTTTTGTTTGTAGGTTTATTTGTTTTTCTTTTCATAAATAATCTGCCTTTCTATTTTATTTTGTCTAGATATTGTTTTTGAAAGGTATTATTTGCATTTGTAAGTAAAGTCTTAGGATCGGAATTAGGATTTGTCAAAATTTCTTGAATACATGCATCTAAGAGTTCATACATTTCTTGAGTATAGTTGGGTTCTTCTTTTCTTTTCATTTGATCAAAAGTATCAAAAAAGTCCTTGAAATTGCTTAATTCCACGTTTATATACTGTTTTTCAATTCTTTCAACCATTTCTAAAAAGTCCTGATTAATCCATGGCCTCAATGATGGGAGTATTGGCATTCCTTTTTTTCTTGCAACCTCCATACCTAATTGTATACTCTGAATAGAAACTTCAGAAACTTCTGGAGAACGCCCCATATATTCTAAAAACTTTAAAGCTCCCCAGATTTGTTCATCAGTTGCATTTGAAGAAAACATAAAGGGAGTCCCGCCCATTAAAGAATAGCGGTGTCCATAAGGACCTGCAGGCATTGGTACAAAGGCTACATAGTTTTTGTCCATATTGAAGTTGGTTATTGGTAAATGAATTACATCATTGCCACAAATGGCCATCGCAGCTCTTCCTGTTGCAACATAATTGTACCAATCTGAATAACTCAGCAAAGCACTTGCTGGGAGTGAATTATCTTCCCACTTTAAGGCTTTAATCCATTCTAATGCCTCTATCGCCCCTGGATCATTTAGATTTGCTTTCCATTTCCCATTTTCATCTTGAATTTGTAGGTTAGCCCCAAAGTTCCAAGCTATGTTAGAAAATTGCCACCCTCCATTTCTATTTGTAGAAAGTATTACAAGTCCTGCAACATCCTTTCCATAAACATCTTTTTCAAAATCTCTAATATATTTTGCCATTTCTCTTAGTTCATCAAATGTTCTAGGATAGCGTGGATTACCGTCTTTATCGACTATATCAAGTATGCCATCACCGTTCCAATCATCCACAAGGCCAACTTCTTCAAAAAGCTCTAAATTGATAAATAATCCTAGTCCATATGCATCTCTAGGTACACCATATACTTTTCCGTTTTCACTGAGTATGTCTCTCATGTAGGGATCCATTTTGTCATACCAACCTAATTCTTTGAGTTGTGAAGTAATATCTTTAACAAATCCATTTCGTATTAGTTTTGGAGGTTCTGTAAACCATGTTTGGAAAACTGTTGGGGTAGTTCCGCTTTGTGCCATTGGGAAAAAGGTTTCAGGAGAATAGCTGTAAGGTTTACCAACAACCTCATATTCAGGAAAATCCTTTTCAAAAAGGCGTTTCCATTCTTCAAACATTTCAAGATCATCTTTTAAATATGATTCAGGCCACATTCCTATTGTTATTTGAATTTTTTTGTCTTTGCCAAAAAATTTAGCTCCAAAAGTACCAATAACTGTTAAAAGTATAGTTAATAGGCAAAAATAAGCATATAATTTTTTTCGCATTTTGTAACACCTCCATTGTTACAAAGTTGTATTTTAAGAAAGGGAAGGGCTTTGCCCTGCAACCTAGAGTGGGAAGGCTTCGCCCTTGAACCCTTTTATAACCGGAGACGGCCTACACAGTCGTCTCTACAACTCTTAAATTTGGGGTTTGAATTTCAATCTTTTAATATTTGGTTTAGTAGATTTGCTAAATTAACTTTGTCTGCAAAATAGATTTCATCTATGTATAACTTTCCTTCTGACCAGTCCCCAAACGTTATTATCACACCTTGAGCCCTTAGCGGAAGGTTACTAGATTCAAGATCAATTATATATTCTTGAAATTCTTGAGTAAGTTCAGGAATAGGAACATAAGGTGAACTAACCAGTTGTCCTTGGTTTGCAAACCTTTCAGGGCTTTCTCCTTTGTCTGTTATTACATTCATCCTAAAACTTTCAAGTGTGGTACCTTCTTCTCCCTTCATTTTCAAAACAAAATACTCTTTTGGTTCATCAAAATTGTTGGGATAACCAGCTGATTTGTAGTATGAATGAACAAAACCTGTTGCATCAAGTAGCAGGCAATTATCAACAATGGTTGCGCTTGCACCTTCTACATACCACTTGTTTATCGAGCTAGGATCGGCTGGAACAAGAGTATCTCGGTTAAAATCATCAAACATCAGCATGTTTTCTTTATCTAAAACTGGTTCCCCAGGGTTAGCAAAGAATATTGTATCTATATATAATTTCCCTTGCCCGCTGTAGAAAATATCAAAACCGTCTATTTGTGTTGGAAGATTGCTTGCTTGTAGATCAACGATTATATAATAATAACCGTCATCTGTTAGATAAGGATAATTTTGAACGTTGAAGTCTGGAATGGGAAGTCCGGGGCCACTTTTAAGACCACCATTCCCCCACACATCCTGGCTACGTGTGCCATTTGGATCGATTGTTTTTATCCTAAAGTTTTGAAGTGTTGCACCCTCTTCACCGCGTATCTTAAATACAATATATTTGTAAGAACCATCATTGTTTTTAACACTACTTGCTACAGTATATTGAATATAATCACTATTTGCTGAACAATCTAATACCAATTCACCATTTTCGATGTCCGTTCTGTCGATCCCTGCATATGCAATGATGTATAGAAATTTGTTTTCGAGGGCAACAGGATTGTTAGGATCGTAATCTTTTGTAGCACCAACAACTTCTCTTTCAAAGTTATCAAAAACTCTTATATTATTAACATCAATTATTGGATATTTGGTAAGTACAGCAGATGCATCATATTCCATGTTTGTGAAAAATACTTTGTCTAGATATATTATGCCAGATTCTCCTTCAATCGACTCAAACCCAAATCCATTAACCTTTTTATCCCAACCGTTAGCCTCAAAATTTATCACAACATTCTGGAAATCACTCGTTATTTTAGGGAGATGTTTATTATCTGGACCTTTTAATTCTGAAAGAAGTTTTGCCTCTCCAAAGGTTGGCTTGCCATCATCTTTTAGATAAACAGGCATTATTTTGATATTTTCTCCACCTTTTTTGCCTCTGATTTTCAATACAAAATTTTCATACTTTCCATCTATGTTAGAGTTTTCAATGCCTGCAGAGTAATATGATATCTTTTCTTGGGTGTAGTCTAACACTAAGTGCTGGCCAATTATTCTAGATTCTCTACTTCCTCCACGCCACCAGATAGTAGTTCCTGTTGTGTCACTTAAAACTTCTCTGTTAAAATCATCCAACAAAGAGTTGTTTTCATCATCAACAAACCCTTTTGTGTTTGGATCTTTACTCCAATATACCTCTCTGATGTAGAGCGTTCCTTCTCCACCTGTTGTTTTAGCCAGAAGATGAAAACCAGCCAAAGCTGCTCCTGCGGGTATTGATCCCGTCCCATCTTTACTAACAAAAACTTTTCCATCAAGAGAAGAAGCCAAATCTATTATGTAAACCTGGTATTCGTCTGTGAGCTCAGGCAATGGGTATAGATCAGGATCGTATAGTTCAGTGAGATCAACATCTATGTCCTCGTGATTATCGTCGTATCTAAATGATATGTATAAGTCATTAATTGAAGCTCCATCTGCCCCTTTCATTACAAACACAAGAAACGGATAAGAGCCTCCTGTGTTGGCAGGAGAGGCAACTTTGTAAACTGGAGCGTCCTTTGTTATTCCTATAGTACTAGAATAATATGCTTCTAAATGGTTTTTCCTTTCTGTTAAATATATCCCATTTCCAGCGGTAGAAACGTAAGTTAATCCTGTTTCTTTAATGTCTTCAAGGGTATTTCTAGTGAAATCATCGTATAATCTGTCAAATGTTGGATTAAATTCTCTTCCTAAGTACTTGTCACCTTCACGAACTGAGGTAATCATTATGTTTTGAGCATATAGTAAACTGGAACTTAATAACACAACTAACAAAAAAATTATTAAAAAACAAATATGATTCTTTTTTCCCATTCCGTTTCGCCTCCATCCTAAATTTTCTAGTTTTTCTTTCCTTCAAAATTCAATTTTTGTTTGATCTTGAATCAATAGATAGTTATCTCTGATATTTGAGCTCCGTAACCTGAAGTGTTGCTAGTAAATATGAATTTAACGTATCTACAAGTTACAGGTTCACTTAATTTAATAGTGACAATGTTGTTCCTTTTTGGATTAAACTCGTATTCTGTCTCCTCCACAATCTGTTGATAATTAATGCCATCTAAGCTTGCGTGTATAGAAATGCGTTGTTTTCGTGTATCCCACTGTAGTAATGGGGGTAGATGTAGATTGATGACTTGTATAGCCGCCTCTTCTTTTAAATCTATCGTTACTTCTGCCGGCCACACTCCTTTTTTCGATTCGTAATATGTGTAAAAGTTTCCATCCACAATATTGTTAGATTCATAAACGTCTTCATGAGGAGTTGCCTCAACTGGTTTGCTAAATGTCAAACTTGCCGGATAAATTTCTATTTCTGTAGCAAATGGTCGTGCGGAGTAAGAACTACCTTCTTTACGATAGAAACGCAATTGAATAGCTTTGTACTCTCCTGGATTCATTACCATATCGATATAGTTTCCTGTTGCAGGGGTAAATTCATAATCTTCTCCGTTCAGTATCTTTGTGTAAACGTCCCTTTGGCTTGAAGCCCTGATCCCAAATAATCCTATGTTTTGAACTTGATATATTTTTGAATCAGGAAAGCCATAGACTCGTACCTTACCAATTTCTTTAGGTTCATCAAAAACAATGCTCAAAGCTGCATATTCTCCACTTTGGTTTAACCACTCTTTACCCATCCAAGCGGTTTGTAAATCTTTATCTAAAACATTCTTCGCAAGATGAGGAGTTTGCTCCCAAGGTCCACTGCCGTCATCCCAGTCTAAAAGTCCAACTCCATGAGTAGCTGTAACTTCAAATGTCCCTGTGATTTTTTCGCCTGAATATAACTCAATTTGCTCTTTTATTGCAAATTCTGGAACTATGAACCCTTCTTGGGGTATGGCGTTAATTTTTATGGTTTCAACCTCAGGCCCCTCTAAGGATAGATTATATGGGTAAATCGGCTTAGCTCCTGTTGACTTATCCATTGTAAAGTTGAAAGTTATACCTGATGTATATTGATTTATAACAAAGTTTAAGTCTTCAGGGGTTTTAACTTTCTTTTCTTTGTATGTGAGATTATTTATTGAAACATTTGTGATCATGTGATCTTCGTCGTACCCTGCAATTCTACTAACTAAATCATCTTTTCCATCTATAATCAATACATTATCAATAGTTACATTATTAATTGTGCCTCTTTCTTCTCTGGTTGTTGACCACAATTGGTTGTAGGCTATATGCAAATCAATAAAAAAGTCGTCATAATTTTCTGCTGGATTGTCTCCAATAATCTGTGCATCTTCAACGGTAATGTTCTTATACGATATACCTGAGATATGTGCATTGTCGGCGTTGTGTATACTAATTACTGGTTTGTGGAAGTTGTGTAAAACTGTAATGTTTTCAAAAGTGACGTTTTCTATCTTCTCACCATAGGTTTCATATCCTATTTCCATACTTTGAGCAAGGTCTGTCCAAATTACTATATTCTCAAATCTTAGATTCTCTGTACTGCCCCCATCATAATTTTTTACAACCAATGAATCATCCCAAGATCTGATAAAACTATTTTTTACAAGTGCATTTTTACACGATTGAAGAGACACTCCATCTCCATTTGCCCTGCTTGTTATTATCTTGATGTTATCAATAGTAAGGCCATCAACAAAGTAAGCTGATATCGCCCATCCAGCAGGGTTAAGAATAGCTATATCTTCTATTTTAATGTTCTTTGAATGTCTAAATTCTATAGGAATAGTAAATTCAGAAGCTTGTGTGCGCTTGTAAAGATCACCACTTAAAATCCCTCTTCCTTTTATAGTGACATTTTCAACATTTTCACCTCGTATTTGTCCAAACACATAGGCCCCACCAGCTAAATAAATGGTTGTGTTACTTTCAATGGGTATTGCATCTGCTTTGTAAACACCAGGACCAATGTATATCGTGTTTTCCGGAAGGTTGTCAGGATCTGGTTTGTCTTTCTCAATTGTGTTTGTAAATAGATGTATAGCTTTTTTTGGATTGTTATTATATTCAACAACATAACTCGTTGGATAATCTAGTCTAAACGATATAATATTTCCTGAGATTGTTGGTTTAACACCATAAGCTAAAGGCCTAACAACTGCACTTTCGATATTCTCTTCATCTTTTATTGTAATTTCAACGTTTACAGATCCTTCAAAATCAAAAAAAGCAACTGGAGCTGTTGTAGTTGGGGCTTTAAAACTGAAGACTCGTTCGTGATTTACTGGCACCTCATAGATAAACAATTTTTCATCCTCCACCTTAATCTCAATATTTTCAAAGTCTTTTAGTACTTTTGGCCCTTCATAAGTTACTAATGTTGTATGGGTAATTGTATGTTCTGTCTGTAGTGGATCGTTTGAAGCAAATATGGGAAGTGATAGCAAAACGATAAAAAATACAATTAAAAACTTGAACCCCTTTTCTAACATCCTTTAACAGTCCTCCTTTCAATGATTACTCTCTCAGTTACTTTCTCTTTCAATATATTTAGGCTTTAACCATTTTTGAATCTTTTCATTTGAATGATTTGTAATCTTTTCTATTAACAGTTCCGCTGCAGTCGTTCCTAACAGTTCTATAGGCTGCCTAACAGTTGATAATTTTATAGATTCAGCAAAAGAGAGATCATCATATCCTATGATTGAATAATCTTTTTTTGGTAATATATGCTGAGATTTAGCACCTTCAATGAATCCAAAAGCTATTATGTCAGATAACGCAAATACACTGAACTTTCTCTTTTGATTTTTAATAATATTCTTACCAACCTCAAAGCTCTCTTTCCAACTCAGTGCTACTTCTATTATCTTTATCCTTTTTTTAGATATACCTCTTTGATTAACTAATTCATCAATAAACCCATTTATCCTTTCAGAAAAAACACCGCTTGAAAATACTTCATCTGATTCGTATCCCCCTAATATTAATATGTCTGCATTTGGGTATATCTTAATATTTTTCGCTGCTAAAACTCCTCCATAATAATTATCAACGAAAATACAATCGTTCATTTCATCACGTGTGTCAACAAGGATGTAGGGTTTAGGGGTGGGAAGCTTATTGTCTTTAAACATTTTTGTCAAAGATAGTGAAGAAATAATCACACCATCAGTCTGATAAAGAAAATGAGAAGGGTTAGAAACCCTTTCTAATCTATCCCTTGATAGAAGTGGGAAAAACACACTGTCATAGCCATTTTTTGAGAGGACTTCATCTATTGCACTAACTAACCTTTCATGGAATTCATCCCCAATAGTTGGAGAAATTATTGATATCATGTTTGTCTTTCCAGAAGACAGGTTCTTTGCATGAATGTTGGGAACGTAGTTTAGTTTTTCAATCGCTTTCATGACTTTTTCTCTATTTTTTGGTTTTACAGTGGGGTCATTATTTAAAACTTTTGATACCGTTCCAACACTTACTTTTGCAAGTTTGGCGACGTCTCTAACATTGGCCATTACATCACTCCCTTAAATATGAATCGGTTCTTTATGAATTAGTTCATTTTCATGATATCAATGATTTGTTTATTTGTCAAATTGAAATACAGCCAAATGTATTCATTTAGGAAGAATTAAAAGAAATTATTAAAGATTAAGAAGGTAAAAAGTAAGTAATTACATTTCTTTAAATAAAAATAAAAGGCGGTCGTTTGACCGCCTTTTTCGATTACTTATTAACTACACACAGTTAACCCAGCACATTCTTTGGAACTACTTTTTCTTTGGAGTGTCTTTCGGCTTATCTTTTTTGCCTTGGTCTTTCTTTTTCTCAGGTTTCTTATCCATTAGCCAAGCCTCCCTTAGGGCTTTAGTCC
>Ga0208564_1003581_pt1 | contig 11221 bp, 8 predicted proteins | sample AD_UKC073_MetaG_FD_184439 | JGI IMG/M metagenome (GOLD analysis project Ga0208564, IMG submission 184439) | Active sludge microbial communities of municipal wastewater-treating anaerobic digesters from USA - AD_UKC073_MetaG (SPAdes) (version 2) | ecosystem: Engineered > Bioreactor > Anaerobic >... | reverse complement strand
GCAGGCTACGAGGAACCTCAAACCGGAGAAACCGTTTTCCGGCGGCGAGCTGGTCTTCTACGAGGATCGGATCGAGCTGTGCGGCGTCACCGTAGTCACCGGCAAATCATGCCAGATGTGGGGCATCCTCGACAGGCTCAAGCAGCGGTTGGACGAGAAGCGGTACAAAGCCTTCCCAGGCAGCGCCCTGGCAGGCAGTGGACAGAATAGCGTCGCGGGCAGCATCCGGGATTTTCGGCGGAACGTATCGGAGCAGCTTGGACGCGAGCTTGGACTGAAGGTCGAGGCCCACGATGTGATTGAGACATCAAAGGCAGGCTACCGACTGAACGCCCAAATCGCTGTGAAGGACCTGCGGAATACTGGGTCACGGCTGCGGGTGGATGGTCGCGCAATTGGCAACCATGACCCAGTAAATGCTGGTTCAGAAGACCCAGCAATCGTGCGACAGAACCAGATCATGGCGTTGATCCATAGCGGCGAACGCCTGCGAGTGCCCGGATTCGCCGAGAAGCTCGGTTGCTCGTACACCACGGCCAAACGCGAGATCGACGCCCTAAAGGCCGACGGCCGCATCGAGTTCGTCGGCCCGTCGAAAACAGGCCACTACACGCTGACCAAAGCGGGCAAATCCTGATCGTTGAACGCCGCTGAGGCGAGGAAGCGACGCATGATTTGTTCTATACCAGGTGTGGAGCTTCGATTCGTAAGGCCCGTAAGTCACGAGATTTACGGGCCTTCGTGTTGCGGAACACTTCGCCCCCAGCTCTTCGCCGTAACGTCTCTCGTGCTCATGGCTCCATCATGGCAGCCGGCTCTGACAGCGCATAGATATGGTTAGCTCAGCAGACACGAACAATGAGGCGCACCGCAAGCGGACCGTGGCCGAGTGGCGCGTTGGCTGGTTGAAGGAATGCCGAGTGATCCACACGGAGCTATTGGGGCCGTGAGATGAGAGCCCACGTTGGGAGAGGACCATGTACGAGACGGAACATGGAACATACTGTACCAACAGACAGTGGTGATGCTTAGCGGGTTAGCGTGAGCCACGAGGACTACGAGGCCATCCAGTACGAGTCTTATATTCCCGAAGCGATCTGGAACCACGCTTCGGTGAAGACATTAATCAAACGATTGAAACGCCAGCTCGATGGTCACCGATCCGCACATCCGGACAAGGTGGTCTTCGGCGTCATATTTCGACGTCCTTCGGGCCCCAAGCGAACCCCGGCACAAGCCAATCGTTTGCTCTCGAGTTAGTGACAACACTCGTCGACGCGACTCATAAGGTCCGTGGTTTTCGAGGATTACAGGTTTTTCTGCTTTGGGTGGTTAGGATAGAGCTTCGTATTCGGGACAAGGCCGCAATTGGGCGCTCATGGTCAGGCTCCCACTGAAGGCGCCCAGATAGGGGACCTCTCCCAATCGGCTGGGAAGCCCATCTCGTCCAGCGGGATTCTCGGATATTCGCTCAGCAGGGATCGTAGCCGCATACCCCAACGGCTCTGCGGCGCGATGCGATCGACGCACCACTTGCAGATGGTCAGCACAGCGAAGGTGCGGCTGTTCCTGAAGGGCTGTGGCTGGTGCCATTCTGGATATTTATCCTGGCGGGGGATCATCGGTGCCGTGCCGAACTCGCGGTTCCACAGCCTGCCGTGGTGGGCGCAGATATTGCGGACCGTGTTGAGCGTCAGCAGCCAGGAACTGAAGACGCGCTCGGGCATCTCGAAAATACTGGCGATGCCCTTCTTGATCCGTCTGGGCGAGCCCCGGTAGAAGGTGAGCACCGAACCGAACGCCATGGTCTCCACCGCCATCCAGACCGGCAGGTGTTTGTGCTGGTCGCCGTACTTGCGTTTGAAATGCTCAATGAAGGTGTCCTTGCTGCGGTTAACCTCTGCCTGGACATTCTGAAGAAATGTGGCGCGTTGGGGACCGCTGCAGCCGGGCAGGGTATTGGCGTCAGTCGCGTAGGCGAACGGGCCGAATTCGCGGGCGTGAAGGTAAGCCAGCCGCGAGCGCACCGCAACCTCGATCCGCTCAATCGCGTCCAGCAGGATCAGGCGAAGCCGCCGATCGAACACATAGCGGTTCCAGATGGTCTCGAAGTCAGTGCCTGGTACGAAGTCGTCGAGACGCTGACGGCGGCTGGGGTCAAACCTGCGGAACGGATACCAGTAGCCGCTGAGGCGATAGTAGCTGACCTGTTGCAGCCGCTCGATCAGCAACGCACGATCAGCAACCATCCCGCGGCCCAAGAGCAGATCAGCCTGTTCTTCGTAGGTGAGCGGGGGCTTGGTGTAGGTCATCGTGTTACCCCCGCGCGCAAAAGAAAACCCGCCGAGAGATAGCATGCCTTGCGGCAGAGGCCCGGCGGGTCTGCTAATATGAGTGTACGGCGACATGTCGTGATGTCAACATTCATTTCACGCTTCTGGTAACATTTGCCCACAGAATGCGATGATCTCATCCAGCAGCCCTTGGGCCTCGGCCTGCAACGCCATCGAGCCAGCCTTGACCTCCTCCGGTGCCCGCAGCGGTGTGGGTTTGTAGAAGGGCCAGGTGAAGCTGATCTCATAGCCGATCTGCGTCTTCCAGTGGTCGATTCAAGCATGCGGCACGTACGGCAGCACGTCGCGGAGGAAGAAGACCTCAAAGCCATACAAAAATGCGTTCACATTTGACTATTGTTCTGCTCTGCTGTCAATCTTTTACTCTGCTCAAACCGCAATAAGTCCGTGCCGTGCCAGTGATTGGGAAGTGTAGGGCTCCGACTGGTACGGTCGCACTTGGACGGATTATCCGAAGACAGCCTCTATCCCGGGGGAGGCGAGCAAAGGGGCCGGCCTCAAGACGGCAATCGGGAGAGGCCGGGAGGGGGAACCGAGGGGAGATCTGGGGACGGGAAACCGTAAAAACCCCAAAAAGGAACCCGGAGGTGATGGGCGCGGGAGGTGATCAGGGGAAATCTGAAGTGGGAAGCCAGGGGTTTCATTTTGTGCTCGCGTATTCTGTTGCCAATGTTAGAGTTGTGATTTGCGAGGGGTCGCGACTCCAGGGATTGGAGTGTCTGTTTAGTTGACAGGATGCACGCAGATTTGTTGACAGAATGAGGCGGCACCGGTACGCTATTGTAGAGAGGCTATTAGAGGGGGGCTGCCTCCGAAACCCTCAAGTTCGGAAGTGGGTTCCCGATAGCGCAACGGCATTGTGTGAGGGAGGGGATAAGCCTGGCGGCCGTGGCTCTTTTGTCACGGGCCGGCTTGTGCACCTCCCGACTCTGACTTTCAGGCATGCAGATAGACGGCATGGGCCGCCTTTGCTCCAGAGACTCGCGCGTTCCTGACAAAGGAAAGGAGAGGAAAATGAGATTGGTGTGTTCGTTTGTGACCTGCGCATTGGCCGCATCCGTTGCCTATGGCGCCGGGACTGTCAACCTGACCATGGATAACCTGGAAGCCAACCGCTGGAAGGTGACCGCCACCGCCGTGTATGGCGACCCGACGCAGACGCATGCGTTCGTCGCCGAGACCAACCATTACGCCCACGGCGGAACCGGCAATTTCCAGTTCTACACCCAGGGCGGCATGGATGCGAACTATGATGAGAAATGGCAGTGGGCCGGCATCAGCACCAACGATTTTGCTGGTATGCCTCTGGCGAATATCACCAGTGCGAAGATCAGGGTTCTCGGCGCCAGTGGCGATACCATGTGGCGCTGGCAGCCCCCGACGTTCGTCTGGGTTCTCGATAACGGGAGTGGTGAATGGCGCACCGTGCGGTGGGTCCCGTGGGGTAACGAGGTGAACCGTAGTGATGTGGCTTTGACCTGGTTCGAGTTCGACGCCGCTACCGAGGGCCGGTGGCTCATTGAAGAATCCGGCGCCTACTACAACAGCCTGGCGGAGCTTCAGGCGGCCTTGCCGAACGCGTTCTTTGATACGCCGGAACACATCCGCACCGACTATGGTTGGGCATCGGACCATGGATTCAACGTGGGCAACTGTCCCGTCTATGCTGATTATGTGAGCTACGTGAACGGCGTTACCGGCTACGTCGACTGGTTCGAGATCGGCGTCAATGGCGATGTCACCCGGTACGACCTGGGCGTGGTTCCCGAGCCGGCCTCGCTGGCCCTGATGGGCGGCCTTCTGGGTCTGGGGGCACTGCGCAGAAGGAAGTAATCCGAGCCTCTTCCAGAGGAATACTCTCCCTGAGACCCGGCTTTTTCCTCCTGGCCGGGTCTTTTGCTTTGGGGTATCGGCTAAGCCGGCGAAAGGTCCCGTGGCCAGGGCGGGCACATGCAGGGAGCTCGAACTCGCGGCCCCGGGCCACCCGCAGGAGGCGTACCGAGCCGGGGCATCACATGTCATGAGGGGGACACGCTCCCAGCTCTGAAAAGGCAGGGCAACCGATCCACGGGGAAGAGGCGGGCACCCGGCAACTGCTTTAATCTTCGCGTCCCCACCTCTGAAGAGGCGGGGCACCCGAGGCGAAAAGAGGTGGGGAACCCGACGCACAAGATCCGTGTGGAATTGGCTTTAAGCGTAGCTCGGGTACTCGGGATACCACATGGAATCGGCGACCAATGCGTCGATGGCTTCGTCAGGGATGAAGCGGCCGGCGCCCTGGCGATTGATCTCGCGGATCACGGCGGAGGCGATGCACTGGCTGACCTGCCGGAGTGAGGATTGGTCCGGGTAGATGGCGCCGGCATCAAGGCGGTCCTGACCCACGCAGCCGGCCAGGGCCCGGGCGGCCACCAGGAAAATTGAATCGGCGATCTCGCGGGCTTCGGCGAGGATGCAGCCCAGGCCGATGCCGGGAAACACGAAGACGTTGTTGGCCTGACCGACCATGATCGTCCGGCCATTGTATTCCACGGGGCCAAAGGGGCTGCCGGTGGCCACGATGGCCCGGCCGTCGCTCCAGGCGATGGCCTGGTGCGGGGTGCATTCGGTCTGGGAGGTCGGGTTGCTCAGCGGGAGGATGATGGGTCGTTCCACGTGGTGGGCCATTTCCCGGATCACGGCTTCGGTGAACAGGCCGGGAACGGCGCTGGTGCCGACCAGGATGGATGGTTTCACTTTGCGCACCACCTCCAGCAGGTCGAAGGGGCCCGAGCCCTCGAAGCCGTATGCGCGCAAGTCGTCCCGGCTGAAGGCGAGTTGGGCTTTGTAGGGGTCCTTGAAGGTTCGGTCGCTGAAGACGAGGCCGCCGCTGTCCACGAACGCCTGCGACCGATGGATAGAGGCGGGGTCGCAGCCTTCCTCGCGCATGGCGGCGGCCAGCAGGTTGGCGATGCCCACGCCGGCGGCGCCGGTGCCGGCGAAGACCATGCGCGTTTCGCGCAGAGGTTGGCCGGTAATTCGCAGGGCGGCCAGCACGCCGGCGACGGCCACCGCGGCCGTGCCCTGAATGTCGTCGTTGAAGCTGGGGAGCCGCCGGCGGTAGCGGTCGAGGAGGGTCATGGCGATGTTCTTGTGGAAATCCTCCCACTGAAGCAAGGCGCGGGGAAAGACCTCCTGCACGGCGGTGACGAAGGCCTCGATGAACTGGTCGTAGGCCGGGCCGCGAAGGCGGCGTTGACGATAGCCGACGTACAGCGGGTCGTTGAGCAGTTGGACGTTGTCGGTGCCCACATCGAGGCTGATGGGCAGGCAGTGCGAGGGGTGGATGCCGGCCGCGGCGGTGTAGAGGGCCAGCTTGCCGACCGGGATGCCCATGCCGCCGGCGCCCTGATCGCCCAGGCCCAGGATGCGCTCGTTGTCGGTGACCACGATGAGGCGGATGTCCTGGTGGGGAGCGTTGCGGAGCAGATCGGGCATGCGGTCGATGTCGTCGGGGGTGATCCAGATCCCGCGCGGCTCGCGATAGATGTGGCTGAACTGCTGGCAAGCCCGGCCGACGGTGGGGGTGTAGATAATGGGCAGGAGTTCCTTGAGGTTCTCGACCAGAGTTCGATAGAAGAGGATCTCGTTGCGGTCCTGCAGGGCGGCCAGGCCGATGTATTTTTCGAGGTCATCGCTCTTGGCCCGCATGTGTTCGAGGATGAGGGCAACCTGCTGGTCGATGGTCAGGTGGGCGTAGGGGAGCAGTCCGCGAAGCTTGAACTTCTCTCGTTCGGCCGGGGTAAAGGCAGCGCCTTTGTTGTGCACGGGGTCGCGCAAAAGACGAAAGCTGGTAGACGGCGGGGTGGGGCTGGTCATGGGTGTGCCTCAATCCTAATGCTGCTCTTACTCTTACTATCTTAGTCTTAATCTTGCTCTTTCTCATGGGAGTGCAGAAAGCTGAAGAGCAAGATGAAGACAACGATGAAGAAGAGAATTAAGAGCCAGAGAAAGCGAAGGATCAGGACTCTTATTTCCGGCCCGATTCGCCTGCCTGCTCACTGCTTCTGCAATTCCCGTGCGATTCGCTCGGCTTCGCGCATCACGCGGAGGAAGTTCTTGCCCATGATCTTGTGGATGTCTTCGGCGGTATAGCCGCGGTTGTGCAGTTCCTGGGTGATGCAGGGGAAGCCGGAGACGTCCTCAAGCTGGACGGGCATGATGCCGACGCCGTCGTAATCGGAGCCGAGGCCGACGTAGTCGATGCCAATGAGGCCCACGATGTGATCGATGTGATCGACGACCGTCTGGACCGTGCCCGCCGGGATCGGATGGGCCTCCTTCCAGGCTCGCCAGGCCCGGGCGGCTTCGTCGGGCGACAGGCCCTGGCTTTTGATGATCCGCTCCTGTTCGAAGAAGTCCATCATGGCCTTGGCCCCCTCGGGATGGATGTAGCCGGGGAAGAAGGTGACCATGACGATGCCGCCGTTGGCTTTCAGCATCCGCAGGACGTCGTCGGGGACGTTGCGCGGGTGGGCGGCGACGGCGAAGGCCCCGGCGTGCGAATCGATCACCGGGGCACGGCTCACGCGCAGGACGTCGCGCATGCAGTCGTGCGAGGTGTGGGAGATGTCCACCAGCATGCCCAGCCGGTTCATCTCGCGAATGACCTGCTCGCCGAAAGGCGCCAGGCCGCCGTGGCGCGGCTTGTCCGTGCAGGAGTCTGCCCAGTCCGTGCTGGCCGAGTGGGTCAGGCCCAGGTAGCGGGCCCCGCGCTGATAGAAGAGGGCCAGCGTGTCCAGCGACTTCTCGATGGTGTGGCCGCCCTCGACGCCGAGAAGAGAGGCGATTTTACCCGTGCGATGGATGCGCTCGATGTCGTCGGCGCTGGTGGCCAGTTCGAAGGTCTCGGGATAGCGGGCCATCATGCGGTCGAGAAGATCGAATTCCTCCAGGGCGATCTGGGCGGCACGGCCGGTGTGCTCTTCCGACGGCGGAACATACGCGGCCCAGAACTGAGCGCCGACGCCGCCCCGGCGCAGGCGGGGGATGTCGGTCTGAAGCGTTTTCTGGGGTTGGCTGATGTCCATCTTGTCGAAGGAAGAGTCCGCCTTGCTGCGGATCTTCCAGAGCAGGTCGTTGTGGCCGTCGATCAGCAGGCCGGAACGGTGGATGCGTAACGCCTCTTCGGTCAGCACGATGGAGGTCTCCTGGGCAGTCAGCGTGATCTCGGGCCTCGACGCCGGCGGCGGTGCACTCAGAGGCAGCAGGGCGAGCAGGACGGCGATCAGGGTTGAGGTCATCGCAGGTCTTTCATACCGGCCGTGTGCCACTGCTCTGTGGGCAGTGCCGGACACAGGTGGTGCTTCCCACGAAAACCACTGCTGACACAGCAGCGGCACGCATGGCGGGTTGCCCTGTGCGGCACGAGAGCATAGCATGAACGGCATGACAACGGAAGCATGCACTATCGGTGTGGATCTTGGCGGACAGAGCATAAAACTGGCCGGCGTGGACGGCAGCGGGCGGATTCGCGTGCGACGGCAGACGCCGATCGACGCGAGCCGGCCGGTCGAGGAGCTGGCCGCGCTGATGCTCTCGGAGATTGAGGCCATCCAGGCGGAAGCTCGGGCCGCGGGACTGACCCCCACGACCATCGGCATGGTCATGCCCGGCTACATGGACCGGGAGCGCACCCGGCTGACCAAGGCGGCCAACCTGCCGACGCTCAGCGGGACGGATTTTCTGGGGATGATCCGCCGGGGGGTGAAGCTGCCGGTGACGTTCGACGCCGACTCCAACGCGGCGGCGGTGGCGGAGTACCGCTTCGGGGCCGGCCGCGGGGTTGAACGGCTGATCGTGGTGGTGGTGGGGACGGGCATCGGCGGGAGCGTGGTGCTCGAGGGGCAGATCCCGCGGATCTTCAACCACCTTGCCGGGAGCCTGGGGCATGTGATCGTGGATGCGCGCGGGCCGCGGTGTGCATGCGGGGCACAGGGTTGCGTGGAGGCACGGGCCTCCGGGCGGGCGCTGGAACGGCTGGCGGCGGAACTGGCGGATGCGGAGCCGACTTCGCGGCTGGCGGCGCTGCGGAAGGAGCGCGGGCGGTTGACCGGTGTGGAGATCGGGCAGGCGCTGGCGGAAGGCGATGCGGCGGCGGCGAAGGTCGTGCGCGAGTGCGGCTGGTGGCTGGGGGCGGGAATTGCCGCCTGGACTCCGATTTATGCGCCGCAGAAGGTGCTCGTTGGGGGAGGGATTATCGGGCTCGGTGAGCCGTATTTGGAGGCGGTCCGCGCGGGGCTGCACGAGGTGGGCATGCCGCACCTGACGGCGGATATTGTCGTGGATGCGGCGGCGCTGGGGCCGGATGCGGGGGTGATTGGGGCGGCAGCAATAGGGATGGCCGCAGCGGAGAGCGGGAAGGTGTGAAGGTGAGAAAGTGAAAACGTGAGAAGGGGGGCAGGCTGGAACGCTTGGGCTGTTGATCGTGGTTTCCTGCTTGGGGCGGTCAAGCTAAGATATGTGTATGACGAAGCTTCTTGAAAAAGCTGTTGAACTGGCGAGACAACTGCCCGAATCGGAGCAGGATGCGATTGCCCGGCTCGTGCTGGACGAGATTGAGTCCGAGCGGCGATGGGATCAATTGTTTGCCAAGTCGCCGGAGAAGCTGTCCAAGCTGGCCGATAAGGCTTGGGCGGAGCATGAGGCAGGCTTGAGCGAAGAACTTGATCCGGACCGGTTATGACCTCGCGCACGAGCGCTGACTTTCGCCGTGACTTTGCCCTGCTGCCGCCGGCCATCCATAAGCAGGCCCGATCCGCGTTCAAGTTGTTCACGGCAGATCCGCACCATCCCAGCCTGAGATTCGAGAAACTCCCGCCGCATGCGGACCTCTGGTCGGTTCGGATCACGAACGACTACAGGGCCGTCGGAAGATGGCGGGGAGATGTTATTTTGTGGTTCTTCATTGGCTCGCATACGGATTACCAGAAACTGTTGGACCGGATCGATCTTTAGGCATCTGAGTGACTTAGCTGCGCTCGTGATCCGAGCCCCCGTCGAAGGCAACAGGTTGTGCCAGGAGATCTGGTGCTTGCAATCCACGAGCAGAAAGGTCCAGTGGTAGAAGCTGCCCCACATGACCCGCGCCATATCTCGGACGCGTTTGTGGAGCTCATTGTCCAGAGTGTCGATTGCCTGCGTGGTCTTGGTATCCGCTCCTGCCGTATTCACCCGCGCAGGAAGAACCAAACCGCCAAGCCAACCTACCACAAAAGGAAAGAGGTGGCAGGTGCTCCTTGTCCGGGGCCCCACTTGGGACTCTCGGTTCCGGTTCCAAGTATGTGCTGAACTTTTTTTGTTGTGGTGAGTTAAAGGTAGGACTTAAGCTGATGCTTTCGTTGGATCTGCAGGGTACCGCAGGATGATGAGAACTCAGGCTCTGGCCTCTGCCCCAGATTCCGCTGATAATAGACCCATGAGCACAACAACCCTTCCGTTAACCGACGTTCCTGATTCCCATGGCCGGTTTGGGCCGTTTGGCGGGCAGTATGTGCCGGAGACCCTCATGGGGGCCATCCGGCAGCTTGAGGAGGAGTATGCCCGGGCCAAGGCGGATCCGGCCTTCTGGGAGGAGCTGAACGCGTACCTGAAAGACTACGTGGGCCGGCCCAGTCCGCTTTATTTCGCCCGGCGGCTGACCGAGCAGCTTGGCGGGGCCAGGATTTACCTCAAGCGCGAGGACCTCAATCACACGGGGTCGCACAAGATCAATAACGCCCTGGGGCAGGCCCTGCTGGCCGTACGCATGGGCAAACGGCGGATCATCGCCGAGACCGGGGCGGGACAGCATGGGGTGGCTGCGGCGACGGCCGCAGCCATGCTGGGGCTGGAGTGCGTGGTGTACATGGGGGCGGAGGACGTCCGCCGGCAGAAGCTCAACGTGTTCCGCATGGAGCTGCTGGGCACGCACGTGGTGCCGGTGGAGAGCGGGCAGAAGACGCTCAAGGACGCCATCAACGAGGCCATGCGCGACTGGATGAGCACGGTGGCCGGCACGCACTACGTGATCGGCAGCGTGATGGGCCCGCACCCGTTCCCCATGATCGTTCGCGACCTGCAGGCAGTGATCGGCCGGGAGGCCCGCGAGCAGCACCTCCAGGTGGAGGGGCGGTTGCCGGACGTGGTGGTAGCCTGCGTAGGCGGAGGCAGCAACGCGGCGGGGATATTTCAGCCCTTCGTGCCGGATGCGGGCGTGAAGCTGGTGGGCGTCGAGGCGGCCGGCGAGGGGCTGACCGGGATGCGGCACTCGGCGACGCTGTGCAAAGGCTCGCCGGGGGTGATCCACGGGATGTATACGTACGTCTTGCAGGACGAGGACGGGCAGACCCTGCCGGTGCATTCGGTGTCGGCAGGGCTGGATTACCCGGGCGTGGGGCCGGTGCATTCGTACTGGAAGGACACGCACCGGGTGGAGTATGTGGCCGCGACGGACGATGAGGCCTTGGCCGCTTTTGAGCTCTTGTGCAGGACAGAGGGGATTATTCCGGCCCTGGAGAGTGCGCACGCCATCGCGCAGGTGGTCAAGCTCGCACCGACCTTGCGCAAGGATCAGACCATTGTGGTGAATCTGTCCGGGCGGGGGGATAAGGATTGTGTGGAGGTGGCGCGGTTGACGGGGCGGCAGATTGGGTGAGGAAGTGAGAAGGTGGAAAAGTGGGAAGGTGGGAAAGTGAGAAGGTGGGAAGGCGGGAAGGTGCGAAAGTGAGAAGGGGGGGCGAGGGGCTGTTGCGCTGATGACATTTGCGGATCTGTTTGGGTAATGCCAGCATTTCTGTCGCGCCGCTTTTGGCGGCGTTTCCGCCGAAGGCGGCTTCAGGCCAGTGCTT
>Ga0208564_1003573_pt1 | contig 11242 bp, 9 predicted proteins | sample AD_UKC073_MetaG_FD_184439 | JGI IMG/M metagenome (GOLD analysis project Ga0208564, IMG submission 184439) | Active sludge microbial communities of municipal wastewater-treating anaerobic digesters from USA - AD_UKC073_MetaG (SPAdes) (version 2) | ecosystem: Engineered > Bioreactor > Anaerobic >... | reverse complement strand
CGTGGCACTGCTGACCCAACGCGCGACGCTGTTCCCGCACCTCAGCGTGCTGGAGAACGTGGCCTTCGGGCCCCGGGCCGCAGGCAATTCTCCGGCCGCGGCGCGGACGCGAGCGCTCACCGAATTGGAGGCGGTGGGGTGCGCGGAGTTCGCGTCCCGGCGTCCGGACGCGCTCTCGGGCGGGCAGGCCCAGCGGGTGGCGATCGCCCGGGCGCTGGCGACCGAGCCAGAGGTGGTGCTGCTGGACGAGCCGCTGGCCGGACTGGACGTAGCCGTAGCCGCCGAGGTACGCCACACCCTCGCCGCCCGGCTGCGCGGACGGACGGCACTACTGGTCACCCATGAAGTACTGGACCTGTGGACGATCGCCGACCGGTTGGCCGTGCTCACCGCTGGGAAAGTGGTGGAGAGCGGGCCGGTCGCCGAGTTGCTCACGCGTCCAGCCAGCCCATTCCTGGCACGGCTGGGTGGGACGAACCTGATAGCCGGCGCCGCGGTAGGCACTGATCTGCTGGAGGTGTCGCCCGGCGTGGTGCTGCGCGGCTTGGCCGATCCGGAGCAGCCGCTGGCCGTCGGCGCGGCGGGCCTGGCCAGCATCCAGCCCGAGGCGATCAGCGTCCATCTCACCGCACCCGGCGGTAGCCCCCGCAACACCCTGGCCGCCCAGGTGACCGGCATCGAACCCCGCGGCCAGGTGGTCCGCGTCCACCTGGCGGTAGCTGGCCACGAACTGCTGGCCGACCTGACCGCGATGTCCGTAGCCGAGCTCGACCTGCGCCCCGGCGCCCACGTCTGGGCCGCCGTCAAAGCCACCCAGGTGCGCCTCTACGGTCGCTGACCAGCCCCGGAACCCAATCGGTCCCTGAGGAGCGAGCGCCAGCGTTGGGCCGGCGCGACTCTGGGTTCCGGCTGGTCGCGCTTGTCGAGACTCCGTCCCGCAAGCGGCGAAGCGGTCTCCACAGGCTCGACCAACCGATCCGCAAGCCGCGACCACTAGAGTCGCTGGGCATGGAGAGTTGCCGGGTGATCACGGTGTCCGACCGCAGCGCGTCCGGTGAACGCGAGGATCTGTGCGGCCCGCTCCTGGCGGAAGCGCTGAGCCGGGCCGGCTTCGCGGTCACCAGCGTGGTGGTGCCGGACGGCGTTGAGAGCGTCACCGCAGCCCTCGCCGCAGCGGTCGCGTCCGGTGCCCGGCTGGTGGTCACCTCAGGCGGCACCGGAGTCGGTCCGCGGGATCGGACGCCGGAAGGAACCCGGCTGGCCATCGATCGCGAGGTGCCCGGGATCGCCGAACTCCTGCGCGCTCGGGGCGCCCAGAATGCGCCGCACGCCGCCCTCAGCCGCGGGATCGCTGGCATCGTGGACGCCACGGACACCCGTCCCGGCACGCTCGTGGTGAACCTGCCGGGCAGCCCGAAGGCCGTTGCCGAGGGCATCGAAGTGGTGCTGCCGTTGGTCAATCACGTCCTCGACCAACTCGCTGGAGGAGATCACTGATGTCGCAGGTGCTGCTGGCCCAAGTCAGCGCGGAGCCGATCGATCCGAACGCGTTGCTCGAACTCGTCTCCCGGCCCGACGCAGGTGCGATCGCGCTGTTCGTCGGCGTCGTCCGCGACCATGACCCGCAGGCGTCCGGCCGCGTGGTGTCGCTCGACTACACCGCGCACCCGTCCGCGCCAACACGGATCGCAGAGATCGTCGCCGATGTGCTCGCCACAGCCGACCCGGAAGGTGAGTCCGCGGTAGCCGCAGTCCATCGCATCGGGCACCTGAACGTGGGCGACAACGCGTTCGTCGTAGCGGTCTCGGCCGCCCACCGGCGGCTCGCGTTCGCCGTGTGCGAGCAGGTGGTCGAGCAGGTCAAGGCCGAGTTGCCGATCTGGAAGCAGCAGTTCGAGGCGGACGGAAGCTATCGCTGGTCCGGGCTATGACCAGCAGGCGGCGGCCCTTCGTGACGCGTTGTTCGTTCCTCACAACGCTCCTCAGGGACCGTTGTCGGAACGTGCTCGCTCCTCACAACGCTCCCTAGGGACCAGTTGCTCTTCTAGAACCGGTCCCTGAGGAGGCTCGTGAGCTTGCGAGCGAGCCGTCACGAAGGGCCGCCGGCGCCGTGAAGCTGGGAGGTGCTGATAATCACAGCGGCGCAGCAACTGTTGATCGCCGGCCGGCAAACTCGACCGGCCGAACGCTCGTCTCCCAGGGATTCAGCGACCGTCGTCACCGACGCCAGTCGCCGGAGCGTCCCCCCGACTTGGCGAGCAGGCGCACGTGTTCCAGCTCGACGGCCTTGTCGATGCCCTTGACCATGTCCACCACGGCCAGGCCGGCTACCGCCACGGCGGTGAGAGCTTCCATTTCGACACCGGTGCGGTCGGCCGTCCGGACGGTCGCGGTGATCGCCACCCCTGCGTCCACCACGACCACGTCGAGTTCGACAGCGTGGACGCCGATCACGTGCGCCAGCGGCAACAGCTCAGGCGTCCGCTTGGCGGCGGCGATGCCTGCGATCCGGGCCACCGCGAGCACGTCGCCCTTCGGCACGTCGCCCGAGCGCAACAGTGCGACCACTGCGGGCGGGCAGCTGACCAGGCCTTCCGCGGTGGCGCTACGCACGGTCACCGCCTTACCGGTGACGTCGACCATCCGGGCCTGCCCGGACGCGTCCAGGTGCGTGAACGGCGAATCGGTCATGAACTCCTCCTCGGTGCGAGCGGCACCTGCGCGGCCGTCGCGGCCATCGTGTCCAGGTAGAGCACCCGTCCGAACAGCGGGTCGCCGGCGCCGGTGATCAGCTTGATCGCCTCGTTAGCCATCACTGCCCCGACCTGCCCGCACATCGCCCCGAGCACGCCCACCCCGGCCGCAGTCACCCAGCTGGCCGGGTCCGGGGGCTCGGGATGCAGGTCCCGCAGCGTGATCCCGGGCAAGACGCCCTCCGGACCAACCGGTCGGCTCCAGAACACACTGATCTGGGCCCGCGTCACCAGCACCGCGCCCCAGACCACCGGTATGCCGAGGTCAGCACAGGTATCCGCGATCAGATAGCGCGTCGGGTAGTTGTCCACCGCGTCGACCACCAGGTCGTATCCGCCCAGGATCTCGCGAGCGTTGCCTGCGTCCAGCCGCTGCAGGTGTGGCACCACCTGCACGCCGGGATCGAGCTCGGTCAGACGGTCGGCCGCGCTGACCGCCTTTGGCCGGCCAATGCCGTCGGTGGCGTGCAGCACCTGCCGTTGCAGATTCACCAATTCAACCTCGTCAGAGTCGACCACCCCGAGCGTGCCCACGCCCCCGGCAGCCAGGTAGAGCAACGCGGGACTACCCAGGCCGCCGGCCCCGACCACGCACACCTTCGCCGCGCGCAGCCGCCGCTGGGCCTCCTCGCCGAGTTCGGGGATCGGCATGTGCCTTGCGAACCTCTCCCGGTCGGACGCGGAGAGCTCCGGCCCGGGCGCCACCAGCGGGTTCAGCTTCACCATCGCACTTCACCTCTCTCCGCGGCCCAGCGCGCCGCGTCCTCCGGGGTGTCCAGGTCGGCCACGCTAGCGCCTCCGGGCTGGACACCGAGCAGACGCAGTGGTTCGAGCAGCCGGTACATGGCGGTCAGCGGCGGGTCGCCGCGCTCGCCCAGCCGTCGGGCCAAGGCGTCGGTGCGGTAGCAGCCAAGTAGCCATTGCAGCCGGTCGTCGGCGTCGAGAAGACAGACCCCGTCATGCTCGGACGCGGGCTCGGCTCGCAACAGGCCGGCCACGGCCGCCTCGGCGTCGGGCAGGTCGCTGGCCAGCAACAACGTCCAGGGCGCGTGTTCGGGGAGGAACTCGAACCCGGCCGCAACACCGGCCACCGGACCACCGAAGGGCGGGTCCTCCCGGGTCAGCCGGACCCCGTCCGGCACCGGTAGGTCGCCCACGACCACCACCTGTCGGGCACTCGCGACCGCGGCCAGCGCAATGTCGAGAAGGCGCCGACCACCTACGGTCACCCCCGGTTTACTCACCCCGCCCAGGCGCGACCCACGTCCGCCAGCCAACACGATCGCGTCGAATTCGGCGATCACAGCCACCGCACCCGTACGAGATCGCCCGCCGCCACCTCGGTCACATCCTCGGCCACCACCGCGATCGCGTCCGCCTCTGCCAGGGAGGTGACCACGTGCGACGCCGACCCGCGAAGGTGCGACGGGTGAGCCAGCAGGCATCCGTCGGGGGCGCTACTTAGTCGCACCGGCACCAGTTGCCGCCGTCCGCTGGGTGAGGTCCAGCCGGCTTCGGCGACCGCTGTGAATTCAGCAGGCGGACGCGTCCCAAGGAGCCGGTCGAGCATCGGGCGGACCAGCAAGGCATAGCTCAGCGACGCCGAGAGCGGGTTGCCGGGCAGCGCCACCACCGGTGTGCCGTCGGACCAGACCGCCCACCCCTGCGGCTTGCCCGGCTGCACCCTAACGTGGCGGAAGACGCCACCGGCGGCGGCCAGCACATCGCGGACCACGTCGAAGGCCCCGACACTCGCGCCACCGGTGAGAACCACCAGATCGCAGGTCGAAGTGGTCGCGTCGAGCCACGCCTGCAGCACCTCGGGACGGTCGCCAACCGGCTGCGCTCGAACCACAGCCGCGCCGTCACGGCGCAACGCGGCAGCCAGAGCCAGCGAGTTGGACTCGTAGATCTGACCCCGGGCCAGCGGCGCACCATCGCTCACGAGTTCATCGCCGGTCGCGCACACCGCCACGATCGGACGCGGGCGCACGGCCACCTCGACCGCACCGGCGGCGGCCAGGGCGCCCACCAGTCCCGGGCTGAGCACGGCTCCCGGTGCGGCGACCTGCACCCCATCAGCGAAATCCTCGCCCGCACGACGCACATGCATGGCCGGACGAGCGGGTGCCCGCTCGATGACCACCTCGGTCAATCCGCCGTCGGTGTCCTCGACCGGCACCACCGTGTCGGCGAAACTCGGCAGCGGCGCGCCGGTCATGATCCGGACGCACTCGCCGACGCCGGCGTCCGGATCGTCCGGACTGCCGGCGGGGATGTCCGCGACCACCCGCAACCGGGTCGGTGCGGTCGCGACCTCGGCGAACCGGACCGCGTAGCCGTCCATGGCCGAGTTGTCGAAGGCAGGGACGCTCGTCGCCGCGGTCACCGGTTCAGCGAGGACGCGATTGGCTGCGTCCGCCAAGCCGAGGCGCTCGACCCGAGAATCGGGCTCGACCAGTCGCAGGAGTTCCTCGAGGTACTCCTCGATGGTCAGCAGCTCACGCATTGGGGGCAGCTCCGTCGGTCTCGACAAGCTCGACCAGCCGAGAGCCTGCAGGGTCGACCTGCTGCGGTCGGCGGCCCTTCGTGACACTCGCTGGGCCTCGCTCCTCAGGCACCGTTCGGCGGGCGATTGGGCCTCGCTCCTCCGGGACCGTTTGAGCCAGGCGCAGCAGGCACTTCGTCGGGGTCACCCAGGGCTCGATGGCGGTCACCTGCCAGGGCTGGTCGGGCCCGAGCAGTCCACGCACCAGGCCGAGGTGCAGCTGGCAGATGACCTGCGGATCCTTGTCGGCGAGCTCGAGGTACGGGCACGGCCGCAACTCCACGACGGTGTCCGAGTCGGCGACCAATGTCGGGTCGTAGCCCAGCCCGGCCATGCAACCCACCAGCCGGTCGAGCGGCGCTTCGGTCGGCCCGGTGCGCTGCGCCTCGGTGCGCAGTTCGTTGCCCCAGGCCTCGCCCGCGGCCTCGGCGAGCTCGGAGCGGTCCTCGAGCATGACGGCGAAATGCACCACCATGGCACCGGCGAGCTCCTGATAGCGATTGCCGCGATGCGCTTCGACCGCCCGGTAGAGCAACTTGGGGCGGCCCGGCTGGTTGCGTTGCTCGACCTCGCGAGTGACCAGGCCGGAGTCCGTCAGCGCGTCCAGATGGAAGCGGGTGGTGTTCGGATGCAACCCGACGGCAGCAGCAACCTCAGCCACCGCGACCGGCTCGCCGACCGTGCGCAGGTAATGCAGCACTTCAGCGCGAGTCGGCCCGAGCCGTGCCGCCCGACTGCCGCTCATTAATCCTCCGGTTCAATACCAGCCACCCAATGATCCCTCATGCGCCCGGTGGTTTCCACTAGAAACTCGTAACTACTCGGGTTACGGTGTTGGTCCAGACCCCTGAAGTTGGGAGCAGAGGTGCCGACCGCAGTCCTGCCATTGGGCACCCTCGCCGACGCTTTCGGACGCGTCGCGCGCGACCTGCGCGTCTCGCTCACCGACCGCTGCAACCTGCGCTGCAGCTACTGCATGCCGGCGGAGGGGCTGGCCTGGCTGCCCGGTGACGACGTGCTCACCGATGCCGAGGTGATCCGCCTGATCGGCGTGGCAGTGCAGCGGCTCGGCGTCCGCAAGCTCAGATTCACCGGCGGCGAACCGCTGCTGCGCCACGGGCTGGCCGACATCATCGCCGGGGCGTCCGCCCTGCGCACCGACGAGGGTCTGGCTCCGGAGCTCTCGCTCACGACCAACGGTCTTGGCCTGGACAAGAAGATCGACCACCTGGCCGCGGCCGGGCTGCAGCGGGTGAACATCTCGCTGGACTCGCTCGACCGCAAGCGGTATGCCGCGCTGGCACGTCGGGATCGGCTGGACGACGTACTCCGCGGTCTTTCGGCGGTGGCGAGAGCCGGGCTGAGTCCGATCAAGGTGAACACCGTGGTGATGCGCGGGGTGAATGAGGATGACGTTCGGCCGCTCCTGGAGTTCTGCCTGCAGCACGGCTACCAGCTGCGCTTCATCGAGCAGATGCCGCTCGGCCCCAAGCACGGCTGGGATCGGCGCCAGATGGTCCCGGCCAGCGAGATCCTGGCCAACCTGCGCAGCCACTTCGAGCTCAGCCCCGCCCCGGCCAGGGGCTCCGCGCCGGCCGAGGAATGGCTGGTAACCGCGTCCGATTGCCATCCCGCCGGACGGGTGGGCGTGATCGCCTCGGTCACCGCACCGTTCTGCGGCGCCTGCGACCGCACCCGGCTGACCGCGGACGGGCAGCTGCGCACCTGCCTGTTCAGCCACACCGAGACCGACCTGCGGACGGCGTTGCGCGCGGGCGCCAGCGACGAGGACCTGGCCGGGTTGTGGCTCGGCGCGCACCGGGAGAAGAGCGCCGGACACGGCATCGGCATGGCCGGCTTCCAGCAGCCGGCCCGAAACATGAGTTCGATCGGAGGCTGAGATATGCAGATCACGTACTACGCCGGGGCAGCGGACGCGGCCGGCACCACGTCCGCCCAGCTCGACGCGGGCGACCTGACCGCAGCCGAACTGCTCGCCAAGCTGAGCGCGGGCGACGACAAACTGGCCGGCGTCCTGGCCTGCTGCTCGGTTCTGGTCGACGGCCACCCCGTCCGCGATGCCGAAGAGCGCATCCCAGCACTGGCCCGGGTGGACGTGCTGCCCCCGTTCGCCGGCGGCTGACCTTCCCCTGGCCAGCACATCCGGCCAGCCCCGTCCGGCCAGCCCGGAATCGCGGATCCGCCGCCGAAAGCGGCATTTGCCGTCGATACATCGGCGGCGAATGCGCTTTTTGGCGGCGGATGTCGTGCGGGCTGGGGAAAGCGCGAAGGGGCGGCAGTGCGGCCAAGTGCCGGCGGCTGACCGAGTAGCAAACCACACCCGTGCAGTTTTCCCGAAAACTTCGTTTTATCCCGGCGTTCGTGGTTAGCATGAGCCATGAGCACAACGTCGCGCCCGCAGCTTGATGGTCCTGCAGCCGAGGCCCTACTCAAGCTCGGCAAGTACTTCACCAAGTGGGACGAGACCGACGACTCGCGTGCGGTCTTCCGTGAGGGTGGCCGCGCCGGTGACGTGTTCTATCGCGACCGTTGGAGCCATGACAAAGTGGTTCGCTCCACCCACGGGGTGAACTGCACCGGCTCGTGCTCGTGGAAGGTGTACGTCAAGGACGGCATCATCACCTGGGAGTCCCAGCAGACCGACTATCCGACCACCGGCCCCGACCGGCCCGAATACGAGCCCCGAGGTTGTCCCCGCGGTGCCGCCTTCTCCTGGTACACCTACTCCCCCACCCGCGTCCGCTATCCCTACGGACGCGGAGTGCTGATCGAGGCCTATCGCGAGGCCAAGGCCCGCAACGGCGGTGACCCGGTCAAGGCCTTCGCTGAGATCTCGACCAACCCCGAGACCCGCAAGCGCTACCAGAGCGCCCGCGGCAAGGGTGGCCTGGTGCGCATCTCGTGGAACGAGGCGCTGGAGATCGCCGCCGCGTCGTACGTGCACACGATCAAGACCTACGGCCCCGACCGCTGCGTCTCGTTCTCGCCGATCCCCGCGATGTCGATGGTGTCCCACGCCGTCGGCACCCGCTTCAACCACCTCATCGGTGGCGCGATGACGTCCTTCTACGACTGGTACGCCGACCTGCCGGTCGCTTCCCCGCAGGTGTTCGGCGACCAGACCGACGTCCCTGAGTCCGGCGACTGGTGGGATTCGACCTACCTGATGATGTGGGGCTCGAACGTCCCGTTGACCCGCACCCCGGACGCGCACTGGATGGCCGAAGTGCGCTACCGCGGCACCAAGGTGATCACGGTCAGCCCCGACTACGCCGACAACGTGAAGTTCGCGGACGAATGGCTGCCCGCCCAGGCCGGCACGGACGCCGCCTTGGCCATGGCGATGGGCCATGTGATCCTGAAGGAGAACTTCGTCGAGCGCCAGGTGCCGTTCTTCGCCGACTACGTGAAGCAGTACACCGACCTGCCGATGCTGGTCACCCTCGTCGAGCACCCGGACGGACACGGCCTGACCGCGGCCAAGTTCCTGACCGCCGAAGACCTGCCGCGGCACACCGGCCAGACCGACGCTGCCTTCAAGACCGTGCTGTGGGACAGCGTCACCGACGCGCCGGCCGTCCCGAACGGCACCATGGGCAACCGCTACAACGAGGACGGCCAGGGCAAGTGGAACCTCGACCTGGGTGACCTGAAGCCTGCGCTCAGCCTGCTCGACGTCGCCGGTGCCGAAAAGGTCGAGATCGCGCTGCCCTGCTTCGAGGACCCGCGCGGAGAAGGCACGATCATCCGCCGCGGCGTCCCGGCCGTCCGCGTGGGCGGGCACCTGGTCACCACGGTCCTCGACCTGATGCTGGCCCAGTACGGCGTCGGCCGCGACGGGCTGCCGGGCACCTGGGCAACCGGCTACGACGACGTCAACTCGCCCTACACCCCGGCCTGGCAGGCCGAGATCACGTCGGTGCCGGCGGACGTGTGCCTGCGGATCGCCCGCGAGTTCGCAAAGAACTCCGAGGACTCCAAGGGCCGCACGATGATCATCATCGGCGCCGGCATCTGCCACTGGTTCCACGCCGACGTCACCTATCGGGCGATCATGGCGCTGCTGATGCTCACTGGCTGCATCGGACGCAACGGCGGCGGCTGGGCGCACTACGTCGGCCAGGAGAAGTGCCGGCCGATGACCGGCTGGTTCAACCTGGCCAACGCGCTCGACTGGTCGCGTCCACCACGGACGATGATCGGCACCGGCTACTGGTACATGCACACCGACCAGTGGCGCACCGACGGCTACTCGGCCGATCGGGTGAAGTCGCCGCTGTCCACCGGGCACCTGGACGGCCTGCACACCGCGGACGCGATGGCGCTATCGCACCGGCTGGGTTGGATGCCGTTCTACCCGCAGTTCGACCGCAACCCGCTCGACCTGGCCGATGAGGCCAAGGCTGCGGTGGCCGCTGGCGAGGCGGAGTCCGAAGGTGCCTGGGTCGCGTCCCAGCTGAAGGAAGGCAAGCTCACCACCGCGCTCGAGGACATCGACGCACCCGCCAACTGGCCGCGCACCATGGTGGTCTGGCGCTCCAACCTGTTCGGGTCGTCGGCGAAGGGCAACGAGTACTTCCTGAAGCACCTGCTGGGCACCGGGTCGAACCTGATGCCGAACAACCACGCGGCGGAGGCCAAACCGAAGGTGGTGAAGTTCCGCGACGAGGCCCCGGAGGGGAAGCTCGACCTGCTGATCAGCGCCGACTTCCGAATGACCTCGACCACCCTGCTCTCCGACCTGGTCTTCCCCGCGGCCACCTGGTACGAGAAGTACGACCTGTCCAGCACCGACATGCACCCCTACGTGCACGCGTTCACCCCGGCCATCGACCCGCCCTGGGAGTCGAAGAGCGATTTCGACTTCTTCACCCTGCTGGCGAGGGCGATCGGCAAGCTCGCCAAGGGCCGCCTGGACACCCGCGCCGACCTGGTCGCGGTGCCAATGCAGCACGACACCCCCGGCCAGATCAGCCAGCCCGGCGGCCACGTGCCCGACTGGCGCGGGACCGACCTGCCGGCCGTGCCGGGCAAGAACCTGCCCGCACTGATGGTGGTCGAACGCGACTACACCGCGATCGCCGACAAGCTCGCCACGGTGGGCCCGCTGGCCGACCGGCTCGGCTTCACGGTGAAGAACATCACCTACGACGTCAAGGGATCGGTCGACCTGCTCGGACGGCTGCATGGCGTGATGCCGTCCGGCGCCGGTGCGGGTCGTCCCGCGATCGACACCGACGCCCGCCTGGCCGAGGCGATCCTCGCTTTCTCCGGCACCACCAATGGCGAACTGGCCACCCAGGGCTTCCACAACCTCGAGGCCAAGACCGGACGCAAGCTCGCCGACCTCAGCGAAGGCCAGGAGGAGCGCCGCATCACGTTCAAGCAGACCCAGGAGGCCCCGCAGCCGGTGATCACCTCACCGGAGTGGTCGGGTTCGGAGACCGGCGGACGGCGCTACGCGGCGTTCACCATCAACACGGAGCGGCTCAAGCCGTGGCACACCCTGTCCGGACGGATGCACTTCTTCCTCGACCACGACTGGATGATCGACGCCGGTGAGCAACTGCCGACCTTCCGTCCACCGCTGGACATGACCCACGCCTTCGGCGAGCCCGAACTCGGGCCGACCGGGGAGAAGGCGATCACCCTGCGCTACCTGACCGTGCACAACAAGTGGTCGATCCACTCCGAATACCAGGACAACCTGTTCATGCTCTCCCTAGGCCGAGGTGGTCCCCAGGCCTGGCTCAGCGTGGCCGACGCCAAGTCCATCGGCGTGGCCGACAACGACTGGATCGAGTTGACCAACGCCAACGGCGTGTTCGTCGCCCGGGCGGTCGTGACCCACAAGCTGCCTGACGGGATCTGTTACGTCCAGCATGCCCAGGAGCGGACGATCGACGTGCCCAAGTCGGAA
>Ga0208564_1003572_pt1 | contig 11247 bp, 10 predicted proteins | sample AD_UKC073_MetaG_FD_184439 | JGI IMG/M metagenome (GOLD analysis project Ga0208564, IMG submission 184439) | Active sludge microbial communities of municipal wastewater-treating anaerobic digesters from USA - AD_UKC073_MetaG (SPAdes) (version 2) | ecosystem: Engineered > Bioreactor > Anaerobic >... | reverse complement strand
TTTTTCATGCAGAGGCCTGCAAACACTGTATGCTCTGTGTTCCTTTTTGCCCGGACAGTGCAATTCCGGTGAAGGATGGAAAACGCCTGGACTTTGATTATATGCACTGCAAGGGCTGTGGTATCTGTGAGGAAGTCTGTCCCTTCCCGGCCATTACCATGGTGACTGGGGGTGCAGCCAAATGAGCCATCGCTTATCGGGTAACGAAGCTGTGGCCTATGCCATGAAGCAGGTAAATCCTGATGTAATGGGAGCGTTCCCGATTACTCCTTCTACAGAGATTCCGGAATACTTCGCTGAATATGTAGCCAATGGTGAGGTTAACACTGAATTTGTTGCTGTAGAGTCGGAGCACAGTTCCATGTCGGTGTGTATTGCCGCTCAGGCAGCTGGGGCCAGAGCAGTCAGTGCTACTTCCTCCTGCGGACTGGCCTTGATGTATGAGCTTTTGTATGTGGCGGCTTCCTGCCGTCTGCCCATTACTCTGGCCTGTGTCAACCGGGCTTTGTCGGGACCGATTAACATCAACGCCGATCATTCTGACTCCATGGGAGCTCGTGATTCGGGCTGGATACAAATCTATGCCGAGAATAACCAGGAGGCTTACGATAATTTCATCATGGCCATGCCCATCGGTGAACACCCCAGTGTGCGTTTGCCGGTAATGACCTGTATGGATGGCTTTATTACCAGTCATGCTGTGGAGAATATAGAGCTTCTCGATACCGATGTGGTACGCCGATTTGTGGGGGAATACAATCCTGAACACTACCTGCTGAAAAAGGAGAATCCTTTGGCGGTGGGACCTTACGGTATAAGTGCCTATTACATGGAACACAAGGTTATGCAGGCGGAGGCTATGAAGGCGGCTAAGGCTCGCATACTGGAGGTAGCCGCCGAGTTTGCCAAAATTTCCGGCCGGCATTATGGTTTGCTGGAAGAATATAAAATGGAGGATGCCCAGCTGGCCTTGGTTCTGATCGGATCTACTGCCGGAACTGCTAAAGCGGCGGTGGATAAGATGCGGGAGCAAGGAGTAAAAGCTGGACTGGTAAAAATACGGGTATTCCGTCCTTTTCCGGGAGAGGAACTGGCCCAGGCCCTGGCCAAAACCAGGGCAGTAGCGGCTATGGATAAGTCAGAAGGCTTTTCAGCCAACGGAGGGCCGTTATTCGCTGAGACCCGCAGTGCTTTATATGACCTGCAGGAACGCCCGTATCTGATCAATATCGTTTACGGGCTGGGTGGCCGTGATGTAAAGGTGGAGGACATTGAAAAGGTGTTCGCTCGATTGGCTGATATCGCTGCTACTGGTGAAGTGGGACCGGTATATACTCATATGGGCCATAGGTCAAGGGAGGAAAATGTATGAACTCGGGAAATAAGGTATATAACTTGAAACGGGAAGTGGAAAAGGCGCCCCGGCTTACCGGCGGGCACCGGCTCTGTGCTGGCTGCGGTGCCGGAGTGGTTGTGGCCGGAGTACTGAGAGCTCTGGAACCAGAAGACCGGGCTGTGGTGGTCAATGCCACCAGCTGCCTGGAGGTATCCACTTTTATGTATCCTTACACTGCCTATATGGACAGCTATATACATTCGGCTTTTGAAAATGCTGCTGCTACCTGTGCGGGAGTAGAAGCTGCCTATAATGCTTTACGGCGCCGGGGTAAGGTGGAAGGAACGGTTAAGTTTATCACTTTTGCCGGGGACGGCGGTACCTATGACATAGGGTTTCAATCGCTGTCGGGAGCCATAGAAAGGGGTCATGACATGGTTTATGTGTGTTATGACAATGAGGCTTATATGAACACCGGTATTCAACGATCATCTTCCACACCGCGATTTGCCCGTACTACTACCTCGCCGATTGGTTCGGTGCAGCCGGGCAAGAGGCAGAACAAAAAGGATCTGACCTCGATTATGGTGGCTCACCACATCCCCTATGTGGCTCAGACTGCCCCTTTGGGCAATTTCAAGGACCTGCACACCAAGGCTCGTAAGGCCATCTATACGGAAGGACCTTGCTTCTTGAATATACTATCTCCCTGCCCTCGGGGGTGGGACTATCCTATGGCTAAGCTGGCGGAGATAACCAGGCTGGCAGTGGATACCTGTGTGTGGCCCCTTTTTGAAGTGGAGGAGGGAGTGTGGCGACTGAACTATATTCCAAAGAAGAAGCTGCCGGTGGAAGAGTTTCTCCGCTCGCAGGGCAGATTCCGTCATATGTTTGCCCCGGGCAATGAATGGATGATCGAAGAGGCGCAGGCTTATGTGGACCAAAAATGGGAACGTCTGCTGGAGCTTACCGGTGCTTAATTAACCGGTAAATAAATCCGCAAAATATGCTATTATAACTGTAAATAAGGGGGTTAGCCCGTGGAACAAACTATTTTTACTAATGAAGTTATTCTAGCCTGGCTCCAGTACTTTTCCCAAAACGTTGACATCAACTTGTCCAAACTGAAAATGCTGGACATTACCGGAAAGAACAAGAACCTGATTCCCGCCGTGATGCACAACCGGGCGGTCCTGGTGTTTACCGACGCTGGCCATCCGGATATCTTTTATGATATGTGGAATGCGGAATTGGGGGATTGCGAGATCTGGTATAATGAGGGATCCGATCCATCCGGGCCGATCAAGCACGATAAAGTTGCCGACATGATTCATCGTGGTATAAATGCTTCCGCAGCTATGCTGATTATAAATCCTAACGCGGCAAATAACATCCCTATAGGCATTGAAAACAGCCGCTTTTCCTGCGGGTCGGTCCATTATGTGTGCCGGGAAGTCCGGGCTATTATTATGAGTAAACTCAATGTGGGAGACCGGGACAATATTTGTATAATCTCGGGTGAGAGTATTGCTGTGGAAGCAGCTATGATTGCTGGTGAAGGCAGTGTTATTGCGGTGGAATATGATCCCCGGGACCGGGAGACTATGAAATGCAATGCAGAGAAATTTGGACTTAATAACGTGATAATTGTTGAGTCGTTGGAAAACGATGTTTTGCATGAACTGCCTGTACCGAATAAAGCCTTTATTGTGGCTTCACCCCGGATTGAAAGTGAAATAAAGAGTCTTATGGCTGTAAACCCGGCTATGGATTTGATTATTTATACACTGGACTTTGAAATCCTTACCTCATTGCCTGAATTGCTTCGAAGACAGGGCTTGGAGCGCACGGAAGCTATTCATATAGAGGTATCCCGCGTTAACAGCAAGCAGATGGTGGAACCTTTTCCCGCTCCCTGGCTGATTTCGGCCAGAAAACCAGAGCAATAGCAGTATTGCGGTAATCGGGATCTTTATAACAGTTACAGTTTCAAGTGTTTATGACTGGCAGTATTCATAGGTGGTTCCTATTATAATAAGGAAACAATATATTTTGAGGCCTATACGTAATAAGAAAAGCAGAAAAGAGGAACCTATTGGATGGAGCTTAGCATTCTACTGGTCAAGCAGATAGGCTCGTTATTTTTGATCATACTCTCTGGCTACGTTGCGCAAAAGTGTAACATTGTTAAGTTCGAAGACAGCAGAGCTCTTTCTATGCTGTCTCTTTATTTGATTTTCCCCTGTGTAATAATTGATTCCTATCAGATCGAGTACTCCCGGGAGAAGATGCTGGGACTGGTGCTGGCCATTGTGGCCAGTGCCGGCGTGCATTTTGTTTATATTGTCCTGAGCCATGTGGTCAAAAAGACCGTTCACATTAACTCCATCGAAGAAGCATCCTTGATTTATTCCAATGCCGGTAATTTGATAATCCCTTTGGTTGCCTACGTACTAGGACCGGAATGGGTATTTTACTGCAGTGCCTATCTGGCTGTACAGACTGTCTTTATTTGGACCCATGGCAAATCAATTATTCGGGAAGCCAGAGAGTTCAATTTAAAACAGCTGCTGCTGAACACTAATATTATAGCCACAATTCTGGGAATGATAATGTTTATTTCCGGGATATCCTTACCCTCGGTGCTTGCCAATGCCGTAAGCGCTGTCGGCAGCATGGTAGGCCCCATCAGCATGATCATCACCGGCATTATTATTGCCAATATGGACCTAATAAAGGTTTTTAAAAATATACGGGCTTATACGGTTTCTGCAGCCAGGCTCTTAATCTACCCTCTTATTATCGTTTTGCTGTGTTGTTTCAGTGGTATGTTAAGCTGGCATCCCCAGGCTGAGAAAATTTTGCTGATTGTTATATTAGCCAGCGCTGCCCCCACTGCTTCAATGGTAACGCAATTAGCCCAGGTCTATGATAAAGATGCCTACAATGCAAGTGTGATCAATGTGGTGTCCATAATATTCTGCATTATCACCATGCCGGTAATTGTTTATATTTATCAAGTCTTATCCGGCTAAATCACAGTCTTGATCAATGGCTCGCACTTTATAGCCATAGTAAATCCATACTATTATCAGGGCGTACACCATGGGGTAGATGATGCCCATGATGACTATAAGGGATATAAATGTACTTGCGAATCCACTGCCAAGATTTGCAGCCATTCCCAGCAGCATGGTCATGAAAAATACGGCCACATAGAGCAGCAGCCATAACGCTATTAACTCGAAAAACAAGTTTAAGCGTCTGCCTTTTGATAAGGATGCACACCGGCGCCAGGCTTGGATTAGGCCATATTTTTCCAAGGTAAATACGGGAAAAATGAATATATATCTGATTGCTATAACTATAGCAATCAATAACAACAGCCACCAAACAAAGCTCCTATATCCCGGTGGGGCTAATTGGGTTCCTAGTACTGCAAGGTATTTGACGCCTACGATTATGACAGGTACTGTCAAAAGCTTCCACCAGGGTCTTAATCCATTTATGATTACCGTTTGGTAACGGAATGCCTGTCCTGATTCCAGCCATGACAAGCAAAATAGCAAAGGCCCAATCCACAATGGGCTTAGCAGCCATCCGGGGATATTGAAGGATAGCAGGAAATACAGGTCATAGTTATGGGTACTACTTATTGCCAAAAAAATCAAACCGGTCACAATCCCCACCGGAAGAACCAATACTGCTATCCATTTGAAGTTTTTTATATACGCCTCCAATGCTTTTGTTAAAACCATAGTGTTCCTTTCATTTAACAGCTGTGTTTCATATACAAGAGAACTGCCTAGGGCAGTTCTCTTGGCAGACTGTCAAAGAAGTCTATAAATGGTTAGAAGTTCGAGATTGCCACGCCCCTCCGGGGCTCGCAATGACACATAAGATGGCCTTCTGGTATGTCATCGGCCGTTCCGGCACTACCGATGTTCGCTATCGCTCACGGCTAATGTTGCGAGGAGCGTAGCGACGTGGCGATCTCTTTTTAGCAACTTTTTTGACACTCTCAGGCTGACACCTGAACAGTATCAGCCCAGTTAAAATTGCACTCTACTCAAAAAAGGTAACCTTTCCGGTTTCTTGACAGTATTTAGCCCCTATTATACTCAGGCTCCCTTGATGTAATAACTCCTGTATAATAGGGCTGGCTTGTACCTCAGCCACCATAGCCTTGATATTGATATCTTCAACATGATCATAGATCGAATCCCCTTCAACTCCACTGGATCGCACAATATCTACGGAAGGCTTTATTCTTGCTACTATGGCCCCGATGCTCCCCGGGGCATCTCCCCCATCCACACTGGCCTTAACTGCACCGCAATGGTTGTGTCCCATTATGACCAATAAAGGAGCATGCAGGTGTTCCACCCCATATTCCACACTTCCCATAGTCAGGGGTCCTAATACATTGCCAGCTACACGCACTACAAACAGATCCCCCAGGCCTTGGTCAAAAATTAGTTCCGGCGGCAGGCGCGAGTCGGAACAGGATACAATAACCGCCAGAGGTTTTTGCCCATTGGCTACTAACGAGTTTCGTTTTTCCTCACTTACGTTCTGCCGCAGAGTCTGTCCAGCAGCAAAGCGCTGGTTGCCCTCCTTTAATAAGGCTAAAGCTTCTTCAGGAGATTTAACTATATCGGGTCGCTGATAGTATGATTCGGTTCCAATAGGCACTTGTTCCCTCTCCTTCCCCTTCTAAGGTCGTTACCTTTAAGTTTTAGTATTCTACCAGCTCTTTTGTTCTCCTTCCTCACCAGTAGTTATTTGCAGCATAATAAGCCAGCTGATCCAATATTTAATATTACAGGTATATAAATAACTCAATTGGCATAATAATACTGCTGATCAGTATCTTATCATAAGGAGGGATTCAAAATAGAAGCTGGGGTACGTAACCGGTTGTCAGGTCAAGTATGAGATATCAAAGTTGATGGTGTTATGGCCCAGGTCAGCATGTGAATGGGAGACACCGAAATCGTGTCCGTGATGACGCGAGAGTCTATGGAAGAGGCCGGATTCAAACCGGGAGACCAGGTAACCGCCTTAATTAAGGCCATAAATGTAGTATTTGTTAAGTAAATATGGAGGCCTTCCTCGATTGAGAAAGGCCTCATGGTTTTTAACTATATTTTTTGGGCATCCAGTAGTATGGGGCGGTTGTTCTCCCGTTCTTGATACTGAATCTTCAATTTATCTCCTTCCGCAAATTCCAGGTTGTCCCAGGATTCTATAAGTTCGTCGGTTAATTGGAAGGCCTGAGGGCTGCCGTTTAGTTCCATTTCTACCGAGTTGTTGTCAATGCGACCAGTATAAATGGCTGTATCCTCAATGCTGTCGGGACGCACCTTTTCCTGGGTCTGAGGAGGAGTAGTCTGTTGGTTTTCCTGCTCCTTTGATTCTGACCCGGCACAGCCTACTATAATACCGGCTATCAAACCGGCGATCAATAACAGACCTATAACTTTCCTTAATTTCATGTATCTAACCTCCCCATTATTTTTTAAACCAGGTTTAATATTAATACGTTTTAGGGTAATTAATCTTGCACAGGCGCTAACTTATGACCTTACTAACCCGCGATAAATGTCTACTACCTCATCCAAGGTCATGCGTACCAACCCGCTGGAAGATGGTGCAACGAAATCCAGGGTACCTTCAATTATACTATGAGTTTGCAATCCCCAGGGTATTTGGTGTTGACCGCTGTATTCCTGGTAAACTCCCTTACCCACAAAACAGACAGTTTTAGGTTGATAATACTGGATTTTAGCCCTCAATTCCTGCCTGCCCCTTTGATACTCTTCCCGGGTTATTTCCGCTGCGGTTCGGGTAGGACGTTCTACTATATTGGTAAAACCATATCCCATCTCTAATAATAGGTGATCTTCCTCCGGACGATACTTTCGGGGCGTTAATCCGGCCTTAAACAGAATTGTCCAAAACCGGTTGCTGGGATTAGCATAGTGATGACCTACCTCAGCTGAGCGCAGGCTGGGGTTAAAGCCCACAAAAACAATCTTCAATCCAGATCGCAGATGATCAGGTACTAAACGACGCAAAATAATCCCCTTCCAAACTGTCCAGTAATTAATACAAATGTATGAAAATCAGAACAACAGTGCAAGCATATCTAGTATTTTCTTATATAAATTTATCACTAACAGTGTACAAATTTCTCTACATATATTATTAGGCAGTAACCGCTATTATTGGGGTTCTGACGCGCTTGGTCCCGCTGGTACATATCTTGCGAGAGTTATATGTTTGAATATTCTAAATAGTGTGTTAAGGCCTGTCTTTAGAGAAAAGGAGGTATTGCTATGAGGACTTATATGGAGGAGTATCGCCGTAAATTGATCAGTGCCGAGGAGGCAGCCCAACTAGTAAAGTCCAACGATATTGTAGAGTATGGTATGTTTGCCACTAAGCCCATCGAATTTGATAAAGCCTTGGGGAAACGGGCGGGAGACGGATTACAAAACGTTTCTATCCGGGCTACTGGATCAGTATTACCCATACCCGAAGTCATTAAATGCGACCCCGAGCAAAAATCATTCCAATATTTCAGCTGGTATTTTACTGCACTGGACCGTAAAGCTGCGGACCTGGGATTGGCTTGTCACAGTCCCTTCAATTATCATGAGGCTACTATGCTGGCCTACAACCCTGACTTTAAACAATACTGGGCCGATGTGTGGTGTGCTCAAGTCACTCCCATGGACCGGTCAGGTTGTTTCAACTTTGGCTTGGGCAATTCCCATAACCGGGGTATGGCCTTAAACAGCCGGGTGGCTATTGTTGAGGTTAATGAGAATATGCCTCGTTGTCTGGGCGGCAGTGACGAGTACGTTCATATAAGTGAAATCGACTATATTATTGAAGGCAGCAACCCGCCTGTTTTCACAACTCCTCCAGCTGCTGAACCTACTGAGGCGGAAAGGCGTATAGCGGAGCAAATAGTCGCTGAAATTGTAGACGGTGCCTGCCTGCAGTTGGGTATAGGAGCCCTTCCCAACCTAATTGGCAATATGATTGCGGAATCTGACCTCAAGGATCTGGGTATACAAAGCGAAATGTTCTGTGATGCTTTTGTTAAAATGTATGAAGCCGGCAAAGTAACCAATAGGCGTAAGGCCAAAGACATAAATAAGAGCACTTACTCTTTCAGTCTGGGAACCCAGGATACTTATGATTTCCTTAATGATAATCCCCGCTGTGCATCAGTGGCCGTATATGATACCAATAGCCCGGAAGCTGTAGCCCGTAATGATAATGCTATTTCCATAAATAATATTTTAGAAATAGACTTGCTGTGCCAAGTGTGTTCGGAGAGTTATGGACTGCGCCAGATCTCAGGAACCGGTGGTCAGCTGGATTTTGTCACCGGGGCATTCCATTCCAAAGGCGGCAAGAGTTTCCTGGCCTTTTCTTCTACTTTCACCGATTCTGAAGGGAGAATGCATTCGAGAATACGCCCCTTGCTTACTCCTGGCGCAGTAGTAACGGTTCCTCGTACCCAGGTTCATTATTTGGTCACTGAATATGGAATCGTTAATATGAAAGCTCTATCCATATGGGGGAGGGCGGAAGCCCTGATAAACCTGGCCCATCCTGATTTCCGAGATGAATTGCTAAAGGCAGCCAAGGAAATGAAAATCTGGTCGAGAACTAATCGTATTCCTTTTTAAGATATGTATGTAATAAAATGTTAAGCAAGATTAGTATTAGGAGGGACTGTTATTGCAAAAGTTTTCCAGGGAGTACCAGCAAAAGTTGGTGTCAGTAGAGTATGCTGCCAGTTTGGTCAATTCTCATGATTGGATAGATTACGGCAACCTGTCCGGCCAAACCGTAGCCTTTGACCAGGCATTAGCGCGCCGGGTTCACGAGTTAAGAGATGTAAAAATAAGCACTATCCTGCCCCAGTATACACCCCGGGTAATGGAAGTTGACCCTGAAGGAGAATCTTTCATATGGAATTCCTGGCATTTTTCCAAATGGGATCGAAAAGCGGCCCACCAGCAGCGGGCGGTATATTATGCACCCATTCGTTACTCAGAACTGCCCCGTTACATCCGGGAGAATGTGGAACCTATTGATATCTCGGTACGCCAAGTGTCTCCCATGGATGAGCACGGCTACTTTAACTTTGGACCGCAAAATTCGCACAGTAAGGCGGTATGTGATCGGGCTCGCACCGTAATTGTGGAAGTCAATAAACACCAACCTCGCTGCCTGGGTGGTTACCATGAAGCAATTCATATCTCTGAAGTTGATTATATTATTGAAGGCGATAACCCAAAACTGCCTGAATTAGTTCCTGGGGAAGTCACTCCCGCTGATAGGAAAGTAGCCGAATTTATTGTCAATGAATTAAAGGACGGTTGCTGTCTGCAGTTGGGCATCGGGCCTATGCCTTTATCAGTAGGAAAATTGATAGCCCAGTCTGATCTTAAAGATATCGGCTGTCATACGGAAATGCTGGTGGATTCTTTTGTTGATATGGTGGAAGCCGGTAAGATAACAGGACGGTATAAGACCACTGATCCTGGGAAGCTGGTGTATACTTTTGCTTTAGGTACTCAGCGTTTGTATGATTTTCTCCACAATAACCCCATGTGCTGCAGCTATCCGGTTGATTATACTAACAATGTACGTATAGCATCAGCCAATGATAATTTAATGAGTATAAATAACGCCTTAGAAGTGGATATTTATGGTCAAGTGTGCGCTGAATCAGTAGGAACCCGCCATATTAGCGGCACTGGAGGTCAACTAGACTTTGTGCTGGCCGCCTATGAATCTCGGGGAGGCAAATCCTTTATCTGTCTGCCTTCCACCCATACAGATGCTGATGGTAATATAAAGTCTAGAATCGTACCCACCTTAACCCCTGGAGCTATTGTCACCGATTCCCGCACCGTAGCCCATTATATCGTGACCGAGTATGGATTATTTAATCTTAAAGGCAAAACCACCTGGCAGCGTGCCGAAGGTCTAATAAATTTGGCTCATCCTGATTTTCGAGATGACTTAATAAAAGCGGCCCAAGAGCAAAACATCTGGCGCCGCTCCAACAAGAGATAACGGTCCGATAAAGCTGAAAGAGGCCCTAGCGGGCCTCTTTGTAGCATTCCTTACATAAAATATTGATTAACTAATAGCCTGGAGAACGCTTCTCAAAGTGGCTATCACTGATTCATTGGTGAAGGTGTCCACCAGGAGCTGGAAGTCATATGCCTGGATTCCCTCCTGAATAGCCCGGGCGGCATGCCTTTTTTGCATATCCTTCAGCAGAATAAAGGGACGCCCCGGGGTATCAATCAGAGCAGATACCTTGGCTTTAGCCTTCTCCAGCAGCTCATCTACATTATCAACTAATTCATCAACAACCCGATGCTCCAACGCCCAAACCGGATCAAACAGCTCACCTACAAATATGACATCCCGGTAATTTGTGTCGCTATCCAAACCGAACCTCATGATTTCAGCCTCAGCGGGAGTTAAGGACAGCCCGATCTTTATTTCGGTCATGCCCAGTTTAATTTTAGGATGGTTTACACAAATGCGGTAATCACAGGCCATAGAAACAATCAGACCGGCTGCGGTAGCATGACCGTTGATAGCGGCCACTACCGGCTTAGAACAGGTGAATAGCTTATATAAAACCTCTTCCTCAAATTCAAACCACTCAATAATAGCCTGAGGGCTTTCGAAAGTAGTAAAAGTCTGAAGATCGAATCCGCTGGAAAGATAGCGACCCTCACCGGTAATAATGATACCTTTAAGCTGTTCTTCCTGGTTGACCCGGTCCACAACTTCATTCAGGCCTTGCAAGGTCTCGGTGGAAATCGGATTAGTCCTGCCATTTTTAAGCTTAAAAATAATAA